>WNFI01068355.1_pt1 | contig 29579 bp, 30 predicted proteins | sample 5400471 | NCBI WGS metagenome assembly WNFI01 (sample SAMN13153348, study PRJNA577476) | soil metagenome | isolation source: 100 cm saprolite on Douglas fir-dominated hillslope | place: USA:California | collected 2013-09-17
CGATGTTATATACTTGACAAACGCAAATGAAGGGTAGAGAGTAGGGCCTTAGACGGAGAACAACTATGGCCAAAGCACTCTTTACCCTTCCCCGATTTACCGACGACAACGCGGCCCGCGAGCACCTTGAAGCGCTCCGCTGGCCCAACGGTCCTGTCTGCCCGCACTGTGGCGGCACGGAGCGCAATTCGCGTCTGGCGGGCGAATCCCATCGTCCGGGCCTGATCTTCTGCGGCGACTGCCGCACCCAGTTCACGGTGACGGTCGGAACGGTGATTGAGCGCTCGAAGATTCCTCTGCACAAATGGGTGCTGGCGAACCATCTGCTGTGCTCCGCGAAAAAGGGCATCAGCGCCCACCAGATTCATCGCACCATTGGCGTGACGTACAAGACGGCGTGGTTCATGGTGCATCGCCTCCGCTTGGCAATGACGGATGAACCTACCGGCCCCCTTGGTGGCAGTGGCAAGATTGTCGAAGTTGACGAAACCTATTGGGGCCGCAAGGAAGGCACGAAGAAGCCCACCGATCCCGCAGAGCGCAAGCGCTATCGCGGCACTCGCGTCATGAAGGATTTGCGTCCCATCGTCGCGCTTGTCGAACGTGGTGGCAAGGTTCGCTCGATCCATATGGACGTGACCAAGGACAATCTCAAGCAAGCGCTTGAGCAAATCGACCGCCAGACGCACCTCATGACGGACGAATCGCGCCTTTACACCAAAGCTGGCCGCGAGTTCGCCAAGCATTCGACCGTGAACCACGGCCGCAAGGAATACGCTCGCGGCAACGTCACGACGAACACCGTTGAAGGCTACTTCGCGATCCTCAAGCGCGGACTGATCGGCACGTATCACCACGTCAACCAGCGCCACCTGCAACGCTACCTGAATGAATTTGCGTTCCGCTTTAACAATCGCTCCGCGCTTGGCGTTGAGGATGTGGAGCGTGCCGACAACGCGCTCAAGGGCATCAGCGGGAAGCGCCTCACCTATCGGCCGCTTAGTGGCCAAGCGTAAGTGACCGAAATCCACGATCTTGGTCTGCCCGCCAACGCCGACGAGGCATGGGAACGACCGGCACCCAAGTTCAAGGGCGAGCCGAACGCTATACCAATTCTCTTGGCGATTGGTGAGGCGACGGTTTGTTGGGAGACGTTGGAGGAATATCTCGCCAATCTTTTTCGACAATTTGTGGAAAGCAACAGTCACGCGGCCAGTAGGGCGTTTGGCGCCATTGCGAGCAATCGGGGCCGATGTGAAGCGCTTGAGAATGCCGCCGAAGTCTATTTCAGAATTCACGACGTGGCCCCGAATCGCAGAAAGGAGTTCAAGCTCCTCATGAAGCATTTGGAGAAAGCGCGTGGTCGAAGAAATGAAATCGTTCACGCCATCACCATGGATGTGATCCCAGGGGACGCTGACGAGACCGCGGGGTTCTTTTTGATTCCCCCGAGGTACAACAGCCGCAGGACGGCTCCATTCATGAATGGCGGTGCAACGAAAGCCTTCGAGTTCTTGGGGGTGGCCTATTGGTATACCTCCGAAGACATACGGCATTTCGCTGTCCGATTCAGGAATCTTCAGCAGGCGGTATTGAGGTTCCATGGGAAACTAGCTCATGAGCATCCTCGCGAAGCTGCTCCTTATGGAGAAATCGAATGACGTGGTCCACAATGTCCTCAGCCTGTGAGTGGGCGGAGAATTTGCCGACATCGTTACTATTCAAGATCATTTCCGATATATGGCCAATCAATATTTCTCGATGAGGCCAGCATGTCCCAGCCGAAGAAACATCAGCAGTTTGAGGATCACGTCCTAACTCGGTTGCTCGCGATGCCACCTGATCCGAAGGTGACTCCGAAGCCGAAGAAGAAGGCGAAGAAGCCCCCGAAGAAGTAAGGGGCTTTTCGCTGTCGGGCCTGTCACGCGGGCCTATCGTCATCGTTCGCTCCTGCGTTTGTCAAGTACATAACATCGAAGCATTCGATGGATAGAGGGCAAATTTTGAGCTTTTTTATCGGATCCGTAAATCCAATAATGCAGGCATGCATAACCAACCGGAGACCTCGATGAAGACCCTTCTGCAGATCCAGACCAGCATGTTCGCGGGCGGCGGGCAATCGAGCCGGCTCGCCCAGGAATTCGTCGCCGAATGGCGCAAGGCCCACCGCGGCGGCCGCGTCATCGTGCGCGACATCGGCGCGGAGCCCGTTCCCCACCTCACCGCCGAGCGCTTCCAATCCTTCCTTGCCGCGCCCGAAGCGCGCACGCCCGAGCAACACGCGGTGGCGGGCTTCTCGGATGCCCTCATCGACGAGCTGCGCCAGGCTGACGTGATCGTGCTGGGGCTGCCGATGTACAACTTCGGCGTGCCTTCGACGCTGAAAGCCTACTTCGACCATATCGCGCGCGCCGGGCAGACCTTCCGCTACACGGAGAAGGGGCCGCAGGGTCTCATCACCGGGAAGAAAGCCTATGTCTTCGCGGCCCGTGGCGGCGTCTACGCCGGAACCCCGCTCGACACGCAGACCTCTTACGTACGCGATTTCCTGCGCTTCATCGGTGTCGACGACGTCGAGTTCATCTATGCCGAAGGCCTCGCGATGGGCGATGCCGCGAAGGCCGAGGCGCTCGCCAAGGCGAGCAACGCGATCCAGGCCCTCACCGCCCGCGAGCACGCGCACGTGCCCTACGCCGCGTAACGCAAGGAGAATCCGCGCGGGACACTGGTAGTATTCCGGTGTCCCGTAGCGTTTTCTCCCCATGTCGCTTCGCATTTCCCTGCTTCTGGCAGGGCTCCTCGCGTCATCCGGTTCATTCGCGCAGCGCGCTCCAGCGGCACCGGCCGAAACGCCGCCCGCGCTTTCCACGGCCGCGGAGCGCGTTTATGAGATGGCCAAGCCGCGCATCCTGCAGATTCGCACGCTGCTGCAGGCGGCGGGGCGCCAGTCGAGCCTGGGTTCGGGCTTCCTCGTGTCGGCCGAGGGGCTCGCCATCACCAACTACCACGTCGTCTCGCGCTTCGCGCTCGATCCCAGGACGTATCGCCTCGAATACCTGGCACCCGACGGTGGCAAAGGATCGCTGAAGCTCCTCGCGATCGACGTCCCCCACGACCTCGCGGTGGTGAAGATCGAGCGCACCGGATTGCCGTTTTTCGAATTCGATCCGCGCGCGCTCGCCGGAAAGCTTCCCAAGGGCGAGCGCATCTACGCCATGGGCAATCCCCTCGACCTGGGCTTCACGATCATCGAGGGCACCTACAACGGCCTGGTCGACAAGAGCTACGACGAGCGCATCCATTTCTCCGGCGCGATCAACCCCGGCATGAGCGGCGGGCCGGTGGCGGGCAACGACGGGCGCATCGTCGGCGTGAACGTCGCCAAGCGCCTGGACGGCGAGCAGGTCGGCTTCCTCGTTCCCGCGCGCTTCGCGGCCGCCCTCATCGAGCGCGCCGTGAAGGGACCGCCGCTCGTCATCGACAAGGCGCGCGAGGAAGTCGGCCGCCAGCTCGACGGCTGGCAGGCCGCGTTCTACGAGGCGCTCAAGTCGCAGGGCTTCCGCAGCGCCACGCACGGCCCGTATCGCGGGCTCGAGAGCTCCGCGCCGTGGATGACGTGCTGGGCGTCGACCAACGTCGACCAGCTTCCCAAGCCGCGCACGGCGATCAACACCACGCGCTGCTCGAGCGCCACCGGCATCTTCGTCTCCGATCGCATCCTCACCGGGCGGGTCGACCTTTCCTATTCGTACTACAAGGCGGTCGACTTGAACGCCTTCCAGTTCGCCAAGGAGCTTTCGCAGCGCACGCCCGGCTCCAGCTACGAATCGCGCGGCGGCAAGCGCCTGACCGAGCAGGAATGCCGCGACGATTTCGTCGCCGCCGGCACGGGACCGCATCCGCCGCTTCGCGCGACGTGGTGCATGCGCGCCTACCGCGAGTTCGAAGGCCTGTACAACGTGACGCTCCTCGCGCTCACCCAGGATCGCAGCCGCGAAGCGCTCCTCGCGCAGCTCACCATGCAGGGCGTGTCGCACGCCAACGCCGTGGCCCTCGGCCGGCGCTTCCTCGAGGCGATCGAATGGCAGCAGTGATGTGGATCGAGGTCCTGTCGCGCAACGGAGAAGTCGCCGCGCGCGAGCGCATCGACGCGGAGGAGGCGAGCATCGGCAGGGCCTTCGACAACGATGTCGTCATCGACGATCCGCACATCGCTCCCCATCACCTGCGCATCTCGCGCGGCGAGGATGGCGAGCTCGTGGCCGAGGATCTGGGCTCGCTGAACGGCCTGTATGCCGAGCACGGGGCGGCGCGCATCCCGCGCCTCTCGCTCGCGACGGAGCCGGGAATCCGCATCGGGCGCACGATCCTGCGCGTGCACGACGCCGCGCACCCCGTGGCCGCGGAAAAGCTCCTCACGCCGCCGCGCGCGCACGCCCGTTGGGCCGGCGCGCTCGGGGTCGCGCTCTTCGTCATGCTGCTCGCGATGTCGTGGCTCAACCTCACCACCGAGCCGAGCGCGAATCACCTGTTGCTGCCGCTTCTCGGCCTCGTCACCGCGATCGCGTTGTGGACCAGCCTCTGGGCGGTGCTCTCGCGCGTCTTCCTGGGCCAGGCGCGGTTCGCCTTGCAGCTGCGCATCGCGGTGACCGCGTGCATCGCGCTCGTGGTGTGGGACCAGCTCACCGAGTCGCTCTCGTACTCGCTCGCGTGGCGCGACATCGCCGAATACGGCGGGCTCGGCGCGTGGGCGGTGCTGGCGGCCGCGTGCTGGGGACACCTGCACGCGATCGGCCCGAAACACATGCGCGCCGCGATGGGATTGGTGGTGGCGCTCATCGCCGCGGGAGCGATGCTGCAGTATTTCGGAAAGTCCGAGACGCGCAAGCTCATCGGCCAGCGCGCCACGCTGGGAGACCTGCGCCCGCCGGCCTTCCGCATGCTGCCGCTCGCGAGCGCCGACGAATTCTTCAGGAAGGCCGAGGGCGCCAAGCAGAAGGTCGATCTGGCGCGCGTGAAGGAACCGGCTCCGGGGGGACTTCTCTCGGAATTCGATTCGTCGGACTGAACGCTCGCTAGCCGATCCAGCGCTGCCAAACCGCGAGAGCGAAAAGAAGCGCGGCGGCGAAAATCCAGCCGAAGAGGGTCTTGTTGTGGCGGGCGAGCCAGAGCGGCAGGTAGATATCGAAGTTGTCGCGGCGGTCCTCGGTGTACCGCGCCGCCACGCGCGTGAGCGGGCAGGCCCAGCCATTGGCGATCAGGACGCCGATTTCAACGAACACGAGGGCCGCGAGGATGAGCACATAGTTGAAGTTGCCGCGCCACGCGAGCACCGGAATCGCGAGGATGCATCCGACGAAGAACGCCCAGGCGGCCGTGTGGACCCCTTTCACGACGCGCAATGCCGACTCCGGCCCGATCATGGATTTTCCGCGAACATCGCCGCCAGATCCGTTTCCATGCTTTTTCGAATCACCACCGGTTACTCGCGCGTGGCGTGCTTGAGCGCCCCCAGGGCGGCGGCCGCGGCTTCCTTCTGGTCCTTGCCCCACGGAGGTCCGGCAGATTTTCCCAGCGTGGCGATGAGCGCATCGAGGCGCGAGCGCGTGAGGCCCAGCATCTTCGCGGCCTCATCCAGAGCCGACTTCTCGGGGAGCGTCGTCAGATCGAGATCGCACGCACGCACGCCCGCAACGAGCACATCGCGAAATAATTCGCCCTCGGCTTTGTGCATGCGGACGTGGACGGCGAGGATTTCTTCGGTGCTCCAGTCCGGCATGCCGCTTCCGACGAGCACCCCGCAGGCGCGCAGCTCGTTGCCTGCCGCGGTAAGACGCCGCGCAGCTTCGGTGATGCCCTTCTCCGCAAGGCGATGCGCGGAAGCGACGCTGCGCTTGACACTCTCACGCGCCTGCGCCGGCTCGAGCCCTTCCGCGGCGTGGTAGGTCGCGAACGCACCGGCCGGCAGTAGCGGCATCTGCGAACGTTCGATGAATTTCGGCTGGCGCACATCGCCGCCTATCGCAACGAGCACCGCGCGGCCGGTGCGCGCCTTCAATCCGAGCGCGACACGCACCACTGGATGCTCATGTTTCACTCGTCGCGGGAAACGGCTGGTCCGGGTAGAAGAACCAGACGGTCTGGATCAGGTTCGACTCGACTTCGTAGATGGCCAGGGCCTCCACGGGATGTTCTCGAATACCACGCACGCGCTCGTGGTCGATCACCTTGTTGCCGAGGACGACGCGCGCCAGGATCTCGGCGTGCAGCGAGGGAGCGCTGAATCGCTGGCGGTACGTCTCGCTCAGCTCCGCCTTGCCGGAGATCGCGGGCGCGAGGGCCGGCATGCGAAAGATCTTGATCGTGTCCGCATACGTCGCGACAAATCGCCCGAGGTCGCGGGCGTTGTATGCCTCCAGCTGCCGCTGGACGATGTCAGCGGGGCTCACGCCTGCTTCGGTGAACCTTACTTGAGCGTCTCGAGCTTCGCGAGGTCGACGGAATTCACCGCGGACTTGAGCGCCCCGATGTCCACGCCGTTGGCCTCGGCCGCGACGACGTAGCGGTCGGCCACGACGACGGTGTACTTGTTGCGGCCGCCGCGCTTGTCCACTTCCTCGTGGATCATGCGGTTGCCTTCGCGCTTCGTGCGCTCGCTGCGGTTGTCGTCCTCGCGCTCGACCTGCACGCCCATCCACGAGGCAAGCCCCATCAGGCCCGCGGCACCTCCCGTGTCGACCACTTCCAGCCGCACATTCTTGCCGCTCGCATCTCCGTAGCGCGCCTGCGCCTTGGCGACCATGAGCCCCGCCACGCCGCTGCGCTCCGCCGCGGCGGAGGTCTGCGGCAGGCCGGCGAAGGTCGCCGGGACGAACGGCTTCAGCTGGTCGATCTGCACCGGCTCCACGCCCTGGCCGCCCGACATCGCGGTGCCGAGCGCGGCCATCGACGCTTCCATCTGCCGCTTCGGATCGCCGCTCTTCTGCGCGGCCTCCATCTTCTTGCCGGCCTCCTCCATCTTGCGGCCGAACTCTTCCAGCTTCGCCATCTTGCTGTCCTTGTCGTACGTCACGCGCGGCGCGGCGCTCGAGCTATAGCCATATCCCCCCATCGGATTCATCGACGGCCCGATCAGGTGTTGCGCCCAGAAAAGGAGGGCGCCCAGGACGATGGCGCACAGGATGACCACGACCAGGTACGGAACCGATTTCGCCTCGGGGTTCTTCATGAGGCGCGGAAGGCCGAGGTACAGCAAGTAGAACGTGTAGAGAAGGCCGAGAAGGCTCAGGAGCACCCCGAGGTAGGGGACGATCCCGAGGATCGCGCCGACCGACGCCGCCGTGCCGCCGTACGCGGCGACCTTGTTCGCCTGGTTGATGTTCTTCTGCGCGCTGAAGGTGGGCGCGAGCGCATCGATGATGAAGCCGATCACGAAGACCATCACCACGCTCATGACCAGCTGATAGACGGCGTGCACGAGCCCCCATTCGATCGGCACGCGGAACGTCGCGCCGAAGAAGCCGCCGTAGCCGATGATCGAGCCGCGGATGAATCCGACCACCGCGACGGTCGCGGCGAGCGGCAGAACGAAGTTCAGGATGAGGTCCTTGGGCGGGGTGGTTTCCGCGGCGATCACGTCCCATTCGGTCTTGGGCGTGAGCAGGATGTTCTTGACCCGGTCGATCAGTTTCATGGCGGCTCTCCCTAGGCGTTTTTTGAAGCGCAGAGTGTACTTCACGCTTATCATCGATGCATGCGGTCCCTGTTCGCGGCCCTTCTCCTGTGCGCATGCTCGGGGGGCGGAGGAGGCGGAACCAGCACCCCACCGCCCCCGCCGCCACCTCCGCCTCCACCCCCGGTTTTGGCCATTGCGGTGTCGGGGCTGTCGCCATTTCCCGCCACTTGCGGCGGCGCGGGAGGCATCGCCTACATCAATTCCGAAGTCGAGCCGCACATCGCGGTGAATCCCCGCGACGCGAACCATCTCGTCGGGGTCTGGCAACAGGATCGCTGGTCGAGCGGCTCGGCGCGCGGGCTGCTCACGGGCGTGTCGTTCGACGGCGGGACCACGTGGAGCGCCTTCCAGGCACCCTTTTCCGAGTGCACGGGCGGCAACGCCGGCAACGGCGGCAATTACGAGCGCGCCACCGATCCATGGGTGAGCTTCGCGCCCGATGGAACCGTGTACCAGAGCACCGTTACCGGCACCGGCGGCACCTTCGCGGCCGGCTCCCGCAACGCGGTGCTCGTGTCGCGCTCGGGCGACGGCGGCCGCAACTGGTCGAATCCCGCCACGCTGATCACGGACGGGGCCACGGCATTCAACGACAAGGAAACGATCACCGCGGATCCTGCCGACGCGCGTTTCGTCTACGCCGTGTGGGACCGCATCCGCCAGGGCGGCAACGGCCCGTCGTACTTCGCGCGCACCACCGACGGCGGCCTCACCTGGGAGCCGGCACGCGCGCTCTTCGATCCCGGTCCCGACGCGCAGACCATCGCCAACCTGATCGGCGTGCTTCCCGACGGAACTCTCGTCAACATGTACTTGTGGCTGCAGGGGACCGACGAGAAGTTCACCGACGCGCGCATCGAGGTGGTTCGCTCCACCGACCGCGGAGTGACGTGGTCGGCGCGCATTCGCGTCTCGGACTTCCGCGGGCTGGGAGCGCGCGACCCGGTGACCGGGCAGGCGATTCGCGACGGCTCGATCGTGCCGCAGATGGCGGTGGCACCCGACGGCACGCTCTACGTCGTGTGGCAGGACGCGCGTTTCACGGGGCTGCGCGATGCGATCGCGCTGGCGCGCTCCACCGACGGCGGCCTCACCTGGTCCGCCCCGATTCGCGTGAATTCCGATCCCACCGTCGCCGCCTTCACGCCCCAGGTGCACGTGCGCGCCGATGGCGTCGTGGGCGTGACCTATTTCGACTTGCGCTCCGACACCGCTTCGCGCGCGACCCTCCTCACCGACTACTGGATCGCGCGCTCGAGCGACGGGGTGAATTTCACCGAGACGCGCGTCTCCGCGCCGTTCGACCTCGCCGCCGCCCCGCTGGTCGGCGGCGCCCTCTTCCTCGGCGACTACATGGGCCTCGCGAGCGTGGGCACGGCGTTCCTGCCGTTCTTCGTTCGCACCACGGCGATTGCCGGCAACGCCACCGACGTCTTTTTCGCGCGTGTCGCAGCCACGGCCGCGGCAAGCCAGGCCGCGCGCGAGCCGACGGGCGCCTCTCCGGCGGCAAGCCCCGCAGCGGACGCGGAATTCGAGCGCAAGGTCTTCGCCAACCTCGCCGCGGCGCGCGCGCGCCGCGCGATGCGATAATCGAGCCGATGAGCGAAACGCAAAATGTGGTCGAGATCCGCGGGCTGCGCTTTTCCTACGGCAGGCGTGCGGTCCTGAAGGGCATCGACCTCGACATTCCGCAAGGCAAGGTGATCGCGATCCTGGGCGCGAGCGGCTCCGGCAAGACCACGCTGCTGCAGCTGATCGGCGGGCTCATCCACCCCGCGGCCGGCAGCATCACGGTGTGCGGCAGGAACGTGCACGCGCTCGATCCGGTGGGGCTCCTCGCCCTGCGCCGCCAGATGGGAATGATGTTCCAGAAAGGCGGCCTTTTCACCGACCTCACGGTGTTCGAGAACGTCGCCTTCCCGATCCGCGAGCACACGCGGCTGCCCGAGGACATCATCCACGACCTGGTCCTGATGAAATTGCATGCGGTGGGGCTTCGTGGAGCGCACCCCCTGAAGCCGAGCGAGCTCTCCGGGGGCATGTCGCGGCGCGTGGCGCTCGCGCGCGCCATCGCGCTCGACCCCGACCTCATCATCTACGACGAGCCGTTCGCGGGGCTCGACCCGATCACGCTCAACGTCGTATGCGACCTGATCCGCGTGCTGAACGACTCGCTCGGCGCGACATCGGTGGTCGTGACCTACGACGTGCATGAAGCGGTGAAGCTCGCCGACTACCTTTACTTGCTGAACGACGGGGTCATCGTCGCGCACGGGGCTACGGCGCAGATGATCGAGTCGCAGGATCCCTTCGTGTACCAGTTCCTGCACGCGCAGCCCGACGGCCCGGTGAGATTCCATTTCCCGGCGCGCCCCATCGCCGAGCAGCTCGAGCTGGCGCCCATCGCGCCGCGGAGCTGATTCCGCGATAATGCCGCCTTTGGCTCCGCCTCCGTGAAGCCCACGAGCCCCTCCTTCCGGTTGCCGGCCTCCTTCGATTCGGCCGAAGCGTTCCTCGCCGCGTTCTCGCGCGACGTGGGGGGACTTGTTTCGTATGTCGACAGCGAAGAGCGGATCCTTTTCGCCTCCGATGCGCTCGCCGCATGGTTCAACTCGACGCCGGAGAACATCCACGGCAAATCGCTCACCGAGCTGTACGGGAAGGAGCACTACGCGCATTTCGCGCCGTGGGTCCGGCGCGCGCTCGCCGGCGAGGAGATCCACTACGAGCGGCACGCCCACGCGCCGGGCGGCGGAATGGTCTGGCTTTCGGTGAACCTGCGCCCGCACCGCGACGCGAGCGGCAAGGTCGTGGGGCTTTTCTCGTGCGCGCTCGAGGTGAGCGAGCTGAAGCGCACGCACGATGCCCTGGGGCGCGCGGCGCAGGAGCTTGCCACGCACATCGAGAACACGCCGCTCGCGATGGTCGAATGGTCCGCCGATATCTACGTCAAGCGCTGGTCGGCGCAGGCCACGGCCATCTTCGGCTGGGAAGTCGACGAGGTGCTATGGAAGAAGCCGAGCGAGTTCGGCCTGGTGCATCCGGAATCGCTGGAGAACGTGCAGGCGCTCACGCGCGAGCTGGTCGAGGGCCGCGCACGCCGCAACCGCATGCTGGCGCGCAACGTCACCAAGGACGGGCGCACGATCTGGTGCCAGTGGTACAACTCGGCGTTCTTCGACGAGGAGGGGAAGCTCTCCTCCATCCTGTCGCTCGCCGAGGACGTCACCGCGCGCGTCGACGCCGAGGAGCAGCTGCAGCAGGCCGCGGTGCACGACGCGCTCACCGGGCTGCCGAACCGCAATTCGCTCGCCGCGCGCCTCGAGCACGCCATCATGCGGGTGAACCGCAGCGGCGACCGGATCGCGCTCCTCTTCATCGACCTCGACCGCTTCAAGAAAGTGAACGACACGCTGGGACATGCCGCCGGGGATGAGGTGCTGCGCCAGGCCGCGGCCCGCATCCGCGCATGCGTGCGCGAGGTCGACACCGTGGCGCGCCTCGGAGGCGACGAGTTCGTGGTGCTGCTCGAGACCGACGTGCGGCCCGACACGCCCGGCATCATAGGCGAGCGCATCCGCGAAGCGTTCGGTTCTCCGTTCGACTGGAAGGGGACCGAGGTCCGCTGCGGCGCCAGCGTCGGCGTGAGCCTCTATCCCGACCACGCGCGGGATCCCGCTTCCCTCATCGCTTCGGCCGACGAGGCGATGTACCGGGTGAAGAACGCTGGCTAGAGTCAAAAAGGGGTCAGGTCCCTTTTCCGGTCAAAAAGGGGTCAGGTCCCTTTTCCGGCGGAAAAGGGACCTGACCCCTTTTTTTCCTTTTCTCTTCGCGGTCTTCCTCTTCGCGGCGATTCCGGCGCACGCCTACTGCATCTACAACCAGCTTCCCGATCGCACGGTCACGGTCGAGCAAGAACCGCATCCCGACAAGCTGCGCGACGAGCGGCGGCTGCGTGCCACGCTCAAGCCGGGCGCCAGCCACTGCTGTGCGTTCCATCGCCTCGACTGCAATCCGGGCGGGCGCAATAACTCGGTGGTGAACGTCGCGGTGACGATTCCCGGCGAGCCCACGTACGAATGCGGCTTTCCCGAAGGCTCGGAGCCCAACGTGAAGGTCACCGGCTCCGGCACGATCCGCATTCTTCGCAACCCGCGCACGAAGAGCGCGTATCCGTATATCGTTCGGGTCCGTACCCATGACCGCCAGGACCTCACCGGTCCCAAGGGCCTGATCTGTCCCGAATCCCGTTGGAAAGGAAAAAGATGAGCCGTCCCCCGCTCGCCGCCTTCGCGGTGGCGCTCGCTTGCGCGATCGCCTCTCCCTTCGCCATCGCGCAGTCCGACTATCCGTCGAAGATGATCACGATGATCGTGCCGTTCCCGCCGGGTGGCGTGGCCGACATCACCGCGCGCCCGCTCGCCGAGGCAATGGGGCGAGCGCTCAGGCAGACGGTCGTCGTCGAAAACAAGGCCGGCGCGGGCGGCGGAGTCGGGATGCAGCTCGTGGCGCGCGCCCAGCCCGACGGCTACACGGTGCTGCTGGCGCTCTCGTCGATCTCGATCATCCCCGAAGCCGACAAGGTGCTCGGGCGCGATCCGATGTTCCTGCTGAACCAGCTCGTTCCGATCGCGCGCTTCACCGCCGATCCCACGGTGCTCGCGGTGCGCGCCGACGGTCCCTACAAGTCGGTCGCCGACTTGATCGAAGCGGCGAAGAAATCGCCGGGCACGATTCCGTACGGCTCCTCGGGCAACTACGGAACGATGCATGTGCCGATGGAAATGCTCATGAGCGCGGCCGGCACGAAGATGCTCCACGTTCCGTACACCGGCGCCGGGCCCGCGGTCGTCGGCCTCCTCGGCGGCCAGGTGCAGGCGCTCTCCACGGGACCCTCGACGGTGATGGGTCACGTGAAGGGCGGCAAGGTCCGCGTGCTGGCCACGTGGGGAGAATCGCGCCACCCCGCGCTGCCCGATGTGCCGACGCTGAAGGAGCTGGGATACGACGCGCAATTCTCGCAATGGACCGGGCTCTTCGTTCCCACCGGCACGCCGGATGTCGCGATCGCAAAGCTGCGTGAGGCGGCGCGAACCGCGGTGAACGACGCGACGTTCCAAAGCTCGCTCGCCAAGGTCGAAACCCCGATCCAGTATCTCGACCAGCCGCAGTTCCGCGCGTTCTGGGACGCTGATGCGAAGAAGCTCGCCCAAGTGGTGAAGAAAATCGGGAAGGTCGAATGATGAAGAACGCGTTCATGCGCCGCTCCATCGCCGCGCTGGTGTTCCTGGCCGCGCCGTGCGCCGCTTTCGCCGACGAGGCCGCGCCCAATGCGCAGTTGAATGCGCTCTTCGAGCGGCTCTTCAAGCAGAACCTCGAGGAGCATCCCGAGTTCGCGACGTTCCTCGGCGTCGACGGCTACGACGACCGGCTCACCGACCGCTCTCCCGCGGCGATCGCGCGGCGCAAGGCGCGGCTGAAGGAGACCATCGCGGAGCTGAGGCGCTTCGATCCGGCGCAGCTTTCGACCCAGGATCGCATCTCGCGCGACGTGATGCTCGAAAACCTCCTGCTCAAGGAGCAGATGAACGCGCTCTACGCGGACCTGCCCTTCAGCGAGGAGGACGGCTGGATGCAGATCTCGCCGATGCACGGGCCGCAGGAGTTCCTCGCCGCCGTCGCGCGCGCGACCGCGATGCGCCGCGAGCGCGATTACGAGAACTACGTGAAGCGCCTTGCGGCGATTCCGCGCTCGCTGGAAGAGCAGACCGCGATCATGCGCACCGGCGTCAAGACCGGCTGGATGCCGCCGCGGGCGGCGATGGAGCGCGTGCCGGGAATGCTCGCGGTTTACGCCGGCGACGCCACTTACCTTCCCGCGTGCCGCAAGGAGCTCGGCGCCTCGTCGCTTCCCGCCGGGCCGCAGTACTACGCGTTGCAGGTGCGCGACAAGACGACGACCACCCTTACGCCCGCGCAGATCCACGAGCTCGGCAAGCGCGAAGTCGCGCGCATCCGAACGGCGATGGACGAAGTGATCGTGTCGACGGGTTTCAAGGGCTCGTTCGCGGAATTCGTGCATTTCCTCAAGACCGATCCGCGCTTCTTCTTCAAGACGCCAGAGGCGCGGCTGGTGGCCTATCGCGACATCGCGAAGCGCGCCGACGCCGAGCTCCCCAAGCTCTTCGCCGAGCTGCCGCGGCTTCCGTACGGCATTCGCGCCATGGAGGCTTTCGAAGGCGACAACGCGGACCACTATTCGCCCGGGGCGCTCGACGGCAGCCGCGCCGGATTCTTCGAGGCGAACGTGAACAACATCGGGAAGCGCTCGTCACCGGAGATGGAGTCGACACTCCTGCACGAAGCGGTGCCGGGACATCACCTGCAGATCTCGCGCGCCCTGGAGCTGAAGGGGCTGCCGCTCTTCCGGCGCTCGTCGTGGTACGTCGCCTACGGCGAGGGCTGGGCGCTCTACGCGGAGAGCCTCGGCTACGAGATGGGCTTCTACAAGGACCCGTACATGCGCTTCGGCGCTCTCTCCAACGAGATCCTGCGCGCGTGCCGGCTGGTCGTCGACACCGGTTTGCACTCGATGGGCTGGACGCGCGAGCAGGCGATCCGCTACATGGTGGACAACGCGACCGAGGAAGGCTTCGCGGCGGCGGAGGTCGATCGCTACATCGTCTGGCCGGGCCAGGCGCTGGGCTACAAGATCGGCGAGCTCAAGATCAAGGCATTGCGCGCCAAGGCCAGGGCCGCGCTGGGCGACAAGTTCGACCTGCGCCGCTTCCACAACGTGCTCCTCGACGACGGCGCGCTGCCGCTGACCGTGCTCGAGGCGCGCGTGGACGAGTGGATCGCCGGCGAAACGACCAAATAAGAGGGATTTCGGGCATATTAACCCGCTCCCGCCCTCTCGGAGGAACATGCCCATGAGCAAGAAACGCCTCGCATCCCTCGCGCTCTCGATCGCCGCCGCCGCCGCTCCCGCCGCGCTCGCGCAGCAGGACTTCTCCAAGGTCGAGATCCAGGCGACGAAGCTTACCGACAACACCTACATGATGACGGGCTCGGGCGGAAACCTGGGGCTGTCGGTGGGCGAGGACGCGGTGTTCCTCATCGACGACCAGTTCGCCCCGCTCTCCGAGAAGATCACCGCGGCGATCGCGAAGATCACCTCCAAGCCGGTCAAGTTCATCCTCAACACGCACTGGCACTTCGACCACACCGGCGGCAACGAGAACTTCGGCAAGGCGGGCGCCATCCTGGTCGCGCACGACAACGTGCGCAAGCGCATGAACAGCGAGCAGTTCATCGAGTTCCTGCGCATGAACCAGCCGGCCGCGCCGAAGGCCGCGCTTCCGGTGGTGACGTTCGCCGCCGGGCTCACTTTCCACTTGAACGGCGACGAGATCCGCGTGATGCACGTTCCGCGGGCGCATACCGACGGAGACGCCATCGTCCACTTCGTGAAGAGCGACGTGATCCACATGGGCGACACGTACTTCAACGGCTTCTACCCGTTCATCGACACCTCCAGCGGCGGCACCGTCGACGGCGTGATCGCGGCCGCGGACCGGGTGCTCGCCATCGCGACCGACAGCACGCGCATCATCCCGGGGCACGGGCCGCTCTCGAACAAGGCCGAGCTCAAGGTGTACCGCGACATGCTCGCGACCATCTCCGCGCGCATCAAGAAGATGATCGACGAGGGCCGCAAGATCGAGGAAATCACCGCCTCGGGCGTCTCCTCCGATTTCGACGAGAAGTGGGGCAAGGGCTTCATCCCGGCGCCGAAGTTCGCCGAGATGATCGGGATGAACATCCTCAAGAACAAGTGACCGGGCCCCAGAATATCTACGACGATCCGGCGTTCTTCGAAGGCTACAGCCGGCTGCAGCGCTCGAGACTGGGGCTTCCCGGTGCGCCGGAGTGGGCCACGCTTCAAGCGATGCTGCCTTCTCTCGAGGGACTTCGGCTATTGGACCTCGGCTGCGGGTTCGGTTACTTCTGCCGCTGGGCACGCCAAGCGGGCGCCGCCACGGTTCTCGGCGTGGACCTCTCCGAACGAATGCTCGAGCGGGCACGGTCGGAGACGCACGATCCCGCGATCACGTTCTGCCGCGCCGACATCGAGCACCTCGAACTTCCGCCCGCGTCGCTCGATGTGATCTTCAGCTCGCTGGCGATCCACTATGTCGCGGACCTTCCCCGGCTCCTGGAAGCGATGCGCCGCTGGCTTGCCCCCGGCGGGCGTCTCGTCTTCTCCGTCGAGCACCCGATCTACTCGGCGGTGCAGCCCGGGTGGCAGGGCGATGCATCCGGGACCAAGGTATGGCCGCTGCGATCCTATCTCTTCGAAGGGCGGCGCGTTACCGACTGGATAGCGCCCGGCGTGGTCAAGTACCACCGGGTCGTTGCGACATACATCAATGGCCTCCTCGCTTCGGGCTTCCGGCTCCTGCGTATGGAGGAATGGGGGCCCAGCGAGGCGCAGATCATGGAGCATCCCGAGTGGATCGACGAGAGGCATCGGCCTCCCTTCCTGCTGGTTTCGGCGCTCCGAGCCTGAACACCGACTGTGACGGATTTCATTGCGCAGACCGCCCCGCGCGGCTAGTCTGGAAGGTTAGATGATCGACCTGCGCACGCTTCTGGTCCTGGTTGCGGTCGCCGACCTCATGGTGGCGGCGATCCTCTTGATGGGCGCGGGGCGGCGCCTCACGCACGGAATCGTGGCGTGGATCGCGGCGCTCGGCGCGCGCGCCCTCGCCGTTTCGATCCTCGCCCTGGGAATCCAGCCGCAGGTCGCGACCATCGCCGTCTCCGCCTCGCTCCTCGCCCTTTCGATGACGCTGCAGGCGGGCGCCCTTCTCGCCTACGACTCGCGCCGGCTTCCCGCGTGGGTCCACACGGCGGCGATCGCGGGCGTGGCGCTGCCCTTCTCTCTCATCGGCACCGACGCAGCGCACGTGGTGCTCTTCGGCGGCATCGTCTTCGGGACACTGCTCGCGATGCTGGCGGCGATCGCCTCGCAGGTGCGCCCGACGGCCGGCAGGGCGCCCGGGCGCGTCGTCCTGGTCGCGTCATTCACGCTCGGCGCCGCGGCGTTCTATTTCCGCGGCATAGCCGCCACGTTCGCCGCGGAGCCCATGCAGGCCTTCGCCGCGCCCACGATGTTCCAGTCGGCCATCTTCGTCGCGGCGTGCGCGGCCGCCATCGTGAGCACGTTCGGATTCCTGCTGCTGCACAAGGAGCGCGCGGATTACGAGGCGCTGCGGCTTGCGACTATGGATCCGCTCACCGGCGCGTACAACCGCCGCACTTTCCACGAGATGGCGGAGCGCGAGCTTTCGCGCGCGCGCCGCGCCGGGCAGCCGCTGTCGATCATCATCGTGGACATCGACCACTTCCGCGCCATCAACGAGACCTACGGCAATCGCATCGGGGACCAGGTGCTGCAGCGCATCGCCGCCCTCGTGCACGAGGCGCTGCGCAAGGAAGACATGCTGGTGCGCTATGGCGGGGAGGAATTCCTCGTGATGCTGCCCGACGTCCCCGGACCGGGTGCGGTGGTGGTCGCGGGGCGCATCCGCAAATCGGTCGATGCCGAGCCGATCAAGGTGGGCGACCAGGAGCTCGCGGTCACGGTGAGCGTGGGCGTCTCGGCGCGCCTCGACGAGGGCCCCGAGAGCATCGAGAACCTGCTGGCGCGCGCCGACGAGGCCCTTTCGCTCGCGAAGCAGCGCGGCCGCAATCGCGTCGTCGCGCTTTCGCTGGGAAGGTCGATCGCCGCGTAGGAGAGGCGAGACGCGAGAAGGCAAGGCTGCCTGATATATTCGTCGTCTCATGCAGCTCCTCTACATCGCCGATCCGCTGTGCTCGTGGTGCTATGGCTTCGGCCCCGAGCTCTCGAAGCTCGTCGAGCGCCACCCCGAGGCGCGCCTCGACCTGCTGATGGGAGGGCTTCGGCCGTTCAACACCCGGGTCATGTCATCCGAGCTCAAGGAGATGCTGCGCGGGCACTGGCGGCATGTGGCGACCGCGAGCGGCCTGCCGTTCTCGGAAACCCTCTTCGATAGCGACGACTTCGTCTACGACACCGAGCCGCCGTGCCGCGCGGTGGTGGCCGCGCGCAACCTGGACCGCACCAATGCCTGCGCGTACCTGAAGGCGGTGCAGCTCGCGTTCTACCGCGACGGGCGCGACGCCACACGCGCGGATGTCCTCGCCGATATCGCCGCCGAATGCGGCTACGATCGCGAGGCGTTCCTCATGCGCTTCGAGTCGCGCGCGATGCGCGAAGAGACCACGGGCGATTTCGCGAGGACCCAGTCGCTCGGCGTGGACGGATTTCCGACCCTGGGCCTGGTCCGCGCATCGCAGGTCTTCCTCGTGACCTCGGGCTACGCGACCCATGATGTCCTCGAATACCGCATCGCGGAGATCGAGCGGCGCGCGCGGGATCCCCTGGCGACGGACGCCTGAGCCTCGCGGAGAAAACCGGGGACAGACCCCTATTTCCGCGGAGTTGACTCCGTCAACGGAAATGGGGGTCTGTCCCCGGCTTTCTCCTGGACGCGGCGGTCGAAGCGCTCGAGGTTGACGACGACGCGCTCGTGGGTTCCCTCGCCGATCAACTCGCGCTCGTCCTCGGCGCGGACGCGAAGATAGATCGTTCGGCCCTCGACCCGCACGACTTCGGCGGTGGCGCGCACGCGCATGCCTACAGGAGTCGCGGCGATGTGGGTGATGTCGAGGTGCGTGCCCAGGCTCTGGTGGTCCTCGGGCAGCGACTGCTCGACCGCGGCGAGCGCGGCGGCCTCGATGAGGTTGATCATCACCGGAGTGGCGAGCACGCGGATGCGCCCGCTGCCGATGCGCGGCGCGGTGTGCTGCTCTCCTACGACGAGCTCCGCGGTTCCCTTGAGGCCCGCGGGCAGATCCAGCTTGAGCGGCATCGATTTCCCACCAGCAAGAATTGAATACACGGATTATCGGCCAGGTAGGAGAAATCCTGCGATTTTTCCTGTGGGCGTCTGACCCCATTACCAGCCGCCCTTTCCGAACGCAAGCGTACCAAGCCCCCTCTATCGACCAGAGAGGGGACTTGTCATGATCGATACCACGCTGTCGTCGTTCGAGCGGGACGTGATCGAGGGCTCGATGGAAGTCCCGGTCATCGTCGATTTCTGGGCGCCGTGGTGCGCCCCGTGCCGCATGCTCGGCCCGCTGCTGGAGAAGCTCGAGCGCGAGTACGGCGGGCGCTTCAAGCTCGTCAACGTGAACTCCGACACCAACCCGGAGCTCGTGGCGTCGTTCGACCTGAAGTCGATTCCCTACGCGGTCGCCTTCGTCGACGGCAACGCCGTGGCGCAGTTCATGGGTGCGCAGCCCGAGGGCTTCGTGCGCGCCTTCCTCGACCGGCTCATTCCGGACCCCGCGGAGATCGAGCATCGCGCCTCGCGCGAGGCTCTCGCCCACGGACAGATCGTGATCGCCGAGGATTACCTGAAGAACGCCATCGCGCTCAACCCGGCGCACCCGGCCGCGCGCCTCGACATGATCTCGATCCTTCTCGCGCGCGGCGAGGTCGATCGCGCGCGGGTGCACTTCGACACGCTCATCGGCACCGCGCGGCAGCACTCGGCTTACGCCGCCGTGAGCGAGCGCCTGCAAGCCGCCGAGACCGCCTCTGGGCTTCCTCCCATCGACATGCTCGCCCGTCGCATTTACCTCGACAAGAACGACCTCGAGGCGCGCCTCGAGCTGGCCGACCTGCTCATCTCGCGCAAGGACTACGGCCCGGCGATGAACCAGCTCCTCGAGATCGTGAAGCGCGATCGCACCTTCCGCGATGACCTGGCGCGCGTGAAGATGCTCGCGGTGTTCGAGATGGCCGCCGACGAGCCTGATCTGGTCACGGAATATCGCAGCCGGCTGTCGAGGCTGCTGTTCTAAAAAGGGGTCAGGTCCCTTTTCCAGCGGAAAAGGGGTCAGGTCCATTTTCGGTCGAAAAAGGGGTCAGGTCCATTTTCGGTCGAAAAAGGGACCTGACCCCTTTTTTATAGAATGGTGCGTGATCGCCATTCCGACCGCCCGCCTCGAGCTCTCCGCCGACGGCACGCCCGTCAGCCCTGAATTCAAGGATGTCTACCATTCCGCCGATGGGGGGCTAGCGCAGTCGCGCCATGTGTTCCTCGCCGGCAACGAGCTGCCGGCGCGCTGGAAGGCGCGACCCTCGTTCGTCATCCTCGAGACGGGCTTCGGGCTCGGCCTGAATTTCCTCGCGGCGTGGGACGCCTGGCGGCGCGACGCCGGGCGCTCGCGGCGGCTGCACTTCGTCTCGGTCGAGAGCCGCCCCTTTTCGGGCGCGGATCTCGCCACCGCGCTCGCTCCATTCGCCGAGCTCCAGCCCCTCGCCCAGGCGCTGGTGAACGTCTGGCCGCCGCCGCTCGCGGGCTTTCATCGGCTCCATTTCGATGGCGGCAACGTGATCCTCACGCTGCTCTTCGGCGACGTGCGCGAAATGCTGCCGCAGCTCGTGGCGCGCGCCGACGCGTTCTTCCTCGACGGCTTCACGCCGGCGCGCAATCCCGGCATGTGGAGTCCCGAGGTCGTGCGCGAGCTGGCGCGGCTCGCCGCTCCGGGGGCGACGATCGCGACGTGGACGGTGGCGGGCGGCGTGCGCACGGCGCTGGGGGATGCCGGGTTTCGCGTCGTGAAGCGCGAGGGGTTCGGTTCCAAGCGCGAGATGCTCGCGGGGAGCTACGTTGGAGCCAATCCTGGCGGCGAAGTGCGTTCATCGCGGCGCGCGATCGTCGTGGGCGGCGGGCTCGCCGGCACGCTCGCGGCGGAGCGGCTCGCCTCGCGCGATTGGGACGTGGACCTCATCGACGCCCGCCCGGCGCGCAGCACTGCCGCCGTGGGCCTGTTGCGGCCGATCGCGAACCTGCGCGACGCCGTCAACGCGCAGGTTTCACGCAGCGCCTTCCTCTACGCCCTGCAGCACTATCGCGCGCTGCAATACGACGGCTATCACCTGCAATGGAATCGCTGCGGCGTGCTGCAGCTCGCCGAGGATGACGACGAGGCCGCGCGGCTTGCCGCCATCGCCGGCTCTCAAGGCTATCCGCCCGCGTTCCTCGAATTCGTCGACGCCGAACGCGCGCGCGCGATCGCCGCGCGTGCCGTGCGCGGGCCGGGCTGGTGGTTTCCGAGCGGCGCGTGGGTGGCGCCCGAGAGCCTCGTCATCGCGAGCCTCGCGCGCGCCGGCGAGCGCATCCGCCGCCTCTTCGACCGCCGCGTGGTACGTATCGAGCAGGAAGGCAACGCGTGGCGCGCGCTCGACGGCGACGACCGCGTGATCGCCGAGGCGGACGTACTGGTCGTCGCGAACGCGGCCGACGCGAAGCGCCTCGCGCCGGATGCGCGCCTCACTCTCAGCGAAGTGCGCGGACAAGTGACTTACCTTCCTCTCTCGCCGGAGCGCGCGCTAGAGATCGTGGTGAGTGGAATCGGCTACGTCGCGCCCCTTTCCGGCGGCGGCCATTGCGTGGGCGCGAGCTACCATCACGACGACGCCGACGGCGAGGTGCGCGCGAGCGACCATCGCGACAACCTCGCGCGCGCGGAGGCGATGCTGCCGGGATTCACCGCGGGCATCCATCCGATCGGCCTCGCGGGGTGGACCGGCTTTCGAACGACCGTCCCGGATCGCCTGCCCATCTTCGGCGCCACCGCCACCGCCGGCCTCTACACCGCCACCGGCCTGGGCTCGCGCGGGTTACTGTGGGCGCCTCTCGGCGCGGAGCTCCTCGCCTGCCAGCTCGAAGCCGAGCCGCTTCCCCTCTCGCGCGACTTGGCCGGCGCCATCTCTCCCCGCCGCTTCCTATCGTAAATATGCGGCCCGACATTTCATCGCTCGCTCTCTTCGTCCGCATTGCCGAGACGAAGAGCATCACCAAGGCCGCGGCGAAGGGGCACATCGCGCTCGCCGCGGCGAGCCGGCGCGTGGCGCAGCTCGAGGAGATGTTCGGCGTGCAGCTCCTGTACCGCACAGCGAAGGGCGTGGAGCTGACCCCCGCGGGCAATGCGATGCTCTTCCATGCGAGAGCACTGCTGCGCCAGGTCGACGAGATGGGCGCCGAGCTCTCCGATTACACGCGCGGCGGCAAGGGGCTGGTGCGGGTGCAGGCGAACACTTCGGCGCTCGCCCAATTCCTTTCGCAGGACCTGGCGTCGTTCTACGCCGCACATCCCGGCATCAAGGTCTCGCTCGAGGAGCAACGCAGCGGGGCGATCGTGCAGGCGGTGCAGGCGGGCACCGCGGACATCGGCATCGTGATGGAAGGCACGGCCACGGGAGAATTGGAGTGCTTCGAGTATCGCAGCGACATCCTGGTCGCGGTGCTGCCGAAGAAGCATCCGCTGCGCGGCAAGCGCGTGGCGTTCGGGCGCCTCCTCGACTACGACTTCGTGGGGCTCGAGGGCGACGCGATGATCTCGAAGCTCCTCGCCGCGCGCGCCGCCGCCGAAGGCAAGGCGCTACGCCTGAGGGTGCAGCTGAAGGGATTCGACGTCGTGGCGAAGATGATCCAGGCGGGCTTGGGCATCGGCGTGCTCCCCGAAACCGCCGCGCGCTCCTTCGCCGGCCCGATGCGCCTGCGCCTCGTCCCCCTCACCGACGACTGGGCCCGGCGCCGCATGCTGGTGTGCGTGCGCCAGCGCGCGACACTGGCCGCGACGGCTCGGACGCTGCTCGTCCACCTCGAAATGGGGTCAGGTTACATTTCCGATCGCAAAGCCTCTCAAAAGCCGGAAAAGTAACCTGACCCCATTTCCCTGGCCTTCGCATTTTGCGAAGGCCCCCTTGCCCGTTTTCCGATTCTCCGCACGCCGGGGAAGTGTTCTGATTGTTGCAGTGCAACGCACGCAACAAGGAGAACAGGCATGAGCAGCCGGGAGCTGGAAGTCGCGCGCATCAAGAAGGACTGGGCCGAAAGCCCGCGCTGGAAGGGTGTCAGGCGAGGCTACGCCGCCGAGGATGTCGAGCGCTTGCGGGGCAGCGTGCAGGTCGAGCACACCCTCGCGCGCCGCGGCGCGGAGAGGCTCTGGAAGCTCATGCACGAGCGGCCGTTCGTGAATTCGCTGGGCGCGCTCACCGGCAACCAGGCGATGCAGCAGGTGCGCGCCGGTGTGCCCGCGATCTACCTCTCGGGCTGGCAGGTCGCTGCCGACGCCAACGACAGCCTCGCCATGTATCCCGACCAGTCCCTCTACGCGACGACCAGCGTCCCCACCGTCGTCCGCCGCATCAACGCGGCGCTCCAGCGCTGCGACCAGGTCGACCACGCCGAGGGCAAGAGCGACATCGACTGGTTCGCGCCGATCGTGGCGGACGCCGAGGCCGGCTTCGGCGGCGTGCTGAATGCCTTCGAGCTGATGAAGGCGATGATCGAGGCCGGTGCGGCGGGCGTTCATTTCGAGGACCAGCTCGCCTCCGTCAAGAAGTGCGGTCACATGGGCGGCAAGGTGCTCGTGCCCACCCAGGAAGCGGTGCAGAAATTGATCGCGGCGCGGCTTGCTGCCGACGTGCTGGGCGTGCCGACGATCCTTCTTGCGCGCACCGACGCCGAGGCCGCCGACCTCATCACCTCCGATATCGACGAGAACGACAAGCCGTTCCTCACCGGGGAGCGCACCGCCGAAGGCTTCTACAAGACACGCAAGGGCTTCGACCAGGCGCTCCCGCGCGGCATCGCCTACGCGGCGTACGCCGACCTCGTCTGGTGCGAGACGGGCACGCCGGACCTCGAGTTCGCGCGGCGTTTTGCTGAGGGAGTGAGACGGGTGCATCCCGACCGCATGCTCGCCTACAACTGCTCGCCGTCGTTCAACTGGAAGAAGAACCTCGACGACGCGACCATCGCCAGGTTCCAGCGCGAGCTGGGCGCGATGGGCTACAAGTTCCAGTTCATCACCCTCGCCGGCTTCCACGCGTTGAACTTCGGGATGTTCGACCTCGCCTACGGCTACGCACGCAACAACATGACCGCGTTCGTCGAGCTGCAGCAGAAGGAGTTCGCCGCCGCCGAGCGCGGATTCACCGCGGTCAAGCACCAGCGCGAGGTGGGCACGGGTTATTTCGATGAGGTCACGCAAGTAATACAAGCCGGGAAATCATCCACGACGGCTCTCCACGGAAGCACCGAGGATGAGCAGTTCTTCGTGAAAGCAGCACCCATTGGACCCCGGCCGACTGCCGCAATAGCGGCCGCCGGGGCGACGAAGTAGCGGAGACAGACATGAAACGCGACAGCTTCAGCATTCCCGGCATCCAGCTTCCGCCCGAGCAGCCGAACCTCTTCGACCGCATCCTCACGCCGCAGGCGCTGGGGTTCGTGGCGCACCTGCACCGCAAGTATGAGCAACGCCGCCGCGATCTCATGAAGGCGCGAGCCGAGCGCCAGGAGGAGCTCGACATGGGCAAGGCCGCCTTCGGGTTCCTTCCCGAGACGCGCCCGATCCGCGAATCGCAATGGACCATCGCGGCGGTGCCGGCCGACCTGCAGGATCGCCGCGTCGAGATCACCGGGCCGGTCGAGCGCAAGATGATCATCAACGCGCTCAACTCCGGCGCCAGCACCTTCATGGCGGACTTCGAGGATTCGAGCACGCCGTCGTGGGAGAACATGGTGCGCGGCCAGATCAACCTGCGCCAGGCGGTCGACCGCACCATCGGCTTCAAGAGCGCCGACGGCAAGAGCTACGCGCTCAACGAAACGACCGCGACCCTCCTCGTGCGCCCGCGCGGCTGGCACATGCTCGAGCGCCACGTGCTGGTCGACGGCGATCCGGTCTCGGCCTCGCTCTTCGACTTCGGCCTCTTCTTCTTCCACAACGCCGAGAAGCTCGTGGCCGACGGCAGCGGGCCGTATTTCTACCTGCCGAAGATCGAGAGCCACCTCGAAGCTCGCCTCTGGGATCACGTCTTCAACGAGGCCGAGACGCGCATGGGCCTGCCGCGCGGCACGATCAAGGCGACGGTGTTGATCGAAACGCTGCCCGCGGCCTTCGAGATGGACGAGATCCTCTACGAGCTGCGCGACCACTCGGCGGGATTGAACTGCGGCCGCTGGGATTACATCTTCAGCTGCATCAAGAAGATGTCAAATCGCCCCAACAAGTTGGGGACCCCCGGCGGCGATTTCGTATTGGCCGACCGCGCGCAAGTGACGATGACGAGCCCCTTCCTGCGCGCGTATTGCCAGCTGCTGGTGAAAACCTGCCACCGCCGCAACGCCCACGCGATGGGCGGGATGGCCGCACAGATTCCGATCAAGAACGATGCGAGAGCGAACGACGAGGCGATGGCAAGAGTCCTCGCGGACAAGGAGAGGGAGGCGGCCGACGGCTTCGACGGCACCTGGGTCGCGCACCCGGGACTGGTGCCGGTCGCGAAGAGCGTGTTCGATCGCGTCATGACGGGCCCGAACCAGATCCACTGCAAACGAGAGGACGTGAACGTGAAAGCATCCGAGCTGCTGGCATTCGGCCCCGAGACTCCGATCACCGAGATCGGGCTGCGCACCAATATCAACGTGAGCCTGCAGTACATCGGCTCGTGGATGGCGGGCCAGGGCTGCGTGCCGATCAATAACCTCATGGAGGACGCGGCCACCGCCGAGATCTCGCGCTCGCAGATCTGGCAATGGATTCGCAGCCCCAAGGGTGAGCTTTCCGACGGCCGCAAGGTGACGGTGGAATTGTTCCGGCGCCTGGTCGGCGAGGAGCTGCGCAAGGTGTCGTCGCTGCCCGGCGCCTTCGGAGCCCGCTACGACGAGGCCGCGTGGCTGCTCGATCGCCTCGTCATCGACGACGAGTTCGCGGATTTCCTGACGGAACCCGCTTACGAGTTCGTCGCGGCGCTGCCGCTCCCGCAGCTTACTGAGGTGGCCTGACCCCGTCCCGGCTCACCTGCACGCGCGTGGCGGTGAGCTTGCCGTCCGCGCCCGCGGCGACCGAGATGTAGGCGTATTCGCCGGGAACGACCGCCGAGCGGTCGCTTTCCACCGCCATCACGATCGGAATGCCGGCGGGCAAGATGACCTGCTGCTCGCCGCCCTTGTAGGTCATCGTGACCTCGTCGCCTTGGGCCGCCTTCACAATCGTGGTTACCGTGGCGTTGGTCATCATCGAATCCGGCCTCGCGTCCCACGGGCGGCTTCCCTCGCCGGGAATCGGGCGGCTCGGATTGAACAAATGGACCTCGCGCGCGACGTACTTCCCGTCGGCGCCCTTCACGACCGTCGCGCCCATGGGCGTTCCCGGCTTGATGTCGCTCACGCTCACGCTCTTCATGTAAGCGAAAGTCGCGTTGGCGGCCAGCTCGATCTTCAGGTCCTGGCCTTCGCGCGATTTCACCGACACCGTGTTGCCGTCGAGGCTGACGATCGTCCCGCACCCGCGTCGGCCCTCTCCCAAGGGAGAGGGAGAAAAGCTAGGCAACTTCCAGCACGAAGTCGTAGCGCGCTTCGAAGAAGGGAGAGTCGAATCCGTAGCGGCGTGCGAGGGGATGGTCAGCGGGGCGCTTGACGAAGTCCGCCACCAGCGCCTGCTTCACGCCGAAGACGGCATCCGAATCCAGGTATTCGTCGCCGGCGCGGAAGACATGCGTTACGAGCGTCTTGCATCCCGGCGCCGAGATCATGAAGTGCACGTGCGCCGGCCGGAAGGGATGGCGCCCCGTCGCTTCCATGAGCTTGCCCACGGGGCCGTCGGTCGGAATCGGGTAGCTCGTCGGTACGATGGTGCGAATGGCGTAGCGTCCTTCCGCGTCGGTCGCGTACTTGCCGCGCAGGTTCGTTTCCGGCTGCGCCGGGTCCTGGCCCGAATACATGCCGTTGGTCGCCGACTGCCAGACGTCGAGTGTCGCGCCGGCAACCGGACGGCCGTCGGGCGTGCGCACATCGCCGTGGACGAGCGCAGCCTCGCCCGGAGTCGCGGCCATGTTCTCGCCCATCGCGCGTTTCGGCATGTTCGCGATGTAGAACGGCCCGAACACGGTGGACTCGGTCGCGCCCGGAGGCTTGCGATGGTTGATCGCATCGACGAGCATCGACACGCCGAGCGTGTCCGAGAGCAGGATGAATTCCTGCCGCACCTTGCCGTCGCACATCTTTCCGGTATCGGTGAGGAACTGGATCGCGGTGAACCACTCGGCCTCGGTCGGCTCGACGTCGCGAACGAAGTCGTGCAGGTGCTTCACCAGGCTCGCCGCGACCTTGCGCACGCGTTCGTCGGGAGAGGCTGCGAGGCGCGCGAGCACGTTCTCGGTGATCTGCCGCTCGGAAGTGGCCACGGACGAGGCTAGGCTTTCATCAGGTCGGAGGCCATCAGCTCGGGCGCGATGCCCTCCGCTTCCGAAGACGCATAGTTGAGCTCGATCTTGATGCCGTTAGGATCGTGGAAGAAGAGCTGGAACAGCGCCTGGCCGTTCGCTCGTCGCTGGGAAAACGGGACGCGCTCGGCACGCAGGTGCTCGAGCATCGCGCGCAGCCCGGTGGCGCGAAACGCGATGTGGTCGAGGGCGCCCGTGCCCGCGCCGGTGTCCTGCGAAGTGCGTCCGAGGTACTTCTTCTGGATCTCCCCCGCTGCCCTGGCGCTCGGTCCGATGTGCACGACGTCGACATTTCCCAGGTACATCCAATGGACTGGAAACCCGAAGTCGGGATGCGGCCCGGAGGTCATTCCCAGGATGCGGGCGTACCAATCGCGCGTGGCGTCGATATCGTCGGCTGCGACCAGGAAGTGCTCGATGTGGGAGAGCGGCATACCCTAATATATATCGAAGGAGGAAGAACAATGTACGTCGCCGACACCAAGCGCCTCACCTCAGCAGGAGCGAAAAAGATGATGGCCACCGCCATCGGACGCGCGCAGGAGGCCGGGATCGCCGTCACCGTCGCGATCGCCGATGCCGGAGGTCACCTGGTGCTCCTCGAGCGCATGGAGGGCGGGCGTTTCCACACCGTCCACTCGGCGACGACCAAGGCGGTGTGCGCCGCGTCCAACAAGCGCGTCACCGGATCGAAGGGTGCGCAGGGCCAGTCGCTCGACGTGACGCACGCCGTGGGTCTGGCACTCGCCGCCGGCGCCGATCGCTGGACCGCGATGGAGGGTGGGTGCCCGATCCTCTTCGACGGCGAATGCGTGGGCGGCATCGGTGTGGCGGGCGGCAGCTTCGAGTTCGACGCGCGCGTGGCGCGCGAGGCGGTCGAGTCGATCGGGGCCAGGGCCGGTGAGTGAGCCCCTGCGTGTCGCCTGCCTCGGCATGGGGTGGTGGTCGGACGTGCTGGCGGATGCGATCCAGCGGTCCGGGAAACTCAAGATCGACGCGTGCTACAGCCGCTCGGAAGAAAAGCGCGCGAAGTTCGCGGCGAAGTACGGCTGTCGTGCCGCGCCCTCCTACGAGGAGATCCTCGACGATCCGAGCATCGCGGCGATCATCAACACCACCCCCAACGGCACGCACCTCGACACCACGCGCGAGGCGGCAGCCGCGGGCAAGCACGTGTTCCTCGACAAGCCGATCGCCAACACCATCGCCGAGGCGCGCGCCCTCACCAAGGCGTGCCGCGACGCCAAGGTGGTGCTGGCCCTGGGCTACCAGCGGCGCCGCGAGAGTCATTTCCGCTGGATCAAGGAAAAGATCGACGCGGGATCTTTCGGCAAGCTCGTGAACGCCGAAGCCAACATCAGCCGCGACCGGCTGGGAAAGATCGACCTCTCGTCGTGGCGCTACACCTCGCAAGGGATGCCGGGCGGCGTGATGCTGCAGATCGGCATCCACTACACCGACGTGCTCGAGTATCTGGTGGGGCCGATCAAGGCGGTGAGCGCGCAGCTCGCGAGGCTGGTGCTTCCCGGGGACAACCCTGACGTCGCGAGCCTGGTGCTCGAGCACGACAACGGCGCGCTCTCGACGCTGAACGCGAGCTACGCTTCGGCGTCCGAGTATTACCTGATGAACGTGTACGGCAAAGCGGCGAGCGCGTACTACGACCTGCACCAGGGCCTGCGCTACTTGAAGCGCGGCGAGTCGCGAGCGGAGACCGTGGCGTGCGCGAAGAACGATCCCATCGCCGAGGAGCTCGAGGAGTTCGCCCGAGCGGTGCGCGGTGAGGGAGAGCCGGCGATGGACGGCGAGCGCGGAACCGCTTCTCTAGGCGTGATCCTCGCGGGCATTCGCTCGGCGAAGGAAGGACGCAGGGTGGAAGTGATAGAGGTCCTCGCATGAAGGCGCTCTGGATTCTGTTCGCATGGATCGCTCTCGATGCCACGGCGCAGGAGACGGCGTTTCCACAACGCGGGCCGCTGGAGATCACCGTGCTCTTTCCCGCGGGCTCGTCGGCGGACGTGACGGCGCGCATGCTCGCCGATGGCATGTCGCGCCATCTTTCGCAGCGCGTCCTCGTCCTCAATCGTCCGGGCGCCGGCGGGGCGATCGGGTACAAGCACGTCGCCGCGCAGAAGCCCGATGGCTATTCGATGGTGTGGAATTCGAATTCGATCTCGACCACCTATCACTCGGGCCAGCTCGACTTCGACTACCACGCATTCGATGCCGTGGCGCGCGTGCTGGTGGAATCTCCGGTCGTTGCCGTTCGCGCCGATGCCAAATGGAAGACGCTGGGCGAGCTCGTCGCCGATGCGAAGGCGCGTCCGAAGCAGATCACCGTGGGGCACTCGGGGATCGGCAGCCACACGCACATCTCGCTCGTCGCGCTCTTCCGCGCCGCGGGCGTCGAGATAAACGAGATTCCCTTCGGCACGGCGCAGG
>WNFI01311855.1_pt2 | contig 29560 bp, 24 predicted proteins | sample 5400471 | NCBI WGS metagenome assembly WNFI01 (sample SAMN13153348, study PRJNA577476) | soil metagenome | isolation source: 100 cm saprolite on Douglas fir-dominated hillslope | place: USA:California | collected 2013-09-17
GGGTAGCAGCGGTGTGCGCAGTACTAATCAGCCGCAGCGGGGAGGCAATTGCTTCGTGGATCGAAAACCGATTCGCGCACCTGCCCTCGGGATTCGGCCATCGTCTGGCGCAGAAAGTCCGCGAGTTTGGCGCGGGACTGAATACGATTCACGGACCTTGGTCGCTATTATCGCTGGCAGTGCTCTCAGTCGGCATTTGGTATGTGACGGCGCTGGCATATCAAGAAGTGACGCACTCATACGGCGTAGACGCACTCGCGATCCCAGTATCTCAACTCTTGATTCTAATGGGTGCGAGCATGGCGGGATCGATGCTTCAGTTGCCTGCAGTAGGCGGTGGCTCGCAGATGGCGACGATTGCGACGTTGTCGAGCGTTTTTGACGTGCCTCCGGAGATGGCGGCCAGTTGCGGGATTTTATTGTGGCTGGTGACCTTTGCGGCAGTAGTGCCGGTGGGGTTGGTGCTTGCACACCGAGAGAGATTGTCACTGCGGAAGTTGTCGGAAGAAAGCCACCGGGCGGAGGGTTGCGAGTCGGGACCGGGGCCCGCGTCTTAAGAGAGGAAAAAGACCTGTCATTCCGACGCGCGAGCGCCAGCGAGACAGGAGGAATCTGCTTCTTGAGGTTTACTTCACGCCGGGAATTCCCAGCCTTCTTCTTTCACTTTCTTATTGGTCCAGCGCTGTAGTTCTTCGAATAGAGCGGGCTCGATCACAACAAAGCGAATGCCGACGCGGCCTTCATCGCCGACCCACATCAGGCGAGCCTTGGCTTGAAATACAAAAGCGGTTTCGGGCAGAACGAAACTCACGTCGAGCAAGCCGGAGAAGCGCAGAGGTTCCGTCAGGCCATCAAGCCCCATGCCTCCAGTGCTCAGGTTGACGCCCTGCACGCAAATTTCTTCGCCCTGCGAATTCTTCACCGTAACCGGAAGCTGGACGCGGGCGCGAAAGAATTTTTGCTGTTCGGTGCTGATCACTCCAAGCGACGCAGCACTTTCTCCCGGAACAAAGTTGACTTTATATTCCTTCAGCTTGCGGCTCAAAGTCCGGCGCGAAATACCAAGCTGTTCTGCTGCCAGCGCACGATGGCCGCCGGTGCGCTCCAATGCTTTCATGATCATCTGCTCTTCCATACTGTCGAGGTTTCCCACGGGCATGGAGGCAGTTTGGCGCAGCGCGGCGGGCTCTCCGGTAAGAACCGCATTAAGCTTTGAGAAGTCAATCTCCGGCCCCGAGGACTCCATCGCAACTCGAGCCACGAGGTTACGCAATTCACGAATATTTCCCGGCCAACCATGAGAAAGAAGAGCCGAAATAGCCTGCGAGGAGAAATTCTTGTCGGAGGCTTTCAATCGCAAAAAATGCTCGGCCAGAGCGACCACATCTTCAGGGCGCTCGCGCAGCGGAGGAACGCGAAGCTGGAACTGGCCAAGGCGATGATATAGATCTTCGCGAAAGCGGCCTGCTTTGACCGCAGCTTCCAGATCCTGATTCGTAGCCGCGACGATGCGGACATCAACCTTGATCTTGCGGTGTCCACCAAGCCGGTAGAAAGGCTGACCGTCAAGCACCCGCAGCAGCTTCACCTGAGTTTGAAGCTGTAATTCGCCGATCTCATCGAGGAACAGAGTTCCTTTATCTGCCAGTTCGAAGAGACCGGGCTTCGAAGCGTCTGCGCCGCTGAATGCACCTTTTTCATATCCGAAGAGTTCACTCTCCACTAGATTTTCTGGAAGAGCGGCGCAATTGATATCAACCCAGGGTCGGCCGCGGCGATGTGAAGATTCATGAATGGTGCGTGCGATCAGTTCTTTGCCGGTTCCCGTCTCCCCCGTGACAAGAACAGTTTCCGTGTGACCCGCCACGCGGTCAACGAGTCCCATGAACTTGTGCATCACCGGGCTGGCGAGAATAAATTGAGTGCCGTCGATGGTGCGCGAGACTATGCCAAGGATGGCCGCTGCTGTGGATACATCCGCATTAGAGGCAGCGCTATGACCCACTGGCCGAGGCGTGACGATGGCTACAATCGCTACTGGTGCGCCGTCAGCATCGCGGAGAAGCGTTGCCGAGAAGTACACAGGAAATGGGCTGCCGGACTTGGGCTGCACGAACAGTTGGGATTGATAGCCGCGCACCGAGACAGCTGTGAGAATTTCTTCGTGCAAATCGCGTTCAGCACGAACGGTCTTTTTTTGACCGGCAAACAGCTCGGAGAACTTTCTCCCAAGGAGTTCCTCAGTTGCATAGCCGCAGAGCGGATTGAACGCGGAGTTACAACCGGTCAGTTTGCCCTGTAAATCCGTTAAGAAGACTCCAACAGAATCGGTGTCATCCTTAGACTTGCCTGCGGTCATTCCATTTTCGACAGCGATGACCCGGCTATTATCAGTGTCATGTCCTGGGTCGAGATTGTGGTTAGTCGTGGACATTCAATCCGTTTGGGGACGATCTTGACATAAGCGGTCGAACTACAAGAATAGAGTTATCCCGCTTGGCGTAACGAAAGTAACGAATCCTGCACTGCGCCGCGACAAATTCCGTGGGGGAATTTTCGTCGCTGGTTCAAACACCAAGAAGCCCAGCCAAAATCTGCCTCGCAATGGTTACTTCAGTAAGGTTCAGCAGACCCATTCTTTCCCCTACGATGCAGCCAAGGCTCGAAGGGCAAAGTGTGTCCTTCGGGCCAAGCGTCGGCCCATTGAGTCGGGCCATGAAATTGTGTGCCTGCGCGACGAGGCAGGGCATGAACTCGCAAGCAAACGCTTCAAAGCTGAGGCCGCGGCAGTCAAGGTGTAAATGAAATCAGCGATGGACGAACTGTCGGTCCAGACCAGGGCATTCGTCGGCGTCACCACGTCTTTCGGCGTGGGCGCGCTGGCATTTGCGTTGTTGCATTGGCATTCGCAGGATCTCTTACGGTTCGGTTGCTATCTTGCCGTGGCGGTATTGGCATCGGGACTGAAAGTACAACTGCCGGGCATCAACGGCACGATGTCGGTTAATTTTCTCTTCATCCTGCTGGGCGTCATGGAGTTGAGCCTGGCGGAGACGCTGGTCATCGGATGCACGGCCAGTTTAGTACAAAGCGTGTGGCATGCGCGCAATCGACTGGATCCGATTAAGGTCGTTTTCAATGTCGCAGGGATGATGGCGAATGCCAGCGCCCTTACCTACTTGAGTTATCAGTGGCTCGCCGGAAGATTCAGTGCAAACAAACCGATTTTGCTGATGCTGGCGGCGCTGGTCTTTTTCTTTGCCAACACGCTACCGATCTCCGTCGTTATCGCGTTGACCGAGGGCAAGTCGAGTCGCAAAGTTTGGTCCGAGTGCTACTTCTGGTCGTTCCCCTACTACTTGGTAGGAGCGGCAGCCGTAGGTCTGGTGGGAATCGTGAACCGGGCGGCGGGTTGGGAAACCTCGTTACTCGTTCTGCCGCTGATTTACTGGGTCTATCGGTCTTATCGCTTGTACTTAGGACGACTGGAGGCAGAAAAAGATCGGGTCGAGATTGAGAAGCGGCACGTAGAGGAGATCGCGTCGCTCAACATGCGGACGATCGAGGCTTTGGCACTTGCAATCGAGGCCAAAGATCATACGACGCACACCCATCTACAGAGAGTGCGCACGTATGCCGTGGCCGTAGCGAAGGAATTGAATCTCCCGGAAGCCGAGATTGAGGCGCTGCGGGCAGCGGCGCTGCTGCACGACATCGGGAAGTTGGCGGTGCCCGAGCAGATTATCAATAAGCCTGGAAAGCTCACGCCGGAAGAGTTCGAGAAGATGAAGGTGCACCCCCTCGTGGGTGCAGAAATTCTTGAGCGCGTAGCGTTCCCGTATCCCGTGGCACCGATCGTGCGTTCCCATCACGAGCGGTGGGATGGATCGGGATATCCCGAAGGATTGGCAGGGGAGGACATCCCGCTCGGCGCGCGCATTCTGGCGGCAGTGGACTGTCTGGACGCTCTAGCGTCGCACCGCCAATATCGACCAGCTTTGCCTCTAGCGGAAGCGATGGCGAAGGTGAAGGAAAATGCGGGGACATGGTTTGATCCGCGAGTCGTGGAAATTCTGGAAAACCGCTACGTTGATTTGGAACGCATCGCGCTGATGACCGAAGACACGGTCGGCACTCGCGGGCTTTCAAAAGCGGTCCGCGTGGAGCGGGGACTGGCTCCGGCAACCGGATTTGAGCGAACTGACCCTACAGGCGGGGCCGAAAACGCGGACTTCCTGACGTCGATTGCCTCGGCCCGGCAGGAGGCACAGACAATGTTTGAACTGAGCCAGGATCTAGGCGTGTCCCTCAGCCTGAGCGAAACCCTTTCAGTGCTGTCGATGCGCCTGCGGCGGATGATTCCTTACGATTCCATCGCCGTATTTGTGAATCGCAATGGATGGTTGCTGCCGGAGCTTGTGAGTGGCGAGAATTTCAAAATGCTGTCGTCATTAAAGATTCGCGTGGGCGATGGCCTATGTGGTTGGGTGGCGGAGAATTGTAAGCCGATCGTGAATGGAAATCCGCAGGTAGAGCCCGGATACATCGTCGATCCCGAAAAGCACACGACGCTCCAGTCGGCGCTGGTGGTCCCTTTGGAAGGATTGAACGGCGTGGTCGGCGTACTGGCCATGTATCACGCTAACCGCGACGCCTTCGCACCAGACCATCTCCGAATCCTTCTGGCGGTGGGATCGAAGGTCGCGCTTTCGGTGGAAAACGCACTCAAGTACCAGCAAGCAGAAAGTTCGGCGACGACGGATTTCTTGACCGGGCTACCCAATGCCCGATCGCTGTTCATGCACCTGGCTCAAGAAGTTGCGCGGTGCCGTCGCATGAAGACATCACTAGCAGTACTGGTGTGCGACATTGACGGGTTCAAGCAAATTAACGACCTCTTCGGACATATAGAAGGCGATAAACTCCTGCGCGAATTCACCACACGATTGAAAGATGTATGTCGCGGCTATGACTACGTGGCGCGCATGGGCGGGGATGAGTTTGTCATCACCGCTCCGGGACTTACAGCAGACGCCGCGAAAGAGAAATCGGAGCGCCTTAATCAGGCGGCGATTGAGTCGGGAAGACATGTATGCGGACGGGATCTGATCACTCTCAGCGTGGGCATGGCCTCCTGTCCCGAGGATGGATTTGATGTCGAGCGCTTGTTGGCCGAGGCGGATCGGCGAATGTATTCAATGAAGCAATCTCATCACGCCAAAGCAGCGACGCTGGAAGACGATCAAGCGCGCCGGGCCACGGCGAGATGAGGAGACTCGCGGTCGACATGGGATGGAGAATGGTGCGGCACGGTTTGACCGTGGTGGCGATTGTGCTGCTGGGAGGACTGCTCTCGGCAACGATGGTGCGGCTCGCACCTGGCTTTGACACTGATGAAGAGCAACTGGATCCACGCATGAATGCAGAGAGCGTCAGGGCATTGCGAGAAGCGAGGTCCGATCAACACAATATTTTTCGTTTTTACTTTCACTCCCTACAGCGCTCGGCACACGGCGATTTAGGCGTGTCGATTTCTCTGTCGCAACCCGTCGCCGGCCTTCTGCGTCAGCGCGTTCCACTCACTTTGCGATTGGTCGGAATCGGCCTTCTCCTGTCCTGGTCGGCGGCATTGGCCCTGGCGCTCAGCGCCTCGTGGCTGCGGCTATCCGCCTATAACGCTTTGACCACGGTGGTAAGTGGGACATTTCTTTGCATTCCCGCGGCGGTGTTGGCTCTGCTATCTGTGCTTTGGAATGTCCCAGGATCGCTTGCTATCGGACTGATTGTCTTTCCGCGTGTCTACCGATACGCACGCAATCTACTGGCAAAAGCATATTCGCTTCCCCACATCGTCACGGCGCGAGCGAAAGGTTTAAGTGACTTAAGGATCTTGTTCTGGCATGCGGTACCAGTGGTAGGACCACAGCTGTTGGCGGTGGCGGGAGTCTCAGTGAGCGTTGCGATTGGAGCGGCCATTCCCGTGGAGACTCTTTGCGGCGTGGCTGGCGTCGGACAGCTCACGTGGCAGGCTGCGCTCTCGCGCGATCTGCCTCTGCTCACCAACATCACGATCCTGGTGACGCTGGTTACTTTACTGGCGAATTCAGCGGCGGATTTGCTGGGGCACGCGCTGCGGGGTCAGGAAGCATGAGCATTTGGCGCAAACTAGCGTGGGCAGTCTTGCTGCTAGTTGTCTCTGTATCTCTGGCAGCCAACTGGATTGCGCCCGGCGGATATGCCCGGCAATATCGCGAGGCAACAGGCGCGCCGCCATCGCGGCAGCACTGGCTGGGGACCGATGAAATTGGACGCGACCGTTTTGCGCGCGTGTTGTACGGGACCAGAATCTCTCTACTACTCGCACCGGCGGCAGCTCTACTTTCAACCTTGATGGCAGCATTGATGGGGGGGTTGGCGGGATATTTGGGAGGAGTTTGGGCACGCGCCGCCATGGCGGTCACGGACTTGTTCTTGTCGCTGCCGTGGCTATTTCTACTGATCACGGTGCGCGCTCTGATGCCTTTAAACGTTTCGCCGGCAATTTCCGTAGTGGTGACATTCCTGATGTTGGGGCTTTTGGGATGGACCAGCGCGTCTCGGGTGTTGTGTACGACCGCCGGATCGCTGCGTCATTCGGATTTTATCCGGCAGGCGCGGGCTTCGGGAATACGCGGAAGCCGGCTGTTCTGGGTACATGTGATTCCAAATCTCACTCCGGTGCTCTACGCACAGTTCTGGATCTCCATTCCTGCATTCATTCTAAGCGAGGCCAATCTGGGGATTCTGGGGCTTGGGGTAACTGAGCCCATGCCTTCATGGGGAAGTTTGCTGAAGGAGCTGGAAGGGTTGGTCTCGGTAGGCGAAGAGCCGTGGAAATTTGTGCCACTGGTACTGCTGGTAGTGGTAGTGACGTCGTTTCAGTTGCTTTTATCGAATCAGGATGAGGTGGCCGCATGATACGCCGCAAGTTTTCTTTCGCTTCTTTACAGTTGAGTTATTTGTCGCAATCAAACCGCGGCGCGGCGCAGAGCAAAGTCTCGCGCTACTTTCTGCTGCCGGTGTTCTTCATGGCTATGCTGGGTAATGCTCTGGCACAAGGTGGCGAGTTGCACTTCTGCCTGCACTCAGAGCCGAAGACGTTTGATCCGCTCAAAGTCGAAGACGATGCGTCGGTGTCGATCCGGTACTTGACCGGCGGTGTCCTGGTTCGCATGAACCGGCAGACACAGGCGCTGGAGCCGGAATTGGCGCAATCCTGGAAGGTTTCGAAGGATGGAAAACAGATCACCTTCAAGCTGCGCAGTGGAATTTCGTTTTCCGACGGAACCCCCTTCTCTGCTGAAGACGTAGCCTACACCGTGCAGCAGTTGATGGATCCAGCGTTGCATTCGCCGACCGGGGACGCATTCCGCTCGGGACCGGGAAACATCGAGACCAGGATTATTTCCTCAACTCAGATCACGATTACGTTTCCAGCGCCGGTGGCAGGTCTGGATCGCCAATTCGATCAGGTCGCTATTCTCTCCGCCCACTCTGCGAAGAAAGAGATGGCTGTACTGGGGCCGTTCATGGTCGCAGATTACAAGCCCGGAGCAACGCTCCTGCTGAAACGAAATCCCAACTACTGGAAGTCCGATGCGCAGGGACGAAAGCTGCCGTATCTGGATTCGATCCGGCTGGACATTCAGTCGAACCGCGATGTAGAGATGCTGCGTTTCAAGAGGGGCGAGATCGACTTGATCAATTCTTTGGACAGCGAGTATTTCGACAAACTGGCGGCAACTTCTCCGCAACTGGTGCACGACGCCGGCCCATCTCTTGACACGGAGCAGATGTGGTTCAACGAAGTGTCAAAGGCCCCGTTACCGGCCTACAAGAAGAACTGGTTTCGCTCGGCCAACTTCCGCCGCGCGATTTCGCAGGCCATCAATCGCGAAGACTTGAGCCGCATTGTCTTTCACGGCCACGCTCAAGCTGCCTCCGGACCTTTGTCTCCCGCGAACAAGTTCTGGTTCGACGCGAAGCTGAAGTCGGAAACGCACTCCCCCGAGGCCGCGCTCAAAGCACTACAGGGTGAAGGATTCCGGCTGGAGAACGGAACTCTGAAAGATAAAGATGGCAATGCGGTTCTATTTTCCATCATCACTAACGCGGGAAATAAATATCGCGAACGCATGGCGGTGCTCATTCAGGACGACTTACAGAAGATCGGCATCCACGTGAATGTTGTAACTCTTGACTTCCCTTCCCTGATCGAGCGCATGACCCAGACTTTCGACTATGAGGCGATCATGTTGGGCCTTACGAATGTAGGACTTGATCCGAACGAACAAATGAATGTGTGGCTTAGTTCGTCGGAGAATCACCAGTGGAATCCACAGGAGAAGACGCCTGAAACCGCGTGGGAAGCCGAAATCGACAAGCTCATGCGGGCCCAGGCTTCATCCAGCGACGCGAAGAAACGAAAAGAGAGCTTCGATCGCGTTCAGGAGATCGCGGTGGAACAGGCGCCGTTTATTTATCTGGTGAACAAAAACGCGCTGTCGGCCGTTGGCGCCTCAGTCCACGGGGCTAGTCCTGTCATTCTATCGCCGCAGGCTTTCTGGAACGCGGACGTGCTTACCGTGGCCGCGAAATAGCGTTGGCCTCTGATTGGCGCTGATTCACACAGGTTTTTTGCGAACACGGCAATTACGAAAACAAGACGCGGTTAGGCCGCTAACTGAATATGCCCAGTTTGTCACAAAGCGATTTGCTGCTTACGGCGCGCCTCTCCGTACGCTATGGCGAAAAACCTCCCGTGCTCCGCGAGGTTGAACTGGAAATCCATTCCGGCGAAGTTGTGGGCCTGGTTGGACAGAGTGGATCAGGCAAGAGCACGCTGGCGATGGCGATTCTCGGCTTGCTGGATTCCAAACGAGCGCGAGCGGAAGGCACGATTGATTTTCTGGGCTGCAATCTGCTGAATCTCAGCGAGCACGAGTTGCGAAAACTACGGGGACGAAAAATCGCACTTGTGCTGCAAAGCCCGTTGTCGTCGTTGAATCCGGCACTAAAGATTCGCACACAGTTGAAAGAAGCGTGGCGTGCTCATGCCTCGGGATCGGCGGAAGAGTGCGATACCGCGCTTCGTAGCTCACTTGCTAGTGTCAGCCTGCCGTCGAATGACGAGTTTCTGCGAAAGTATCCATCGCAAATGAGCGTAGGTCAGGCGCAGCGGGTGCTCATTGCCATGGCGGTGCTGCATCGACCGGCATTGCTGATCGCCGACGAGGCGACGAGTGCGCTTGATGTGATTACGCAGTCGGAAATTCTGGCATTGTTCCGCGAACTCAACCGCAACACCGGAATGGCGATTCTCTATATCTCCCATGATCTCGCGTCCGTTGCAGGCATTTGCGACCGCATTGCCATTCTTCACGAGGGGCGTATCGTCGAGAACGGCACTTCCGAGCAGGTTTTGGATTTTCCCCAGCATGAATATACGCGGAAGCTGATGGCGGCGATTCCCCAGCTACAGCGAGACCGGGCCAAAGCAGCGTCGGTGTAGTTCGGGCTATACCTTTCTTCAACCTGTCAGTTTTCCTCTCGCGTCTAACTCTCATCACTCCCAAATCATCGAGTTTTCTTTTTCTATTCCGTTCCCAGCGTTCAGTAACGTTGTCAGGAGCACCGAAGTCACAAACGCTCGCAACAATGGGACAGAGTGTCACACGTCGCTGGGCGCGGGACAGAGTGGCCTAATGTGCGGGAGCAGGCCACAAGTTAACTACCGTTGAATCAATCGCTTGCAGATAGATCGCTTGGCCACACCCGTGCAAGATAGCAGGCGTACTCAGCAGGATCTTTCCCCATCACAGGAAAGAAAGGGTGAGACTTTATGTGGCACAAGAAGAAATCACAGAAACCGGCGGGGCGCAATGAGCGTCACAGCGCCGCCTGGGGCAAGCGCCTGAGCATGGTGCTATTGCTGACAACTGGGATGGCGTTTGGACAGCGATGGAACAACGCAACTGACGCCGAAGCTGGCCCGCACTCCCGCATCGCTCCCGAACTCTCGAGATTACTGGCGAAAGCCCATCAGGGAGCTGCACAGGGCCAGACCGTGAGAGTCATTGTGCAGTACAAGCAGATGCCTTCGGCATTGCACTACGCCACCATGCAGGGCCGAGGTGGACGCCTGCATGCGAAGCTGCACATGATTAACGGTGCGGCGTTTACGATTCCGGTCAGCGCTCTGGCTGCGTTAGAGGCCGATCCTGAGGTCGCGTCGGTGACCATCGATCATCCGTTGAATGTGATGGACGATCTGACCAATGGAGCTATTGGTTCGCAAGCCGCCTGGAACTCTGGATTTACCGGCGCAGGCGTGGGCGTAGCCGTGATCGATAGCGGCATCAACGATACCCATCCCGATTTGCGGAATTCGAGCGGAGTTTCGCGCGTGGTCTATCACCAGGACTTCACGGGAACGGCAACCACCAATGCCAGCGGAGGAAAGTACGACCTCTACGGTCACGGTACGCATGTGGCCGGCATCATTGGCGGCAACGGCTACCTTTCCGGTGGACAATACGCAGGCGTGGCTCCCAGCGTCAACCTGATCGATCTCCGTGCGTTGGACGCGAACGGCGCAGGTAGTGACAGCACCGTAATCGCGGCCATTCAGCGGGCCATTGCTTTGAAGAGCACCTATAACATCCGTGTGATCAACCTGTCACTTGGCCGTGGAATTCCGATCAGCTACACGCAAGATCCTCTATGCCAGGCAGTGGAATCGGCATGGAAAAGCGGGATCGTGGTGGTTGTCGCAGCCGGCAACTACGGTCGCATGACCGTAAATGGAAATAACGGCTTTGGCACTATCACCGCCCCAGGCAACGATCCGTTTGTGCTAACCGTTGGTGCGACCAAGAGCAACGGTTCGGCCTATGCCTCGGCCGAAACTAAAGCCAGTTATAGCTCCAAGGGCCCCACGACTTATGATCACATCGTGAAGCCTGACATGGTAGCGCCCGGCAATGCCGTCGTTTCCCTGGCGGTTCCGGGAGCCACCTTGGAGGCCTCATATCCAAAGGAACTCATCATCGGTACCGACGGCAACAGCGACTACTTCACTTTGAGCGGCACCAGCATGGCCTACGATCTGTTTTCGGTGGGCTCCGGACTGCTGAACGTGCAGGCTGCGGTGGCCAATACTGACCTGGCTCCGGCCACGGTCGGCGCGGCACTGTCGCCCAGCGCAGTCTACAACCCGCAGACACATACGGTTTCTCTGGTCTACGGAAATTCGACCGTCACCGTGAACTCCGTGGTTTGGGGAACTTCGGTGGTCTGGGGAACTTCAGTGGTCTGGGGAACTTCGCTCGTCAACGGTACCTCCGTCGTCTGGGGCACCTCTCTTCCCTGGAACGACAACACTCTAAGCGCATTCAGCGTGGTTTGGGGAACGAGCACTGGCACCGGCACATCGGCGACCAGCGTGGTCTGGGGTACGTCGGTATCGACTGCCAACAGCGCGTTCTCTGATGCTGGAGACGATGAGCAGTAGTTAGCTGTGTGAATCTCACGGAAAGGAGAAAAAATCATGAACACCACACAGCGAACTAACACATTCATCGGCGCCTTGATGCTGGCCGCAATCGGCACCACCGGATACGCCGGGTTCCACAGCCACACGCTGCATGCGCCCTTCGCGCTGGCAGTCCTGGCACTGGCCGCAGTCACTTCGCGGATGAAAGTGAAACTGCCCGGGCTGACCGGCAACATGTCGGTAAACCTGCCGTTCTTACTCACGGCGATCGTCAACCTGAGCGCAACGGAAGCTGTCCTGATTACTTGCCTGTCAACGGTGGCGCAATGCTGGCCGACCAAAGACCCAATGCAGAAGGCCAAGAAGTTCAAGCCGCAGCAGATGGCCTTCAACGTCAGCATGATGGCCCTGGCCAGCTGCCTGGCGAGCCTGATGTTCCACGCCGAGTGGCTGAGGTCCCAGAGCTGGAGTTCAAGCACACTCGGATTGGCACTAGCGGCCTTAACCCTGTTCCTGGGGCAGACGGCGCCGGTATCGGCAATCGTGGCGATCAGCGAGGGCAAGACACCAGGAAAGATCTGGTGGAATCTGGCTCAGCTGTCGTTCCCGTACTACGTACTCAGCGCGGGAATGAGCTCCATGGTTCAGACTGCCAGCACACGCGTCGGATGGGAACTGGCACTGGCGGTCTTCCCGGTGATGTACGGGATCCACCGCTCTTACACCTTGTACTTCGCACGGTTGGCTGAAGCTCCACGCACGCAAGTGATGGTGCGAGCCGCGAACGCATAACCTGGGACGAAGTACATTTCTTGAGGGTGGCATTGCGGCGAAAACCGCGGCCACCCTTCTTCTTTTTTAACGGGACCCTGGTGATCGATTTCTTTCCTGTTTCCGGAACTGTGGGTGCCCCGTCCTTGCGCTTTTTGCAAGGGCGGGCGGCGATGCTGCTTATACCATGTTGTTGACTCATGCCAAGCGGACTGCATCGCACTTACGGCGCTCATCACCTGCACTTCATCACCGGTTCGAGTCGTGGGATATGTCGTCATGCCGGAACACATCCACCTGCTTTTAACCGAGCCCGAAATTGGAACTCCCTCGACTGTGATGCAGGTATTGAAGCAGCGCGCGGCCCGCGCCTTGCTGCCGAAGAAAAGACGCGCAGACCCGCGCCAGCGCAACTTGTTCGGAGAGGCGGTACCGCGCAGGGCGTTCTGGCAAGCGCGTTTCTACGACTTCAACGTGTGGACCACAAAGAAGCGCGTGGAGAAATTGCGGTACATGCACCGCAATCCGGTAAAACGCGGACTAGTCGCCTCGCCAGAGGAGTGGCGCTGGAGCAGTTACCGCTTCTATGCTCTCGACGAAGCTGGCACCGTCCGGGTCAACGAAGGCTGGACGGAGATTTCGTTTCGAGGCGTGGCCTGACTAAAGAACCAAAGTCAAACCACATAGTACAAGCGGCATCGTCTCCCGCCCTTGCAAAAACCGCAAGAGCCTGCCCTGAGCGGAGTCGAAGGGACGGGGCACCCTCCTTTTGTTTTGGTACAAGCACAGATCATTCGCACTCTTTTGCTCCTAATAAGGATCAAGTTATAACCATATAGATATTATTTCTAACTACAGCGTAACTATTATTCTATTTTTATGTTATCGGACTGTTAGTCACGTGCTTAGATTAAAAACTTAGTCGAGTATCTACCAATACGCTTATAACTTTAATAGGGTGGGCCACCCGTCCCGCACGAAAGTTCTTGCAATGAAGTCCCGGTTCGAGGTAATCTTTCGTCTGCCCTCTGCAGCCTCTCCCCTGGGCCGTCGAAAACACAACGATCAAAAATGAGGTGTTCTTATGCGTCACATAGCGATCAAACCGCAGCTGAGGGCAGTACCGTTTATGGTTATGTTTCTTAGCATGATCGGAGGTTTCGGCCACAGTCAGACCGTAACTCCCTTCTACAACTTTACCAACCAGAACGGCTCTGGATTCCCCCAGGATGTTGCGCTAATCCAAGGACGAGATAGCAATCTCTATGGTATGTCGTACGGCAGTCCCGACGGCTCCATCTTCAAACTGAGTACCTCACGGGTTTTCACTAACCTTTTCGCTTTCTCATTCACGGATGGATGTTGTCCCGGCGAGGGGCTGACCCTAGCCAGCGACGGAAATTTCTACGGAGGCACATCCGGCGGGGGCATCGACCAGAATGGTGTGTTCTTCAAAATGACCGCAAGCGGCGTCTTCACGGCAATTCACTATTTTACTGGTGGTACTGACGGCTCACACCCATTCACGCCGCCGGTCGAGGCTTCGGACGGGAGCCTGTACGCTGTGGCACAGTCGGTAGTTTACAAGTATGTGCCTTCTTCAGGAAGTTTCAGCACCATATTATCAGTTCAGCAGTGGGGTCGTCGATGCGCCTTTAATCCAGGCCTCTGATGGATTCCTCTACGGAACCACCGGCAATGGTGGTTGGGCGCACTGCGGCACCGTCTTCAAAATGTCTACCGCAGGGGTCCTGCTCCAGTCGGTCCCTTTCCTCTGCAACGCAGCTGGATACGGGCCAAGCGGAGGGCCGCTACTGCAAGCTTCGGACGGCAATTTCTACGGAACAACTACCCAGGGTGGAGTGCAAAATCAGGGGACGGTTTTTAGAATGACGCCGGACTTCCAGGTTTCTATCCTGTACACTTTCATGGGTCACACCCAGACCACGGTGGATGGGGCGCTACCTACCGCTGGCCTGATCCAAGCGACAGACGGCAACTTATACGGGGCAACGTTCAAGGGCGGTAGTGCTGGCATGGGCACGTTATTCCAGATTTCAACCAGCGGTGCCTACAAGCTCCTCTACAGCTTTAACGGCGCCGCCGGCAAAGCACCGCAGGGCACTCTCATGCAGCACACTAACGGCATGCTCTACGGAACGGCTCAGGTAGGCGGTACGAACCGGGCGGGGACCGTATATCAGCTCAACCTCGGCCTCGGCCCCTTCATCACCTTCGTGCGGCACATTGGAAAAGTGGGACAGACGGCGCAAATCCTGGGCCAGGGGTTCACTGGCACCACGAGCGTCACCTTCAACGGCGTTGCGGCCACTTTCACCGTGCCCAGCCCCACGTTCATGCTAGCGACCATCCCCAGCGGCGCAACCACCGGCCCCGTCGTAGTGACCACGCCGACCGCAACGCTGACCAGCAACCACAACTTTACCGTCCTCCAGTAACTCTGACGAGAACTGACCGAAATCGTGACGAGCCCAGAAAACGGGCTCGTCACACCCCTCTGTCAAGCCCCCGCGAAATATTCTTACCCCTTCCCTTACAACAAGATGCAGCCTCCCCGCCGAAGAAAACTCGAACCCGGATGTTAAAATAGAAATCTAGTGGTTAGCGGCAAGCCATTCCGAGCGTCTACCCAGACGGCGGAAAACGGCTCCAAAATAACCACCGCTAACTCCTTATTCCGCAATATTTTACCTCTAACTCCTTACAGCTCAAGAATCTACAGCCAGTCTGCCGGATCAAAATCGCGCAACTCGTTACAAACAATAGATTTAACCAAAAAGTATATATATTTTTTTCTCAAAGTATATACCCCGCCACCGTCCGCCAGCCGATCCAATGAACTCTCGTTCAGCTACGGGTTCCTCCGGTGGACCCGCGCTGCCAAACTCCGCCCGGATTACGCGTGCGACTCCGTCAGAACCCGGTATTGCGCTTCACTCAGGGGCACGACACTCAATCTCCCTTGTCGCACCAAGGGAGATTCCGCGAACAATTTATTCGCTTTCACTTCGGCCAGTGTCACGGGCTTCGCGATCGCTTTGCCGGCCTTGATCTTCACCTGCGGATTTTTGGCGTCCGAGGCATCCACCGACACGACGGTCGCCGTGCCTACGGCACTTTTCTCATCACCAGTGTGGTAGATCACCAGACGATCTTCCGGCTTCATGGCGCGCAAGTGTTTCAACGCCACGGGATTTGTGACTCCATCCCAGATGGTGGTCTTTTCTTGTTCGAGTCTCGCGAACGAATATACAGATGGTTCCGTCTTGAGCAAATAATCCATAGTGCATCCAATCGACAGAAATTTGGCTTCGACCTAATTTCGCCTTTAGTTCGGCTTGTTGCTTTTCGGGTCCGGAGGCGGCGGTTCCTGCTTTTGAGGTGCGCTGGAATCTTTGGGGTGATCCTCGTATATGGAGAATTGCCCCTGTGGCCGTTTCAGCTTGATGGTGAATTCCATCTTCGGCTTGTCGATGTCAAAATCTTCTCCGTACGTCTGGAAGCCGACCGCCAGCACCTGCACCCGCAGTTTGCCATAAGGAATGCCGTCAAAGTCCGCTTTCTGCGCTACCGCCACCGTCGCCAAGGCAAACACCGCCAGCACTACACCAGCTACGAACTTGTTCATGCCAGCCATTTTATGCAGCCCGGCCCATTGCTGTCATCTCCCTTCGCGAGCAATCATTCGAACGCCACTCATCTACAATGGCAAAGTGAAAACCTGGGACGTGATCATTGTTGGTGGAGGCGTCATTGGCCTCTCGCTTTCAATTGCCTTGCGCAAGCGCAGAGCCAAAGTTCTGGTAGTGGAGCGCGGAGAGCCGGGACGGGAAGCGTCTTACGCGGCTGGTGGCATGCTGGTCGACTACGTGTTTGAGACTCATCCCGCGTTGCGGGCATTGGCTGCGGCAAGCGCCCGGATGTATCCGGAATTCGCGCGCGAGCTGGAGCTGGAATCGGGGACGAAGGTCGATCTGAGGGATTACGGTACGATTCTTATTCCTTCGCCTGCTCATCTTGTTGGATTTCAGGCAGAAAACAGAACTGCGCTGTCTTCAGAGCAGCTTCACAAGTTGGAGCCGCAGCTTGCCCTTACCGATCGCCCTGCCTATTTCTTGAAAGAACGTAGCGTCGATCCACGAGCGCTTTCTTACGCTGCCTGGCAAACTGCGAAGCGCCGGGAGGTGGACTTTTCTTCCGGCGATCATGTGACAGAAGTTAATCTGTCGGAGGGTCGCGTCACCGGTGTTACCACGAATAAGACGAGATTTCTCGCCGAGAAAGTCGTGAACTGCGCGGGAGCCTGGTCGGGACAAATTCCTCCCATGAATTTCCCCACGCGCCCGGTGAAGGGACAAATGGTCTGCATGGCGATGCCGTCGCGCACTTTGCTGAGGCATGTGGTGCGATCGCCGGAGGTCTATCTCATCCCACGTAGCGACGGACGCCTGCTGGTCGGCGCTACCGTGGAAGAGGCTGGATTCGACAAGCGGACCGATGCTGCGACGATTCAGCGCTTGCACCACGCGGCTTTGGCGTTGGTTCCGGAACTGCACAACGCGAAGATCCTGGAGAACTGGGCGGGTCTGCGGCCCGGAACTCCAGACGCGTTACCCATACTTGGCGCAACCAGCGCGCCCGGCTACTACGTGGCGACCGGACATTTCCGCGATGGAATTCTTCTGGCGCCGATTACGGCGGAAATCGTGGCTGACGTTGTTATGGGAGTGCAACCCGAGTACGATCTAAGCGCTTTCTCTTCGGCACGATTCTCGCTGAATTCATAGAGGTCTGGAACTTTTGTCGAGTGTTGCGCCTTGCGCGCAGGAACTATTTTCCCGCTATCGCTGAAAGTTTTGAGAGATTCAAGACGAGCGCGAGAAGGCAGAATCCATCATTCTCCGAGGCCCAGAAAGACTCGCATGCGGTCCAGCTCGACATCGAGTTCGCGTTTGAATGCACGATCCTGAGGCGGATGCGATTCTATATAGCCGAACTCAGACTTTAGCTCACCGCTCTGCACTGAGAGGTTGCACCAGCCGATCACGCGATCATGCCAAAGCAGCGGTAGAGCGTAGTAGCCACGCTTGCGCTTAGCTACCGGTGTATAGGCTTCGAAACGGTACACCCACCCCCACAACAGCTCGAAGCGGGAACGGTCCCACACCACGGGATCGAAGGGCGCCAGCAGACGCACTCCGTCTTGGGGTGCATAGCGCGCTAAATTCTCTTCGGCAGGCCAATACCAGTCGATCCCATTGATGAGTTCGTGCGCGAGTCGTTCTTTCGCACGTCGCAAGGCACTCGTGATCTCATCCTCCCACTGCGGCGTGGCGTAACGCAGCCGCCGCAACAAAAAGGCCAGACACTTCCCCGGCATCGGCGCATAAATGCGGATCGCCACGTCCGCAAGCGCGTCAATCCTCGCGTCGCGCATCGCGTGATCGTCTGGTCCGAGACCATGCTGATGCGCCGTGTAAACTCTGATCCCTGCGTCGCGCCGCACGACCCGCAGTAAGCCTTGATAGTGCATCGCATCAAGCAGATGCGTGGTCGCGTTCGACGAGCCTCCCCAATAATTCTTCACTTTGCCGTGCGCGAAGCGCTCGTCAACCGCACGCGGATGCACCACGCCCTGCTCACGTATGAACTCGAGCAGCAACGCTGCGCGTTTTCTTCGCGCCGCAGGCCACGGCAGGCGGTTCTCGGCAGGGACACGGCTATCCGATCGCGGATGCATCAGCGCCTGCATCCCTCGCGTCACGAACCCGTAATTGATGAAAAAATCTTCTTCGATATCGAGCTTCGCATAGCGCCGTTCGAGATCGCCCACACGATAGTCTTTGACGCGATGGCGCAGCATCAGGTCTTGAGCGCGAGCAGGTGCTCGAATCGGGTCAGCCTGCACAAATCCCAGCTTGTTGAGAGCGCGCTTGAGCGTGGTCGGCGTGAACAGGCTGCGGGCGACGGCAAAGCGCCTCAGATCATCGAGAGAAATCGGCATGACCAAATGCTACCCAAAGTTCGCCCCGTCATAACATTTTCATAGGGAAGGTACCCTACGCTGCTTGCATCCGAGTTGGCAGCAAAGCTCGTAGAATACTTTCAGGTGAGCATATGCGACTCCTTCTTCCACTCTTACTGGCATCGAGCACAGTATTCCTTTTCGGAGACGCACAGGCGCAGACTGGGCTGCGCATCACTACCTGGATGTACGATAACAGCCACACCGGCCAGAATCTGAAAGAGACCACGCTCACTCCCGCCAACGTTAATGTAAACAGTTTTTCGAAGCTGGGCTCGTATGCGATCGACGGCCAGGTCTATGCCCAGCCCCTGTACTGGCAAGGGCTTTCAATCGCAGGCCAAGGAACCTTTAACGTGCTTTTCGTCGCCACGGAAGGCGACAGTGTTTACGCCTTCGACACCGACAATCCCGGATCGACCGCGCTTTGGCACGTAAATTTCACGGCACTGCCGAATATCACGACTGTGCCGTGCGCCGACATCGAGAAATCGTGCCATGTCTATCCCGTGGTCGGCATCACTGGAACGCCGGTGATCGACGCGGCCACTCAAACGATGTATCTGATCGCCCGCACCAAAGAAACTTCCAGCGGCGTCACTACCTACGTACAGCGGCTTCATGCGCTTGACATCACTACCGGCAATGAGAAGTTCGGCGGACCGGTGGTCATCACTGCGACCGCGGGTTCGACTTCGTTCGACCCGCAGCACTCGAGTCAGCGGCCGGGACTGATCCTGGTCCACGGCGTCGGTGGTGGTCACAGCACGGTTTACATCGCGTGGGCCGGGTACACGCATACCGGCAGCCTCGTGTTGCCCGGATGGCTGATGGCCTACGACTCGCAGACCCTGCAACAACTGGCGGTGTTCGACACTACACCCAACGGCGTCAACGGCGGCGTGTGGGGATCGGGCGGCGGTATGGCAGCCGACTTCGCGGGGAATATCTACATTGCGACCGCCGACGGCACCTTTGACGTGAACACAGGCGGCGCCGACTACGGCGACAGCGTGGTCAAGCTCAAGCTCAGCGGAAACATATTCACCGTCCTCGACTACTTCACGCCCAAAGATCAGAGCTGCCGCACTCAAAATGATTACGACCTCGGATCCGGCTCTCCGCTGCTACTGCCGCGCGACAGCACGGCGAAGGTTACCGACGAATTCATCATGTCAGGCAAAGGCGGATCGCCGTGCGACCTGTTCACTACTTCCTACGCCGCGCCCATCTATGTGCTCAACCAGAAAAAGCTGGGCCACTTCAGCAGTAACAAAGACAACGTGGTGCAGACGGTTCCGGGGGCGCCTTCAGGCTACTGGAGCGCACCCGCGTATTGGCAGGGCACGAGCTCAAAATACGTTTACTACGGCGGCGTAACAGGCGACGCCTCACTCGGGCCCGGCGACTATCTGAAGATGTGGACGCTCTCCAGCGGATTGCTCTCCACCGCGCCCGTTGCTCAGTCGCCGGCGATTTTCGAAGTTGGGGTCACGCCTAGCATCTCAACCAACGGCAACACCAACGGAATCCTGTGGGCTATTGAGCGCCAGGACCGCCTCGGCCTAAACTCCGGCAAAAAACCCGCGGTACTCCACGCCTACGACGCGACCAACCTCGCGACGGAACTCTACAACAGCAGTCAGGCCGGCACTCGCGACCAAGCGGGAGCTGCCACCAAGTACGTGGTCCCAACCGTCGCCAATGGCCGAGTCTACGTCGGAACCCAAACCGAAGTCGATGTGTACGGGCTGACGAAGTGAATACGCCATCCCTGCTCTACTACCTTTGTTCAATAGGTACGTAGGGGTTGGGATACTCCGGCCCCAGATATTCCGCGCGGGGACGGATCAGGCGGTTGTCGTCGAGCTGCTCGATAACGTGGGCAGCCCATCCGCTGATGCGAGAGACGGCGAAAATAGGAGTGAAGAGGTCTACATCGATGCCGAGCGTGTGGTATGTCGAGGCGGAGTAGAAATCCACGTTGGCGTTCAGCTTCTTTTCGGCCTTCACGAATTTCTCGATCTTGTCGGACATTTCGTACCACTTGGGGTCGCCGTCGGCTTGACCCAGGTCGCGCGACATGACGCGCAAGTGCGTGGCGCGCGGATCTTCGGTGTGATAGACGCGATGGCCGAAGCCGGGAACTTTCTTCTTTGCGGCCAGCATTTTGCGGACGTAATCCGTGGCATCCGCCTTCTCGCGAACAATCGTTTCGAGGATGCGGAACACAGCCTCATTTGCGCCACCGTGCAGCGGGCCCTTGAGTGCGCCGATAGCCGACGTGACTGCCGAATGCATGTCAGAAAGCGTTGCGGCAGTGACGCGCGCTGCGAAAGTGGAGGCGTTCAATTCGTGGTCAGCGTGAAGAATCAGAGCGATGTCGAGCGCCCGCTCAGCCGTCTCAGATGGCTTGCTTCCGTTGAGTTGCGCCAGAAAATCAGCGGCGTGTGAGAGCGACTTGTCGGGAGCAATCAGGTTTTTGCCTTTGCGTATGCGGTCGTAGGCGGCTACGATCATCGCAATCTGCGAGGTCAGGCGGATGGCCTTGTGCACGTTGGCGTCGTGATCGTTCTTCTTGTCCTCAGGGTCGTAAAACGACAGCGCAGAAACCGCGGTCCGCAGCACGTCCATGGGCAACGCCTGTTTCGGCGCGGTGCGCAGAAAATCAACGATCGCGGGATCGATGTGACGCTCTTCTGCCATTTGCTGGCGCAAATCCTTGAGTTCGGCGCGATTGGGTAAGCGCCCAAACCACAGCAGATAGCAGGTTTCCTCGAAGGAGGAGTGGTCGGCGAGTTCGTGAATGTCGATGCCGCGGTAGGCGAGAACACCTTGATCGCCGTCGATGTAGCAAATCTTGGAAGTGGTGGCAACGATGCCCTCGAGTCCTTTAGGGGCCTGCGTTGTGGTCACGCTGGACATGATGATCTCGCTTCGATCGCTGGATTTTGCGTTGCCGGACCGCGCTGAGGAGGACGCGGAGGATGCAACCTTGTTTTATACCACCAATGCAAGCTCTCTTTCCAATCACGCAAGGGCATGGCAGGCCGTGTCCCAACGACTCAAAAGTGGGACTTGGCGCCACCCTGCCGGTGAGGTGTGCCACGCTTGGCGGCAACTTTGGCCGCAGCGTATAGTTAACAGTTCACTTAATCTACAACGCACCTCCCAAAGATCGGATCAAGGCCAAGTACGGTTTTGAACTTACACAGCAATGGCTGGACCATGTCCGGCTTTCGTCGGTGCGCTTCAATAACGGAGGCAGCGGATCGTTTGTCTCCGCCGATGGATTAACCTTTACCAACCATCACGTAGGCGCGGGATGCGTGCAACAGCTCTCTACTGAAGGCCGCGACTACATCAAAACCGGTTTCTACGCCAAGACTCAAGCAGAAGAAGCAAAGTGTCCGAACCTGGAGCTCAACCAACTCGTCGGCATCGAAGATGTGACCGAGAAGATAAACTCTGGAGTGAAAACGGAAATGTCCGCCGCGGATGCGGGGCGAACTCAGCGTGCCGCAATGTCGCAAGTCGAAAAAGACTGTACCACATCGACTGGCCTACGTTGCGACGTCGTCACGTTCTATTCCGGGCAGGTCTACAACCTTTACAAATACAAGAAATATACGGATGTTCGGCTGGTGTTTGCGCCGGAGTTCGACATGGCATTCTTCGGCGGCGATCCCGATAACTTCACCTATCCCCGCTACGATCTCGACATTACTTTTTTCCGCGTCTATGAAAACGACAAGCCGGCGCACCTCGATAATTATCTGCAATGGTCGCGCACGGGCGTGCAGGATGGCGATTTGATTTTCGTCTCAGGACATCCGGGAAATACCGGTCGCATGCTGACGATGGCGCAATTGGAATACCTGCGGGACGTCGATTATCCTTCGCGACTCGCGCTCTACAAGCGGCGCATTGCGTTGCTACAGGATTTCAGCAAGCAGTCGGAAGAAAACGCCCGCATCGCCAAGGAAGACATTTTTGGATTGCAGAATTCGCAAAAAGCAATCACAGGCTACAATTCAGGCTTGCTCGACAAGTCCATCATGGACTCTAAAGCAGTCGACGAAGCCAAGCTGCGCGCGGCATTCAAGGCTGCCCCCAAGAACTCAAGTGCCGGCGATCCCTGGGAAGAGATTGCGCAGGCCGAGAAGTTGCAGCAGAGCATCTTTCCGCAGCTGACCTATCTGGAGCGCATGCGCGGCTTCACCTCCCGGCTGGCGCAGACAGCGCGTGTCTTGGTGCGCGCGGCGGCGGAAAAACCGAAACCAAATCCGGAAAGAATGCGGGAATTCCGCGACTCGAACCTGCCTTCGTTGGAGCAGCAGTTGTTTTCGACCGAACCCATCTACAAGAATCTCGACGTTGCGTTGCTCTCGGATTCCTTGTCAGAAATGCAGGACGCATTGGGTAAGGACAATCCTGACGTTCAGAAAGTGTTGCAGCGAAAAAGCCCTGCGGATGCGGCTAAGGAGATAATCGGCGGCACGAAACTGGACGACATGGCCGTGCGTAAGCAGCTTTACGAAGGCAGCCAGGCCGCAATCGAAGCCAGCACGGACCCACTTATCATGGCGATGCGCGCGATTGATCCGTCGGCGCGAGTAGTTCGCAAGCAGTTCGAAGACAAGGTGGACTCCGTGGTGCGCCGGGACGGCACAATTGTCGCCAAGGCTCGGTTCGCGCAGAACGGATTCGCCCAGCCTCCGGATGCGACTTTCACTTTGCGCCTGAGCTACGGTGCGGTGAAGGGATATCAGGAGAACGGGAAGACGATTCCGTTCGATACCAATATGGGTGGGGCGTACGAGCACGCCGCCGAGCATGGGAATCAGTCTCCTTATAACCTGCCCGAGAGCTGGATGAAATCAAAAGCAAAGCTTGATCTGAAGACTCCTTTGAATTTTGTCTCGACCGCCGACATCATCGGCGGAAACTCGGGATCGCCGACTGTGAACAAGAAGGGCGAAGTCGTCGGAATCATTTTCGACGGGAACATCGAGTCGCTGCCCTGGAATTTCGCTTTTAGCGAAGTGCAAGGGCGAGCGGTTTCGGTGGATTCCCGCGGCATCCAGGAGGCATTGCGCAAGATTTACGGGGCACCGGCTCTGGCAGATGAACTGGCTGGGACGAAGAGCGATGCGGCGAAGGCCGGAAAGTAACGTAGCTAGCTCGGCACAGACTGACGGCTCGCGTTTCGGCGCGAGCCTTTTTACATCCCCGCAATCTTCACAATGCAGTCCCGTGCTAGAATCCCGCAATTCTTAGGAGGATTCATCATGGGTCAACCTGTTGTACATTTCGAAATCGGCTGCCGGGATATCGCAAAAACTGGGGACTTCTTCTCGCATCTTTTCGACTGGAATATGCAAGCCATGGGGCCGGCCACCATGATCGATACGGGCACCGGTAGCGGCATTCAGGGCCACATCGGCGCTCTCGGTCACGAACCGCACAACTACACGATCTTTTATGTTCAAGTCGAGGACGTGCAAGCTTATCTCGATAAAGCCGCGGCGCTGGGTGGCAAGACCCTGGTGCCGCCGGTTGAGATTCCGACTGGAACTTTTGCCTGGTTTGCCGACCCGGAAGGCAATACGGTGGGACTTTGGAAAGCGAAATAAACCTGGGTTATGCCGGCCAGATGCTGAGCGCAGTCTTGCTGAGAATTTGAAGCTGCGTCGGCTCGCCCAGCGGAAGGGCGCGAAACTCTTCCAGATTTTTCTTGATGTCGGGCACGCCGGGGCCGGGCCAGTCCGTCCCGAACAGTGTCTTGTGCGCGATTTCTTCCAGCCGGGGGAAATATTTCAGCAGAGTCTTGGGCGGAATTCCGCTGATATCGAGATAAACGTTGGGATGCCGCCGCACAAGGAAGAATGCGGTCTGCATCCACAGAGGGCGACCGCCATGCGCCAGTAAGATCTTGAGTTTCGGAAAGTCCACGGCAACGTCGTCGACATAAATCGGATCGCCGTATTTATTGCGTGCGCCGGGAAAGATCGAGGTACCGGTGTGGAACATCACCGGAATGCCATTGGCTTCGGCGGCGCGGTAAATAATTTCGAGTTCCTTCACGCCGTTGAGGTAATCGTTGGGAAACAGCAACTGATGCGGCGGGTGGATCTTGATCATCTTCAGGCCCAGCCGCAAAATCTGCTCGACATCCGCCAAAATATTCGTGGTGTGGCGCGGATGCAGGCTGCCGCAGGATAGAAGTCGCTGGGGATCGGCCTTCACATAATCGGCGACGAACTGGTTCACTCCACTGGTGAAGCCGATCACCTCGGGAGCCACGTAGTTGATGAGCATGGCGCGATCCATGCGGCATGCATCCAAATATTTAAGAAATGCCTGCGGCGAGCGGCAGAATTCGACAATCTGGTCGAAGTTCTCACGCTTCTTCTTCATCAGCTCCAGCGCCTGGGGCTTTACCATCTCCATGGGCTGGATGTGAACGTGGCAGTCGGTAATCATGCGGGTTTGAGCATAACAGGTTGGCGAGGGGATCGTTGCCTGGCTAATTGCTGATTGCTTTCAGTACGTCGGTACGTTCGCATCAATGTGGCGCGACCATGCGTCAATGCCGCCCCGCATCGATTGCGTATTTTCGAATCCTTGCTGCCGGAGCCACACCGTCACGTTCATCGATCGCACGCCATGGTGGCAGACGACTACGATGTGATCTTCCGGATCGAGTTCCTGATGCGCGCGCGACGGCACGTCGCCCATAGGAATGAGTTTCGTTCCAACGATTGCCGCCGTTTGAACTTCCCATGGCTCGCGCACATCGAGAAGAGTAAACGAGTCGTTCTGATCGAGCTTCGCTTTCACTTCTTCGGGGGTGATTTCGTAGTCCATAATTGGCGCGTCGCGGCTACTTGCCCGTCCACTTCGGCTCGCGCTTCTCCATAAATGCACGGATGCCTTCGTGCGCATCCGCTGTTTTCATCAACTCTTCCAGATAAATCTTCTCCGCTCGCGCCAGGCCTTTATCGAAGTGCATCGCATCCCAGGCGTAGGTGGCTTTCTTGGTCACCGCCAGTGCCGCAGGGCTGAGCTTGCGCAGACCGTCCACGCACTCCTCGACGGCTCCGTCGAGTTTCGCATCAGGCAGGGCGTGGGTCGCTAATCCCATCGCTGCCGCTTCCGTTCCTGTGATCGTACGTCCTGTAAGAATCAATTCGGCGGCGCGCTTTTGTCCAACCAACGCCGCCAACGCCGTGCACGCGACCGGAGGGTAGCAGCCAAGCTTGATCTCAGGAAATCCCCACTGCGCAGACTCCGTCGTGTAAACGATGTCGCAGACCATCGCCAGTTCCGCTCCGCCGCCCAGACAAGGACCGTGCACGGCAGCCACGGTGACTTTTTTGCTACCGATCAACGCGCGAATCACAGTGTGAAACTTTGCCAGCATTTCTACAATCTTGTCGGGAGTATGCGCGGCCACATCTACACCGGCCGAGAATGCCCTGCCATCTCCACTCAGAACGATCACGACAATATCCGCACGGACTTCGATTTCAGCCAGTCTCTGCGCCAACTCTTCCATCATCGCAACATCGATGACGTTCAGAGGAGGGTAGCGAAGGACAATGCGCGCCACCGGCGAATCGATCTTCACTGCGACACGGAGATCGGATTCTACATCGGATTCTACAAGAGTCGAAGTCATGATTTCGATTTCTCCGTGTCTCTGTGCCTCTGTGGGGAAAGACTTTCGACTACAGATTAATCGCCGATTTGCGAACCTCTCCGATTGAGGCCAGCGGATCTCGTGCACCTGTCTTCTCCGCGATCCACTTCTTCTCGGTGTCGATGATGTCGAGCAGCAGTTTTTTGTCCGCGGCCGACGGCATCGCTTCTTTCAAATGCTCTTCGTAGGCACGGTCATCGAGCGGCTCACCCGTTTGCGCATGAAACTTCTGTGCGGCCCAGCGTCCAATGGCGCGGTTGAACTTGATGTCAGGCGCATACAGCTTGGCCTGATCCCCTTGCAGCACGTTATTAAAACGCTCAATCAAACCTGTAACTTCGTCGCGATACAAATTGCGGTTATAGTCGTTCAAGTCGTCGAGGTCCGGGGCCTTCTCATTCTTCGGTTCGTCGTAGCGTCCTTTAACACCCCACACATAGGCCCAATGCGCCGAAGAGGAATGATCGGTGCCAAAAAGATCGTAAGAACTCGAAATCCATTTGTTGAGATATTTCTGAATCAGCCAGCCCGGAATCACTCCGGCTTCGACGATGCGGCGCAAGCCGTCGTTGCCTGTCCCCATGTGAAACGCCTCTTCGCGCAGCATGTAGGACATGGATCGCCCCAGCGGCGCGAAGGCGGAATACTTGAACATCTGTAGCTGGAATTTTCCGTCGCGGTCCACGAAGTCGGTGTAGGTGAAGAAGTCCATCCAGTTGTCAACCTCCACGTTGAAGGCACCGAGCAGACGCTTATTTTCAAAGGCGCGACGCTCGAGCATTTTCTGCGCTTCAACTTTGCCTGAGTATCCGAAGTGATCGACCAGCAGAGCGCACATCTGCCAGCCATGTCGCATCTCTTCAATCATGACGCGGGTAATGGCGCGCCGGTCCCAGTCGGTGGGAGCATTGGCGAGAAGGTTGCGCTGCTGCTCGACGCTGGCGAACTCCGTGTCGCCCTGGTAGACGATCATGTTCATGAGATATCCTTGCGCCAGTCGTTGAACAGACCGATCCAGTCACTGAAGGTTCCGATTTTTGCTACTTTTCCCGGCATGATGATTAACCTCAATCGCTTGCTTTGACTATCGCTTGCATTCACCACTCAGCGATCGGCATTCAGCCATTCGCGTTCGGATGCCCTTTCTACAAGAGCCTGAGGGCTAAATGCTGAGTGCTGAATGCTAATTGTTGCTCCTACCCCAGATTCAGCCAAACTGTTTTCAATTCCGTGTAATGCTCCATGGCGTGCGCGCCGAGTTCGCGTCCAAAACCCGAACTCTTGTAGCCGCCGAACGGCAGCGACGCGTCCATGAGACCGTAGGTGTTGATCCACACAGTGCCGGCCTTCAGACGCCGCAAAACGTTGTGAGCTTTCTTTACATCGCGCGTCCAGACTGCCGCGGCGAGTCCGTACGGATTGCTGTTCGCTTGCTCGATGACTTCATCCACGTCGTCGAAGGTCAGCACGGAAAGGACAGGGCCGAAGATTTCCTCCTGCGCGATCTTCATGTTGTTCTTCACGTCGCCAAAAATGGTCGGCTCGATGAAAAACCCCTTGCCGTCAGCGAGGGTGACACGGTTTCCGCCCGCGACCAACTTTGCGCCGTCGGCTTTGCCGGCCTCGATATAGGAGAGCACCGTTTGCATCTGCTCCTGGCTGACGATAGCCCCGAGGCGCGTCTTGGGATCGAGCGGGTCGGCTGGGCGCATCTTGGAGGCGCGCGCCACCAGTTTCTCGGTGAACTCGTCTTTGAGTTTGCTTTCGAGGAAGAGCCGCGATCCCGCATTGCAGACTTCGCCCTTACCATAGAAAATGCCGTTGATCGCACCCTTCACGGCGTTGTCGATATCGGCGTCGGCAAAAACAATATTCGGCGATTTTCCACCGAGTTCAAGTGTCACGCGCTTGAGCGTATCGGCCGCACCCCGCATGATTTCTTTGCCGACAGCCGTAGAACCGGTGAACGCAATCTTGTCGATCCCCAGATGGCCGACAATTGCCTTGCCCACCTCCGGGCCGCCCGTGAGAATATTCACCACGCCTGCGGGGAATCCGGCTTCAATCACTAACTCGCCGAATTTCAATGTCGTGAGCGGCGTCTGTTCGGCGGGTTTGAGAATGATGGTGTTGCCGCAAGCCAGCGCCGGCCCGACTTTCCAAGAAGCCAGCAGCAACGGAAAATTCCATGGCACGATGAGGCCGACAACGCCAACTGGCTCACGCAGGGTGTATGTGAATGCGGTTTCAAACGTGTTGACCGTCTCTCCGTGAATCTTCGTGGCGAGACCTGCGAAGTAACGCAGAACGTCGATGACCATCGGCATATCGACGTAGCGTGATTCAAAGATCGGCTTGCCGTTGTCGAGAGTTTCAAGCTCGGCAAGTTCGTCGATATTTTTCTCGACGAGGTCGGCGAGCCTCCAGATCAGGCGTCCGCGCTCGCTGGCTGAGAGTTTGCGCCCGGGCCCATTGCGATCATCAAATGTCCGACGAGCGGCCTCGACGGCACGGTCCAAATCGGCGCGAGAGGCTTCTGCAACCTGCGTCAATACTTCACCCGTAGCAGGATTGACGGTGTCAAAACTTTTTGCGCCATCGACCCATTGGCCGTCGATTAGAAGTCGGCCGGGGTTAATTTTCAGTTTCGTTCCAAGCATCTAAAAGTTCCTCGACACACCATGGCAATGCGTTTACGTCGCAGCGTCCGCAGACATTCGCTCGGCATGGACGGGCGAGTCGCCCGTCCCCACACAAACTGAAGCCACACCTGTGCAGCAGTTATTTTGCTTTAAATACTGCAGGCCTCTTCTCAACATACGCGGCCAAGCCTTCCTTCGCGTCTTCGCTCTGGAAAAGTATCTGCTGATTCTCTCGTTCCACGGCCAGCGCCGACTCCATCGGAATCTCCCAGCCCGTCTGCACCGCGCGTTTGATGCGCCCCACGGCCTTCGCCGCTTTGTTCGGCGGGCAGAATTGCTTGGCGTATTCCATGATGTTTTCCATGAAAGTCTCGCGCTCGAAAATATCATTGATGATGCCGAGTTCCTGCGCCTCTTCGAACGAGAACGTATTTCCCGTGACCATCAACTCAATCGCCTTGCTCTTCCCTACCATGCGTGAGAGCCGTTGCGTGCCGCCGGTGCCCGGAAGCACGCCGAGGTTCACTTCCGGCAGGCCGATCTTGCCCGCGTCCTTGCGGGCTATGCGAATGTCGGCGGCCATTGCGATCTCCAGTCCACCGCCCACGCAGTGGCCGTTGATGGCGGCGATCACCAGCTTGGGCGTGTGTTCGAGCCGGAGCAGCATCTCATTGGCGTGCAAGCAAAAATAGTATTTAAACGTAGGATCGACGCTGGAAAGCATCTTGATGTTCGCGCCCGCCGAAAAGAACTTGTCACCCGCACCAGTCAGCACGATCACGTAGACGTCATTCTCCATGCGTGCGCGCAGGATTGCCTCGTCGAGTTGCCGGTTCATTTCATAGGTATAGGTATTGGCCGGC
>WNFI01362598.1_pt1 | contig 29547 bp, 34 predicted proteins | sample 5400471 | NCBI WGS metagenome assembly WNFI01 (sample SAMN13153348, study PRJNA577476) | soil metagenome | isolation source: 100 cm saprolite on Douglas fir-dominated hillslope | place: USA:California | collected 2013-09-17
CGACCGTCAATTTCTTCATCGACGCGCTCGCCGCGAAGCGCTCGCGCATCAAGGGCGCGGTGGCGAGCTCGGAGGCGAGCGCGCGGCGGCTGAAGGATCAGCGCATCCCCGTGGTCGAGCTGAACGACACCGACGGCTGCGACGTCTACGTCGACGGCGCCGACGAGGTGACCGAGCACCTGGCGATGGTGAAAGGCGGCGGCGGGGCGCTCACGCGCGAGAAGATCGTCGCGGCCGCGAGCCGCACCTTCGTCTGCATCGCCGATGCGAGCAAGCTGGTGGCCGTGCTCGGGCGCTTTCCGCTGCCGGTGGAGGTGATCCCGATGGCGCGCAGCCTGGTCGCGCGGCGATTGGTGAAGCTCGGAGGGATACCCGAGCTGCGGGTCGGCTTCACCACCGACAACGGCAACGTGATCCTCGACCTGCGCGGGCTCACGATCATGAAGCCGGTCGAGCTCGAAGCCGAGATCGACCTCATCGCGGGCGTGGTCGAGAACGGCCTGTTCGCGCGCCGTCCCGCCGATGTCCTGCTGCTGGGCACCGACCAGGGCGTGCGGACGATCAACAAACGATAGACCCTCTCCCCGGCCCTCTGCTGTCTGACAGGGAGAGCTTCATTGCTTGGGGACGTAACCCGAGGCCGTGTCCGCGCCCTCGCCGAAGAAATGCTTGCGCATCTGCTCCTCGAGGTACTTGCGCGCCCGCGGGTCGGCGAGATTCAACCGATTCTCGTTCACCAGCATCTTCTGGTGCTCGAGCCATCCCTTCCACGCTTCCTTCGAGACGGTTTCCCAGAGGCGCTTGCCGAGCTCGCCGGGATAGGGCGGAAAGTCGAGGCCCTCGGCTTCCTTCTTCAGCTTGACGCAGTTCACCATGCGAGCCATCAGAGTTCCTTCGTGAAGACCTTCGAGCGCCGGTCGTAATTGTAGAGCGCCTGCTTGCGCTGCGGCAGGCGCGCCGGGTCGGTCTCGGCGAACCCGCGCTCGATGAACCAGTGCGTCGTGCGCGTCGAGAGCACGAAGATCGACTTGAGCCCCATCGCCCGGACTTTCGCCTCCGCGTAGGCGAGCAGGCGCTCGCCGCGCCCGCCGTCGCGATAAAACGGGTTCACCGCGAGCGCGGCGAGCTCCGCGGTCTTGTCTTCCGCAAAGGGATAGAGCGCGGCGCAGCCCAGGATGTTCCCCTCGGACTCGATGACGAAGAACTGCCCGACCTCGCTCTCGAGCGCCTCGCGCTGCCGCTTCACCAGCACCCCCTGTTGCTCGAGCGGCTCGAGGATCTGCACGATCCCCGGCACGTCGGCGGCAACCGCGGGACGGATGTGCTCGGGCGACTCGGGAACGACCATCGTGCCGATGCCGTGGTGGGTGAAGAGCTCGATCAGGAGCGCGCCGTCGACGTGGCGGCTGATGAGGTGCGAGCGCTTCACGCCCAGCGAGCACGCCCTGACCGCGCACGGCAGGTAGATCTGCACGTCTTCGGGAAGCGCGCCATTGGCGCCGATGAGCTCGCCGGCCTGCTTCACCGTGAGCTCCGAGATCAGGCGCCCCTTCGCGTCGAGCGCTCCCGCGGTCTCGGTGAGGAAGATGAGCTTGTCGGCCTGCAGCGCCACCGCGGTCGAGGTCGCCACGTCCTCGAGCGTGCAGTTGAAGACGTCTCCCGTGGGCGAGAAGCCGATCGGCGAGACGAGGACCACCTCGTGGTCGTCCAGGCGCCGGCGAATGCCCTCGGCGTCGATCTTGCGCACTTCGCCCGTGTGCTGGAAGTCGACGCCGTTCACGACGCCTACAGGTTTGGCGGTAACGAAGTTGCCCGACGAGACGCGGATGTCCGCGCCCCACATGGGGCTGTTGGCGAGCTCCATCGACAGCAGCGCCTCCATCTCGACGCGCACGATGCCGTTGGCTTCCTTCACGCAGGCGAGCGCCTGGTCGTCGGTGACGCGGCGGTTGGAGACGTAGCGCGGCGTGACGCCGTGCTGGCGCATCTGCTCCTCGATCTGCGGCCGCGTGCCATGCACCAGCACCACGCGCACTTCCAGGCTCACGAGCACGTTGATGTCGTGCGTGAGCTGCTGGAACTCGCCGTCGGCGAGCACCTCGCCGCCGAAGGCGATCACGAACGTCGCCCCGCCCCAGCGGTGGATGTAGGGCGTGGCGGAGCGAAACCATTTGACGAAGGCTTCGGTCTTGAGCTGCGCGGTCTTGGCCATGGCGCGCGATTCTACGTCAACTGGGGACGGACCCTGAACCAGTCAAAGGCGTGAACCAGGGTCCGTCCCCGCGCTGAAGTCGCCCCACAGCGCGTGGATCGCGGCGAGCGCGGCGAGCGGAGCGGTCTCGGTGCGCAGCACGCGCGATCCCAGGCCCACCGCAACGCAGCCCTGGGACAGCGCGAGGTCACGCTCCCTTTCGGACAACCCGCCCTCGGGACCGACGACGAGCTCCAGGGGGCCCTCGGGGCGCCCTTTGCCCGACAGCGGCTCTCCTCCCGGCGCGAGCATCCAGCGCGCGGCGTGGGGCGGCATCGCGATCCAGCTCAGGAACCCGAGCGTCGGCCGCACTTCGGGAATGCGATTGCGCCCGGTCTGCTCGCAAGCGGCCACCGCCACGCGCCGCCAGTGGGCCTCGCGCCGCGCGGCGCGCTCCCCCGAGAGGCGCACGACGCTGCGGTCGCAGACGACCGGCTGGATCCAGGCCACGCCGAGCTCCACCGATTTCTGGATGATCCAGTCCATCTTGTCGGCTTCAGGCAATCCCTGGACCAGGCCTACTTGCAGCTGCGGCTCGGTCTCCACGTCGTGCCACGCGCCCACCTTGACGTCGACGCGATCCTTCTCGATGCGCTGGATGGTCGCTTCGTATTCCCCGCCCCTGCCGTCGAACACGGTGAGCGCATCACCGGCCTTCAGGCGCAGCGCCTTGCCCACGTGCTGCGCGGCCTCGGGTGCCAGCGAGAACTGGGCGCCCGGCCCGAGACGAAGGTCGCAATGGATTCGAGGAAGGGGCACGGAAGGAAGCGTACATCAGTAACTCATGCATGCGGCGTTGAGCAAGCCCACGCCGAGCGAGACGCAGCCGAGGAAGAAGCCGCAGGAACCCTTGCCCGCGGGGATGTCCCGGGTGATTCCCGGAATGATCAGCTTCACCGCGACGAAGGCGGCGATCTGCACCAGCATCGCGATCATTCCCCAGATCGCCATGTCGATCAGGCTCACGCTGTGCTGCACCGCCGCCGCGAGCGGGATCACGAAGCCGAGCAGCGCCCCCGAGAGGCTGAAGGAGGCCGCCATGTTTCCCTCGCGGATCAGCGCCATCTCGCGATACGGCGTCACGCGGATGTAGATCGCGATGAAGAGCGCGAGCAGTACCAGCGAGACCGCGAGGTAGACGATGAAATCGTCGAAGCCGGCGAAAGAATCGAAGACCTGGCGCATGGCGTTTCTCCCCTTGGGTTGGATTTCAGACGAAGTAATGCGGAACGAAGCGGCTCGAGTTCCGGGTGATCGGCGAGGAGTCTTCGCGAATGCCGATGCCCGCGGGCTCCTCGCCCACGATCCACGAGCCGATCACCGTGTAGTTGCCGTCGAACCGGGGCAGCTCGTGGTAAGCCTGCCAGATGAAGCCCTCCTCGCCGTACTCGCCGGGCGCTTCCACGGTGCCTGTCGAGGAGGTGATCGATACGTTGGCGCCCTCCCGCGAGTACAACGGCTTCTTCACGAAGTCGGTCTTGAAGCGCCCGGGCTCGAAGCTCGCGGCGAGGAGGTTCGGGTGCCCGGGGAACATCTCCCAGAGCACCGGCAGGATCGCCTTGTTCGAGAGCAGCATCTTCCACGGCGGCTCGATCACCTTCATCGTCCCGCGCAGCAGATTCACGCCGAACTCCTCGCGCACCATCCATTCCCACGGATAGAGCTTGAACACCGCGTTGATGGGCCGGCTGTCGAGGTCGACGAAGCGCGTGCCATCCCAGCCGATATCGGAGATCGCGATCGCAAGCGCCTGCAGCCCGGCCTGCGTGGCGGTGTCGCGCAGGTAGTCGAGGTTGCCCTGGTCCTCGGTGGACTCCGCGTCGGCGGTGAAATGCATGCGGCCGTCCGCGGGCAGGCCGCCGCGCAGGCCCTTCCAGCGCTCGATGAGCTTCTCGTGGAGCGAGTTGAACTGGTCGGCGTCGGGATACACCTCCTTCATCCAGTACCACTGCACCACGCTCGCTTCGAGGAGCGCGGTGGGCGTGTCGGCGTTGTATTCGAGCATCTTCGGCACGCCGCTGCCGTCCCACGAGAGATCGAAGCGCCCGTAGAGCGACTTCTCGTCGTCGTTCCAGGATCTCTCGATCAGCGCGTGGAACGGCTCGGGGATCGCGAAGCGCGCGTAGTCGCGCTTCGCGATCACGCGGTCCGCGGCCTCGATGCAGCGCGACTGCAGCTCGCCGGTGGCGGCCTCGAGCGCGTCGATCTCCGCGGCGCTGAAGCGATAGCAGGCGCTCTCGTCCCAGTAGACGCCGTCGATGGTGTGGAAGTAGAAGCCGAGCTCCTCGACCTTCTTCGGCCAGTCGGCTCTCGGCGCGCGCTTTTCGCGCTGCATCGCGCGCTCCTAGCCGCCCGAAGAGTGCGCCGAGGAGCCGAAGCCGCCGCGGCTCACACCCGAGCTCACGTTGCCCAGCGAGCGCGAGCCGCGGCTCCCGCCCGTCCACGACGAGCCGCTGTAGCTGGATCCGTACGGATAGCTCGGACCGTAGAAATAGCCCAGGCCGGAATGGCGCGGGTTGGTCGCGGGCGTGCAGTCCTGCGGCTTGTTGCCCCAGTCGGCGAGGCAATCCTCGCGCGTGGCGTAGACGTCGCGGCGCTGATCGTTCTCGCCGCAGCCCGAGATCGCCGCGACTCCGATCAGCACGAGCGTCACCCGCCCCGACGACTTGCGCAGTTTCCTGAGCATCCGGACCCCCTTTTTACTGCAATAAATCGCGGACGTAGTTCGGCAACGCAAACACGGCCTGGTGGGTCTCGCCGTTGTAGTACCGCAGGTCGCGAAGGCCGCGCGCGGCGATGACGCGCTCGACCTCCGCGCTCGTCATGGCGCGGGGATCGAGGACATCGGAGGCGCACGCGAACCCCCAGATCGATCCGTAGAGCGGAATATGCACGAAATACGGCGTCACGCGCTTGAAGACCTGGCGCAGGTTGGCGAGCGTGGAGCGCACGCGAGCCGGGTGCGAGAAGGGAGAGCCGATGTGCAGCGTAAGCGCGCCGTTGGCGGCCATGGCGCGCTTGGCGAGCGCGAAGGTGGCGGGCGAATAAAGCTCCACCGAGGGGCCCACGGGATCGGTCAGGTCCATCGCCACGAGGTCGTAGCGCTCGGCGGTCTGGCGCAGGTAGGCAAGCCCGTCGCCCACGGTGACCGCGAGGCGCGGATCGTCGAAGGCGCCGCGGTGCACGCTCGCGAACTGCGCCTTCGCGACTTCGATCACCCCGGGGTCGAGCTCGGCCATGTGGACGCGCTCGATCGTCGCGTGCTTCAACAGCTCCTCCGAAGAGCCGCCATCGCCGCCGCCGATCACGAGCGCCCGGCGCGGCGCCGGGTGCGCCGCGGCCGCCGGGTGGACGAGGTTCTCGTGGTAGAAGAACTCGTCGCGCTCGGAGGTCATGTTGAAGCCGTCGAGGCGGAAGATCCGCCCGAGCTCCGCGGTCTCGTAGACCTCGAGGAGCTGGAACGGCGTCTGGCGCCGCTCGATGAGCGTGCCCTCGAAATAGACGCCGCTCGCGTCGTTCAGGCGCTCGAAGATCTTTTCGGACACGGAAAAATTGGGCCCCGGCCCGTTGCCGCACTTGCGGCGGCCGGGGCGACGTCAGGCGACGCGTTTTTTCTGGGGAAGGTCGCGGCCGCGCATGACGCGCTCGACGAGCACGTCGGCGGGCTTCAGCGCCTTGATGAGCGAAGCGAAGACCTCTTCGGCCTTGCCGGTGTTGTCCGACGTGAAGTTGCACACGTAGACGTCGAGCGTGGCGCCGTCGCGCTCCGGCCAGGTGTGGATGGCCAGGTGCGATTCGGCGAGCACGACCGCGCCCGTGGCGCCCCCGTCCTGGGTGCCGCCGGCTCCGTCGAACTGGTAGAAATGGTCTCCGAGGACCGTGAGACCCACGTCGGTACAGGCCTTGACGCAGAGCTCGCGCAACTTCGGCGACGAGGCGAGAAGGTCGCCCTTCTGGCAGTTGTAGAGATCGGCAATGATGTGCAGTCCCTTCACTGTGATACCCCCTTCCAAGCAAAGATCCGCAGTCGGGGACTGCACGCGCGACCTCGGGCGTTCCGCCGATGGCGGGACGCCCTTATACCCAGGGCGGCGGGTGCTGTCCTTCTTGCAGAGGTTTACCCAAGCAAAAAATATCGCGGTGAAAAAGTGCGCAAGTATAATCGCATAATTCTCGCTACGTAAATCATTTTCAAGCTTTTTCGCGTCAAATCCCGGCTTACTTCCGAAATACTCCGATGCCCGATCCGTCCGCAGACTCCGCCGGCGCTTTGCGCCCCCGCGCCGAGTCGCCCTCCCACGCCGACGTCGTCAACGCCATCCGCGCGCTCGCGATGGACGCCGTGCAGCAGGCCAACTCCGGCCACCCGGGCATGCCGATGGGCATGGCCGAGATCGGCGAAGTGCTCTGGCGCCGCTTCCTGCGCCACAACCCCGGTAATCCCGCGTGGCCCGACCGCGATCGCTTCCTGCTCTCCAACGGCCACGGCTCGATGCTGCAGTACGCGCTCCTGCACCTCACCGGCTACGACCTGCCGATGGAGGAAATCCGGCGCTTCCGCCAGCTTCATTCCCGCACGCCCGGCCATCCCGAGCTCGGCTACACGCCGGGAGTGGAAACGACTACGGGCCCGCTCGGCCAGGGGCTCGCCAACGCCGTGGGTTTCGCCATCGCCGAGAAGCTCCTCGCCGCCGAGTTCAACCGTCCGGGACACCGCATCGTCGACCACTTCACCTACGTGACGGCCGGCGACGGCTGCCTCATGGAGGGCATTTCCCACGAGGCCTGCTCGCTCGCCGGAGTGCTCGGCCTGGGCAAGCTCATCGTCCTTTACGACGACAACGGCATCTCGATTGACGGCGAGGTGCGGGGGTGGTTCCGCGACAACACGCCGATGCGCTTTGCGGCCTATGGCTGGCACGTGATTCCCGGCGTGGACGGGCACGATTCGCGCGCGGTCGCCGCCGCGATCGAGGAGGCGAGAGGCGAGACCGGCAAGCCCACGCTCATCTGCTGCAAGACCATCATCGGCAAGGGCTCGCCGCACAAGGCCGGCACCGAGGCGGCCCACGGCGCCCCTCTGGGAAAGGACGAAGTGGCGGCCACGCGCGCGGCGCTCGGCTGGAAGTACCCGCCGTTCGAGATTCCCGATGCGATCTACCGCGAGTGGGACGCCAGGGCGAAGGGCGAGGCGATCGAGGCGGAATGGAACGCGCGCTTCGACGCCTACGCGGCCGCGCATCCCGAGGCCGCCCGGCAGTTCAAGCGGCGCATCGCGGGCGAGCTTCCCGCCGACTGGAGCCGGGCCGTCGAGGCGCTCGTCCAGCGCGCCAACGAGAAGGCCGAAAGTATCGCCACGCGCAAGGCTTCCCAGCAGGCGATCGAGGCGATCGCACCGCACCTTCCGGAGCTCCTCGGCGGCTCCGCGGACCTGACCGGCTCCAACCTCACGACCTGGTCCGGCTCCAGGACCGTCACCGCCGCCGAGGCCGGCAACTACATCCACTTCGGCGTGCGCGAGTTCGCGATGGCCGCCATCGGCAACGGGCTCGCGTTGCACGGCGGCTTCATCCCCTATTCCGGAACGTTCCTCACCTTCTCCGATTATTCGCGCAACGCGCTGCGCATGGCCGCGCTCATGCGCGCGCGCAACATCTTCGTCTTCACTCACGATTCCATCGGCCTGGGCGAGGACGGGCCCACGCACCAGGCGATCGAGCACCTGGGGAGCCTGCGCCTCATCCCGCACATGGATGTCTGGCGCCCATGCGACACCGTGGAGACCGCGGTCGCCTGGGCGATGGCGATCGAGCGCAGGGACGGGCCTTCCTCGCTCGCGCTGTCGCGCCAGAACGTGCCGTTTGTCAAGCGCGCGCCCGAAGCGATCGCCGCCATTCGCCGCGGCGGCTACGTCCTCGCCGACGCGCCGGGCGCCCGCGCGGCGATCCTCGCCACCGGCTCGGAAGTCGGCATCGCGCTCGCCGCGCAGAAGAAGCTCGCGGAAGCGGGCGTGGCGGTGCGGGTGGTCTCGATGCCGTGCACCAGCGTCTTCGACCGGCAGGACGCCGCGTGGCGCGACGCGGTGCTGCCGAAGGGCCTGCCGCGCGCGGCGATCGAGGCCGGTGTCACGGACTGCTGGCGCAAGTACGTCGGCCTCGAAGGCGTAGTGGTGGGAATCGACCGCTACGGCGAGTCCGCTCCGGCGCCGGACGTCTACAAGTCCCTCGGCATCGACGCCGAACACCTCGTCGCGGCGATCCAGCGCATTGTCTGAAGACCTCGATGCGCGTGTGGTCGTGCGCGCCGCGGCTCCCCGGGACGCCGCGGCGATCGCGGAAGTGCATCGCTCGAGCTGGCGCACGACCTACGCCGGCATCCTTCCGCTCGCGGTGATCGCGCGCGAGGCGGGACGCAAGAGCGAGGCGGTGTGGCGCCGGCGGCTCGCCACCCAGGCGCCGGGCGGGGCGACGTGGATTGCCGAACGCGGCGCCCACGGCATCGTCGGGTTCGCCTCGTGCGTTCTACCTCTGGGTGCTTAAGGCCAACCGCGCGCGCCTCTTCTACGAGGCGCTCGGCGGCGAGGAGATCGGCGAGAAGACCGAGCAGCTCGGCAAGCATCCGTTCGCCGAGGTGGCCTACGGCTGGCGCGACCTCACGCTGCTGGTGATCGATCCGTAGTCGCGGATCACCCCAGCGCTTCACAACCTAGCGCAACCCGGCCCATCGACCATACAAGGCCTGATGGGGCTCTTTGGTCGCGCCTCGACACCACCCGACAAAAGACCACAGATAATCACTGCCGCACTCGCGGGCGCTGCCGCGCCTCAAGCGGCCGCGGCGTGTATCCCACGTCGAAATGGCAGCCGCCCTCGTAGCGCCGGGCCTGCGCCTCGCACAGCGCCGCCACGCTCGCCGGGGAAGGCTTCCGGCCCTCCTCGACCCAGCGCACGAGCGCCTGTAGCAGCGCGGCGTACTCGGGCGTGCTGAGGTAGCTGTGCTCCTGTTCGCGCGTGAACGTCTGCACGAGCCGATCGACGGTTCCAGCCGCTTCAAGCGTGTCCCGGTAGGCCGACTCCTGCTCGACGAAGATGATCGGATCGTCGATGGCATGCATCGCCAAGACGGGCTGCGAGACCTTCCCCGTCATGTCGCCGTCGCGCGCGAATTCCTCGGCGGCGCGGGTATCCGCCTCGAAGCGCGCTACACCCTTGTTCAAGCCCTCATCGTCGTCGGAGCCGGTGTAGCGAACCTGCGCATTCGAGAACGGGTTCCTTCCGCCGAGCCGCTTGTGGACGATGTCCTGGAACATGAAGGCGGCGAAGTCCATCTGCCGCACCAGGATGCGCTCCGGGATGCGAATCACCGCGGTGATGTTGGCGAGGTTGCGCTGCTGTTGCGCGCTGCGTTGCTCGCGCGGCAGGTCCACGCCGGTGCATTGGTTGATGCGGGCCTGGAGCTCCTTGCTCGTCATCCGCGAGCTCGCGGGCAGTCCTGCCCAGACGGGAAAGTCGGGCTCGCCGGGGCGCGGCAGATTCCCGCAGTAGTAGCGGTAGACCGCCAACAGGTCGGCGCGGTAAAGATAGGCGCGCGAGTTGCCCGCCAGGACGCCGCTCGTGAGAAGCGCGGCGTCGTAGCGCGGCTTGCCATCGGGGGCGCCGTTGAACAGCTCGATCGTCTTCGCCGCCACGCCGCCGCCCCACGACTGGCCGTGGATCAGCGTGCGCCTCGGCGCGCCGAACTTCGCGACGAAGATGCGCCGCACGTTCTCGGTGTCCTCCGCGGCCATCGTCATGCCGTAGCCGGCTCTCCGGTACGACGAGCCGGCCCACGCGAAGCCCTCCTTCACCACGACCGCGAAACGGTCGAGATCGGAGACCGGCGTCGCCGGTTTCGGCGCGTTGAGGCTGGGGCCTCCGTGGGAGTGAACCACGAGCACGCCGTTCCAGTCCTTCGGCTTCACGAGCCAGTAATACGCTCCGCGCTCGTCCTGCCCGCTGTAGCAGGCCGCACCGTCGGGCATCGACTCCGGGCAGGAGGTTTCCGACTGGGCGAGCGCGGCGCACGCGGCGGCCGCCGCGATCGCCACCAGCATTTTCCTTTTCATTGCATCCCTTCACGCGGGTCCTGTTGATGCGGCGAATCTATGCGCCGCCGCCGAAGATGTAAAATATCTATGAAGTATGTTTAGCATATGAATTCCATATGCCATGGAGGAAGGATGGCGGAAGGATGGAGCTGCGCCACCTGCGTTACTTCATCGCGGTCGCCGAGGCGAAGAGCGTCACGCGCGCCGCCGCGCGGCTGGGGATACAGCAGCCGCCGTTGAGCCAGCAGGTCAAGGCGCTCGAGCGGGAGCTGGGATTCGACCTCTTCGAGCGCCTCCCCAAGGGCGTGGCGCTCACCGCCGGCGGAGAAGTGTTCCTGCAGGCGGCGACCGAGGTCCTGGCGCGCATCGACCTGGCCGCTACGCAGGCCGGGCGCGCCGCGCGGGGCCTCCTCGGGACGCTCTCGGTGGGGCTCACGAGCTCGGCCGCGGCGCACTCCTTCAGCCCGGCGTTGCTGCGCGAATTCCGCGATTCGCATCCCGGCGTCCACCTTGCGATGAAGGAAGGCAACGCCGCTGACTTGACCGACGGGGTGCTCGACGGCAAGGTCGACGCCGCGCTCATCCGCGCGCCGGTCTCACACCCTGCCGGGCTCGCCTTCCACACGCTCGTTCGCGAGGAAATGCTCGCGGTTCTGCCCCGGAGCCACCGATTCGCGCGCGGACGCGCGAAGGACGCTCCCCTCGCGCTGAAATCGCTCGAGCACGAGCCCTTCATCCTCGTTCGCCGGCCGGGGGCGCCCGGCCTGTACGCGGATTTCCTCAAGGCGTGCGACCGGGCGGGCTTCACGCCGACGGTCGCCGCCGAGGTTACCAACATGATCACCAACGTGACGCTGGTCGCCGCGGGGATGGGAGTGTCCGTGGTGCCCGCGTCGATGCGCGACACCCATCGCGGCAGCGTGGTCTACCGTTCGCTTCCGAAGAGCGCGCGCCTCTTCGCGCCTATCACACTGGTTCACCGCAGGGACGACCAGAATCCGGCGACGAGCCGCTTCGCCACCCTCGCGCGGCGCCTCGGCGAAAGTTATCGCCGTCCATCGAGCCCCGGGTGAAGAGCGATCGGGGCGGGCGGTGGTACTACGCGGAATCGGCGCTCGGATACCGCGCCGAGCAGAGAGCAACGGCGGCGGTGATGCCCCGGATGGTCGCAGTGGTTCTATTGGCGCAAAAGGGGCCCCGGCGTGATCGGCTAAAATAGTCGTCCTCTGTCGCGTTTTCTCCCGGAGCTTCCCGCAATGACTGTCCGCGTCGCCATCAACGGTTACGGCCGCATCGGCCGCAACATCCTCCGCTCCCACTATGAGGGCAACAAGAAGCACGACCTCGCGATCGTCGCCATCAACGACCTGGGGCCGGTGGAGACCAACGCGCACCTCACCCGCTACGACACCACGCATCGCAAGTTTCCCGGGAAAGTCGAGGTCGACGGCGACCACATGGTCGTGAACGCCGACCGCATCAAGGTGCTGGCGCAGCGCGACCCCGCGCAGCTTCCCTGGAAGGACCTCGGCGTGGACGTGGTGCTCGAATCCACCGGCTTCTTCACCTCGAAGGAGAAGGCTTCCGCGCACCTTCGCGGCGGCGCGAAGAAGGTGATCATCTCCGCCCCCGGCGGCAAGGACGTCGACGCGACCGTGGTGTACGGGGTGAACCACGCGAGCCTGAAGGCCGCGCACACCGTGATCTCGAACGCGTCCTGCACGACCAACTGCCTGGCGCCGCTCGTCAAGCCGCTGCACGAGTCGATCGGCGTGGTGACGGGCCTCATGACGACGGTGCATGCCTATACCAACGACCAGGTGCTGCTCGACGTGATGCACGAGGACCTGCGCCGCGCGCGCTCGGCCACGCAGTCGATGATTCCGTCCAAGACGGGTGCCGCCGCCGCCATCGGCCTGGTGCTGCCGGAGCTGAATGGCAAGCTCGACGGCTACGCGATCCGCGTGCCCACCGTCAACGTCTCGATCGTCGACTTGTCCTTCATCGCGGCGCGCGACACCACGGTCGACGAGGTGAACGCGATCATGAAGAAGGCGAGCGAGACGGGCGCCCTCGCCGGCATCCTCGGCTACAACACGGCCCCGCTCGTCTCGATCGATTTCAACCACGACCCGAGATCGTCGGTGTTCGACGCCACGCTCACCAAGGTGTCGGGACGGCTGGTCAAGGTCTCCAGCTGGTACGACAACGAGTGGGGCTTCTCCAACCGCATGCTCGACGTGACCATGGCGCTGATGCAGGCGAAGTGAGGAATCCGTTCACCACCCATCCGCGCGAGGTGGGCGAGACCTATTTCGAGCACGGGCTCTTCGCCTGCCGCTACGGCGCGAAGATGACCCTGGGCGGGATCGCCGCGCTCGTCCATGGGTTGCTGCCGTTCCTGTTCGAGACCACCGGCAGCCGCATCACCCGCGAGCTCAACGCCACGCTGGAAGAATCGCGGGCGCGGGCAGCCGCGCGGCGCGACCCCACGCAATGACGATCCTGAAGATGACCGAGGTCGAGCTCGCCCGGCAGCGCGTCTTCATCCGCTCGGACCTGAACGTGCCGCTCGACGACCGCGCCGCCATCACCGACGACACCCGCATCCGCGCCTCGATCCCCGCGCTGCGCCTCGCTCTCGGCAAGAACGCAGCGCTCATGGTCACTTCACATTTGGGGCGCCCTGCCGAGGGGCAATTCTCGCCGGCCGATTCGCTCGCGCCCGTCGCAAGGCGCGTGGGCGAGCTGCTGGGCCGTGAGGTGCCCCTGGTGCGCGACTGGCTCGACGGCGTCGACGTGAAGACGGGCGGCATCGTGCTCCTCGAGAATTGCCGCTTCAACAAAGGCGAGAAAAAGAACGACGACGCGCTCGCGCGCCGCATGGCCGCGCTTTGCGACGTCTACGTGAACGACGCGTTCGGCACCGCCCACCGCGCGGAGGCGACCACGCACGGCATCGCGAAATACGCGAAGGTCGCCTGCGCCGGGCCGCTGCTCTGCGCCGAGCTGGAAGCGCTCGGGCGCGCGCTCGCCAATCCGAAGCGGCCGCTGGTGGCGATCGTCGCGGGTGCCAAGGTCTCGACCAAGATCACGATCCTGAAGTCGCTCTCGGAAAAAGTCGACCAGCTCATCGTCGGCGGTGGCATCGCCAACACGTTCATGCTGGCCGCGGGCCTTCCCATCGGGCAGTCGCTCTGCGAGCCGGACCTGGCGCCCGAGGCGAAGCAGATCATGGTGATGATGCAGGCGCGCCGCGCCGCAGTGCCGATTCCCGAGGACGTGGTGTGCGGCAAGAGCTTCTCGGCCGATACGCCCGCGCAGGCCAAGGCCGCCCGCGACGTCGACGACGACGACATGATCCTCGACATCGGGCCGGCGACCGCGCGCGCCTATGCGAGCTTGTTGCGGGAGGCCGGCACGATCGTCTGGAACGGGCCGATCGGCGTCTTCGAGTTCGACGCGTTCGCCAACGGCACGCGCGCGGTCGCCGAGGCGATCGCCGCCTCGAAAGCCTTCTCGATCGCGGGCGGCGGCGACACGCTCGCCGCGATCGCGAAGTTCGGCGTGACCGGCAAGGTCGGCTACATCTCCACCGGAGGCGGCGCCTTCCTCGAGTTCCTCGAGGGCAAGAAGCTTCCCGCGGTCGAGATCCTCGAGCAGCGCGCCGCGCAGATGCGCAGATGAGCGCCGTGCGCAGCACCAAGATCGTCGCGACCCTCGGTCCCGCCTCGAGCGATGCGGCGGTGCTCGAGCGCATGTTCCTCGCCGGCGTCGACGTGGTGCGCCTCAATTTTTCCCACGGGACCGCGGCCGACCACATCAAGCGCGCGATGCTCGTGCGCGAGACCTGCCGCAAGGTCGGCAAGGCCGTGGGCATCATGGCCGACCTGCAGGGGCCCAAGATCCGCGTCGGGCGCTTCAAGGACGGCAAGGTGACGCTCAAGCCCGGCGATCCCTTCATTCTCGACGCCGACGCGGCGATCGGGGACGCGACGCGCGTGGGCCTCGACTACAAAGACCTGCCGCGCGACGTGCGGCCCGGCGACGTGCTCCTGCTGGACGACGGCAAGCTGGTGCTCGACGTGGTAAGCGTGCAGGGCAACGAGATCCACACCGTCACGCGCCACGGCGGGACGCTCTCGAACAACAAGGGCATCAACCGCCAGGGCGGCGGGCTCACCGCGCCCGCGCTGACCCCCAAGGACATCGACGACATCCGCACCGCCGCCGAGATGAAGGTCGACTTCCTCGCGGTGTCGTTCCCGAAGAGCGGGGCCGACATGTACATGGCGCGCGAGCTGCTGCGCGCCGCGGGCGGCCACGCGATGCTGATCGCCAAGATCGAGCGTGCCGAGGCGATTCCGGCGCTGGAAGACATCATGCTCGCCTGCGACGGCATCATGGTCGCGCGCGGCGACCTTGCATTTCCAGCCCGGTGCCCACGCGCGCCGAAGTCTCCGACGTCGCCAACGCGGTGCTGGACGGAACCGACGCCGTGATGCTCTCGGCGGAATCGGCCTCGGGCCAGTATCCGGTGGAGACCATCGCCGCGATGAACCGCATCTGCATCGAGGCGGAGAAGTCGCAGCCGGTCACGCTCGAGAACGAGTTCCTGAACCGCGTGTTCCAGCGGGTCGACCAATCGATCGCGATGGCCGCGCTCTTCACCGCGTACCACCTCAAGGTGAAGGCGATCGCCTCCCTCACCGAGTCGGGATCGACGGCGCTATGGATGTCGCGGCTGAATTGCGGCGTGCCGATCTACGCGCTCACCGCGCAGACGTTCACGCGCTACCGCTGCACCCTCTTCCGCGACACCTATCCGCTCATGGTGAGGTACATCGGGCACGACCGCGAGGAGCTCCTCGCCGAGGCCGAGGCCGTGCTGGTCGCCAACGGCGTGGTGAGGCCGGGAGACCTCATCGTGCTCACGATCGGCGAGCCCATCGGCAAGTCGGGCGGAACCAACACCATGAAGATCGTGAAGGTCGGCGAGCACCGCAACCGGCAGTAGGATGTTTCCGTAACGCACTGGAGGAAGGCATGGATACGAAACTGATGAGCGAGACGGCGCGCGCGATGGTGGCGCCGGGCAAGGGGCTGCTGGCCGCCGACGAGAGCGCGGGCACCGCCAAGAAGCGTTTCGACACGGTGAACGTCGAGAGCACCGAGGAGAACCGCCGCGCCTACCGCGAGATGCTCTTCACCACTCCCGGCCTCGCGGAGTACGTGAGCGGCGTCATCCTCTTCGACGAGACGCTCAGGCAGAAGACCAGGGACGGCGTGAATTTCGCGGAGTACCTGAAGAAGAACGGCATCATCCCCGGCATCAAGGTCGACGCCGGCGCGCACGACATGGCGCTGCATCCGGGCGAAAAAGCGACCGAGGGCCTCGACAAGCTCGGCGAGCGCATGCGGGAGTACTTCAAGATGGGCGCGCGCTTCGCCAAGTGGCGCTCGGTGATCACCATCGGCGAAGGCATCCCGACGCAGGCGTGCCTCGACGCCAATGCCCACGCGCTGGCGCGCTATTCCGCGATCTGCCAGGAAGCCTCGATCGTTCCGATCGTCGAGCCCGAGGTGCTGCTCGACGGCGGCCACAGCGCCGAGCGCAGCGAGGCGGTTCACCTCGCCACGCTCGAGACGCTCTTCCACGAGCTCGCGACCCAGGACGTCTCGCTCGAGCACGTGATCCTGAAGGCGAGCATGTGCGTCTCGGGCAAGGACAATCCGAAGCAGGCCGGCGTGCAGGAAGTGGCCGAACGCACTCTGCGCGTCTTGAAGCGCACCGTGCCGGCCGCCCTCCCCGGCGTGGTGTTCCTCTCCGGCGGGCAGACCGACGAGAACGCGACCGCGCACCTCGACGCGATGAACCGCCTCGGCGCGCCGTGGCCGCTCACCTTCAGCTACAGCCGCGCGCTGCAAGCCGTGGCACTGAAGGCATGGCGCGGACAGGCGGGCAACGTGGCGGCGGCGCAGAAGGCATTCCTGCACCGCGCGCGCATGAACAGCCTCGCGGCGAAGGGGCAGTGGAACGGCAATCTCGAGAAGCAGGCGGCGTGAAGCCGAAATGAGCACGCCCGCGGTCCCCGCATGCCGCAACTGCGGGGCGCCCGCGGGCGGGAAATACTGTCCGGACTGCGGCCAGGACACGGCGGCGCATCCTCCGACCGCGCGCGAGTTCGTGCACGAGTTCGCGGCGCACTATGTCGCCATCGAGGGCGCGCTCTGGGTCACGCTCAAGAAGCTCATGGTGCCGGGGGCGCTCACGCTCGAATATTTCGCCGGCCGCAGGCGGCGCAACGTGCACCCGCTTCGCCTCTACCTCACGGCGAGCGTGGTCTTCTTCCTCGTGGCAAAGATCTTCGTGCCTTCGCCCGACATTCACATATCGGATGCCACGGCGGGCCAGGGCGTGGGGATCTTCCAGTGCGACGCGGGCGACACTTTCTGCAAGCGCCTGGCGCAACGCTTCCATGAGCGCTTCGGCGCCATGAGCCGCACGCAAGCGGCGGACTACATGATGCAGCGCCTCGTGGCCCTCTTTCCCTACGCGATGTTCGTCCTCTTGCCGGTTTTCGCGTTGCTCACGCGCGCGGTGTACTGGAAGCGGCCGTACAACTACGGCGAGCATCTCGTGTTCGCCCTGCACGTGCACGCCTTCGCGTTCTTCCTGGGAGCGCTGGTCGCGCCCTTCCAGATGCCGATCCTCTGGGCGATACCGGCGGCGGTGTACCTGGGTGCGGCCATGGCGAACGTCTTCGGCGGACGCCGCGGGCCAAGCATCCTGCGCGCGGTCTTCGTCTTCGTCACTTACTTCACGTTGCTGGTGGCGGCCATCGTCGCCATCCTCGTCGCGGCCGCCCTCCTGTGAGCCTATACGAATCCTCGATCAAATCGCTGCCGCTCCTCGGCCGCGGCAAGGTGCGCGACATCTATGCCGTCGGCGACGACAAGCTGCTCATCGTCACCACCGACCGGCTTTCGGCCTACGACGTGATCCTGCCCACACCCATCCCGGAGAAGGGGCGCGTCCTCACCGAGCTCGCGAACTTCTGGTTCGAGCGGCTGAAGGCAATCGTGCCGAATCACCTGACCGGAATCGATCCCGAGACCGTGGTGGCCGCGGACGAGCGTGAGCAGGTACGGGGCCGCTCCACCGTCGTGAAGCGCATGGAGCCGCTGCCGGTCGAAGCGGTGGTGCGCGGCTATCTCGAGGGCTCCGGCTGGAAGGAGTACCAGGAATCCGCGAGCGTCTGCGGGGTGAGACTCCCCGCCGGATTGAAGCGCGCCTCGAAACTGCCGCAGCCGATCTTCACCCCCGCGACCAAGGCCGAGGCGGGGCACCACGACGAGAACATCACGTTCGCGCGGATGGAGAAGCTCGTGGGCGCCGAGCGCGCGCGCGCGGTCCGCGACACAGCCATCGCGCTCTACAAGGCCGCCGCCGACTACGCGTTGACGCGCGGCATCATCATCGCCGACACCAAGTTCGAGTTCGGCATCGACAAGCGCGGCAACCTCGCGCTCATCGACGAGGCGCTTACGCCGGATTCGTCGCGCTTCTGGCCCCTCGACACCTGGCGCGAGGGTGCAAGCCCGGAGAGCTTCGACAAGCAGTACGTGCGCAACTGGCTCGATGCGATCGGGTTCCAAAGGAAGCCCCCTGCGCCCGGGATGCCGAACGAAATCGCGCTCAAGACGTCGCAGAAGTACCAGGAGGCGTTGCAGCGCCTCACCGCTTAGGAGAGTGCCGAAGACTATGGGCGAACGCCTCGATCCCCGCGTCCTCACGCGCGAGCTCCTCGCCTTCAACACCATCAACCCGCCGGGAATGGAGCGCGCGTGCGCGCGCCGCCTGGGCGCGCTCCTCGAGGCCGCGGGCTTTCGTCTCGCCTATCACGAGTTCGCCGAAGGCCGCACCAGCCTGATCGCGCGGATCGGCGGCCGCGAGAAGCCGCCCATCTGCTTCACCGGGCACATCGACACGGTGCCGCTGGGCGCCGCGCGCTGGAGCCACGACGCCTTCGCCGGCGAGACCGACGGCGACCGCATGTACGGGCGCGGTTCGACCGACATGAAGAGCGGCATCGCCGGGTTTATCACTGCCGCGGTGGAGCTTGCGCCGCGGCTCGTGAACAGCCCGGGGGTGGTGATCGTCGTCACCGCGGGCGAGGAGATCGGTTGCGAGGGCGCGCGCTTCCTCGCCGACCGCAAGCTGCTCGATCGCGCCGGGGCGATCGTCGTCGCCGAGCCCACCGCGAACTACCCGTACATCGGCCACAAGGGGCTCGCGTGGTTCGAGATCGAGACCACCGGCGTCACCGCGCACGGCTCGATGCCGGAATTCGGCGACAACGCCATCGTCAAGATGGCGCGCGTGATCGAGGACCTCGAGGGCTTCCGCTTTCCGGTGGAATCGCACGCGGTGATGGGGCGCCCCACGCTCAACATCGGCACCATCCACGGCGGCCTCAACACCAATTCGGTTCCCGACGAGGCGCGCATCACGGTGGACACGCGCACGGTGCCGGGGATCGACCACACGCACCTCTGCCGCTCGCTCGAGTCACTGCTGGCGCCTCGCGCGGCGCGCGTGCGCAAGATTGTCGACACCGCCTCGCTCTACACCGACCCATCGAGCGAATGGGTGCAGGAAGTGTTCGAGATTTGCGCGCCCTTCCTCGAGGCACGGCCGACGCCGAAGACGATCACCTTCTCGACCGATGGGGCGGACCTGAAGCGCGGCTTCGGCGGCGTGCCCGCGGTGATCCTCGGCCCCGGCGAGCCCAAGCTCGCCCACCAGACCGACGAGTGGTGCTCGATGCATTAGATCGAAAATGCCAGCTTCACCGCAAGCAGCAGCAGGAACAGCACGAATATTTTCTTGAGCGCGTTCACCGGCAGCCGATGCGCGAGCCGCGCTCCGACGGGCGCGAGGAAGATGCTGGTGAGCGAAACGCCGATGAAAGCGGGGATGTAGACGTATCCCAGACTCGCCGCGGGCAGTCCGGGCTCGTTCCATCCGGCGGCGATGAAGCCCAGGGCGCCGGCGATCGCCACGACGAGGCTCACCGCCGCCGACGTCCCGATCGCGTGATGGAAGCTCACGCTGCAATACATCATGAAGGGCACGGAGAGCATCGCGCCGCCGACGCCCGCGAGGCTCGAGAGCCCCCCGATCGCCGCGCCCACCGCGAAGAGTCCCGCGATCCCCGGAATGGCATGACCCGACTTTGGCTTCAGGCCGAAGAGGATCTGGAAGGCCACGTACGCCATGAAGCAAAGGAAGAACACCTTGAGGAACTGCACCGGGAGCGCACGCGCGATGGCGCCCGCGGCGAGCCCCGCGACGGCGATTCCGGGTGCCAGGCCCTTCACGATGTCCCAGCGCACCGCGCCGTGACGCTGGTGCGCCCGCGTCGATGACGCCGTGGCGAGCACCATCGCCGCGAGCGACGTGCCGAGCGACAGATGCAGAACCTGCTCGGGCGAGAAACCGAACGCGACAAACGTGAGTCCCAGGATCGGGACGATCATCGAGCCGCCGCCGATGCCGAGCAGGCCCGAGAAGAAACCGACGAACACGCCGAGGACGGCGTACGTGATCCAGGGAATGAAGTCGGCGGACAGGCTCAGGACTTGAGCAGCTTCAGCACCGCGCGCCATTCGGCCGGCGTGACCGGCGTGATCGAGAGGCGATTGCCCTTGCGCAGCGTGCGCATCCCCGCGAGCTCGCGACGCTCGCGCATTTCCGCCAGGCCCAGGAGCCGCGTCTTCTTCACGAACTTCACGTCGACGTTCGTCCAGCGAGGCTCGTCGCGCTTCGACGCGGGATCGAAGTACGGGCTCTTCGCGTCGAACTGCGAAGCGTCAGGATAGGCGGCGCTCGAAACCTCGGCGATACCCGCGATTCCGGGCTCGGGACAGCTCGAATGGTAGAAGAGCACCCCGTCGCCCACCTTCATATGGTCGCGCATGTAGTTGCGCGCCTGGTAGTTGCGCACGCCGAACCACGGGGTGGTTTTCCCGGGTGCCGCGGCGAGATCGTCGATCGAGAACTCGTCGGGCTCGGATTTCATCAGCCAGAAGGCGATGGCGCTACCCTCACCCTCTCGTCAGCAGCACGATTCCCTGCGGTGTTCGTCCAGGCCGCACTCTTGAACCAAATGGTTCAAGGCGGTTGCCCACCGAGCGCCGCAGGTACGTCCGACGTGGGACGCGCACAATAGCGCCCTTGGCGAGCATCCAGAGCAACTTATCGGTTCAGAAGATGTAAGCCTGGACGAACACCGCAGGAAACCTAGAAGAGCTTCTCCTGATCGGCGGCAAGCGCCGCTTCGACAGCTTCCTGCATTGCGGTGATTCTACGACGAATCGCGGTTCCGTCAAACGCCGGCGCGCTTGATGGTTTCGACATGAACTCGTGCGCGATGTTCAACGCCGCCATTATCGCGATGCGTTCGTTGCCGACCACCTTGCCGGTGTCGCGAACTTCCTTCAGCTTGCGATTGAGGTAATCCGCCGACGCGAGCAGCTGCTTCTCCTCCCCGTCGGGACAGGCCACGCGGAACTCGCGACCGAGCAGGCTCACCGTGAGGGCTCCCCTCTCGCGCGCCTTCTCGTCGGCCGCGCTCACGTCTCGGTCTCCGGGATCTGCTTGAGCAACGCCTCGATGCGCGACTTGGCCGCGCCCAGCTTTTCGGCGATGCGCGAGTTCTCGTCGGTGCGCGTCGCAAGCTGCTGGCGCAGCTCGCGGTTCTCCTCGCGTAACGCCTCCAGGCGCTGCACCAGCTGCGCGAGCTTTGCCTCGAGAATGTCGAATTCCGGATCCATGCACCAAACCCTATTGGAAAACCCATGCCCCGTCAATGCATAAGGCGCTCTTTTGAAAGTCATTTCGAGCGCGTTCGCCCGCGCTGGCGTATCATGCCGCGAGCGAAGGGATGCACGGGAAGCCGGTGAGACTCCGGCGCTGCCCCCGCAACGGTAAGCAGGATCGGGTCGTCCACATGCCACTGTGGCCCTCAAAGGGCCATGGGAAGGCGACGGCCGAGGTCCCTGCAAGCCCGGAGACCGGTCCACTTCGCGCCCCAAAACCTGCGGCATGCGGGGACGCTAGCCGCTCGCTCGAAGGACGGTCATGAAATCCCTCTCCATTGCGGGGCTCGCGAGCCTCGCCAGCCTGGGCGCTCAGGCCCAGGGCATCACCGCATTGACACCCTCCAGGACGTTCGACCCGGTGGTCGTCACCGCCACCCGGGGCTTGAGCGCGGCCAGCACGCTGCGCGACACCGTGGTCATCACGCGCGAGGATCTCGACGAGGCCGGGGCGTTGTCGCTCGGCGAGATCCTGCAACGCAAGGCGGGGATCGAGCTGCGCGCGACCGGCGGCCCGGGCCAGCCCCAGACGCTCTTCATTCGCGGCGCCGGAACCGCGCAGACGCTGGTGCTCGTCGACGGGCTGCGCGTGGGCTCGGCCACCGTCGGCACGACCTCGATCGAGCACATCCCGCTCGAGCTGATCGAGCGCATCGAGATCGTGAAGGGGCCGATGTCGAGCCTCTACGGAGCCGAGGCGATCGGCGGCGTGATCCAGATCTTCACGCGCGGAAAGGATGTGCCGCATCTGTTCGCCGCCGCGGGATACGGCACCGACAACGATCGGCGCCTGGCAGCCGGGTTTTCGACCGAGGATGCGGGAACGCGCTTCGCGCTCTCCGCGGGCGTGCGCAAGGTCGACGCGCCCAGCGCCACCAACCCGCGCGCGTTCGGCTACAACCCCGATCGCGATCCGTACGGGAACGCGTTCATGAACCTGCGCGTGTCGCAGCGCCTGTGGCAGGACGAGGTCATCCAGCTGGAGGCTTTCGGCTCGCGCGCACGCACGCATTTCGACGCGGGTCCGGGAGACGATCGCAACGACCAGAGCATCGGCGGCGTGCGGTTCCCCTCCCAAGCTATGTTCATGCCCTGGTGGGAGAGCCGGATCGCGGTGGGCCAGGGGCGCGACCGCCTCGTCATCCACGGCAGCTTCCCCACCTTCCTCGAGACGCGCCAGGACCAGGCTTCGTGGGTGAACGAGTTCGGCATTCCGAGCGGCAAGTTGGTGGCGGGCGCGGAGACGCTGCGGCAGCACGTGTTGAGCGACGAGGAAGCGAGCCCCTTCACGAGGCGCAAGCGCGACACGAATTCGGCGTGGGTGGGATTGAACGAGTCGGCCGCGGGCCAGCGGCTCGAGGCGAGCGCGCGAAGAGACGAGGACGACCAGTTCGGCAAGCGCAATACGGGAGCGGCGAGCTACGGCGTCGAATGGCCCTCGGTGGCCACGCTCTCGGGGACCGTCGCGCGCGGCTTCCGCGTGCCGACGTTCTTCGATCTCTACGGGCCGTCCTTCGAGGGCTACTCGCCCAACCCGGGGCTGCAGCCCGAGCGCAGCAAGAGCTACGAGGTCTCGCTGAAGAGCCTGCCCAACGCGCCGCTGCAATGGCGCCTCACGGGCTTCGACAACCACCTCGACAACCTCATCGTCTTCAGCTTTGCCGCCGGAACGGTGCTGAACGTCGCCCGCGCCCGCGTGCGCGGGATCGAGGCCTCGCTCGAGACGCGCTGGCTCGATATCGCGTGGAGCGCGCGCTTCACCGCGCAGCGACCCCGCGATGAAGAAACCGGATTCAGGCTCATCGGCCGCGCCGAGCGCCATGGCGCTCTCGAAGCCACGCGCCGCTATGGCGACTGGAGCGCCGGGGTGTCGGTGCTGGCGAGCGGGCCGCGCTTCGATTCGAACAACGAGTCCCCCGCCTCCCGCCTCGGCGGCTATGCGGTGGTGGATGCGCGCGTGCGCTATTCGTTCCTCAAGTTCTGGTCGGCCGAGCTCTCCGCGACCAACCTCGGCGACAAGCGCTTCGAGAGCGCGGTGGGCTACGACGCGCCGCGGCGGGGGGTCTTCCTGAACCTCAGGTTCGAGGCGTACTAAAGCGCGCCCGCGCGGAAGTTGCGCGCCAGCGTGAACGGGGCCGTGTTGTCGAATTCCGCCGGCGCGGCTCCGGCGGGAACCGCCTTGCCGCCGTGCGCCTCGATGAAGCTCCTCACGATCGCATCGACGATGAATTCGGAAACGTGGCGCGGATGGTCGTCCTCGGCGCCGAACACGGGACCGAGGTGCGAGCCCACCCAGCGCACGACCTCGAACGAAGGCCAGTAGCGCACGCCCGCGGGCTTCGCGGAAAGCACGTCGTTGATCGCCACGCGCAAGACCGACTTCGAAAGGCAGTCGCCGACGATGGTGGAAGTGAATTCGAAGGAATAGTTGAGCGGCGCGGGCGAGAGCGTGAGGAAGATCGTGGCGGTGCGGTTGACCGTGCGGATGGCGTCGATCACGCGCACGATGTTGGCCGCGTTCCACGCGGGCGTGGTCGTGCGCATCTCGAAATCCGCGAACCGGCCCTTGCCGGGCTGCAGGACCAGCTCGCCGCTCGCCTTCTCGAACCAGCACGGCGCCACCCCGATGGTGAGCACGAAGGCGGCGCATCCGGCGACGAGCTCGCGGAACTCCGCCACCTGCGCCGGGCTCACGGTCTCGGCGAACACGCGCCTGAGCAGCGGATCCCTTTCGTCGCGCTTGAAGACATGCTCGAAGAACACCGCGTTCGCCACCGTGGTGTTGATGAATTCGTTCACGTTCAGGTGCGCCACGCGCGCGCCGAGGCGGGCGAGCGAGGCCGCGAGGTTGCGCGCGAAGCACGATCCCTGCGTGACCACGATCGCGTCGGGGTCCGCGAGGATCTCGTCGCGCGCATAGCCGCACAGCACGTAGTCCCGGATGGCGCCGTCGAGGTCATTGAAGACGTCGCGGTGCTGTGGATAGGGAACGGGGCGCGCCGCGTCGATCGGATTCATGGCCGGTCCTTCATCGCTCGAGACGGACTTCCTTCACCCGGGCCTCGCAGTCGAATTCCCGGTAAAGGCCGCGGATAAGCTTCTCCATCTGCGCGGCATTGCGCGCATCGAGCCAGCGATAGCCATCATAGGCGGCGCGCGGCCCGTCGACCACATGGTGGATCGCCTCGGAGCGCTCGACCGCGGTCCTCGCCTCCGCGAGGACTGCATCCCACTCCTGCGCCGGGGTCTCGGACCAGAGCCACCGCATCCAGTCGGCCAGCAGCGCGAAGACGCTGTGGTCGCACGCGGCGTCGGCGCTCGAGCGCAACGCCTCGGCGTGCAGGCGAATCGCCTCGCGCCGCAACTGCTTCTGCAGCGCGACCGGGACCTCGTAGAGCGTCTGGTATCCGTAGCTCTCGCACAGCCGGCGCGACGGATCGCGCACCACCTTGTCCTTTCGCGCCAGGCGCGCGGCGAGCCCGCTCACGTCGAGCGTCGCGGGGGCGGAGATGACGTGTCGCATCACTTCACCCGCAGCAGGAAACCGTCGGGGTTGAGCGTCATGATGTAGCGCTCGCCCCAGCGCCGGTCGATCACGAAGTCGTCGTTCCCGGCGAGGAATTCGGCGCACGCCGCCTTGGGCCCCTCGTTGGGCACCGGGTGGTAGCCCATCACGTCGTTCAACGTGTCCTCGACCACGAAATAGCCGCCGACGTGGACCATCGGCGCATACGCGCGCAGCTCGGCGAGAACGTGGCTCTTCTCGTGGTCGGAATCGGCGATCACCAGCACGCGCTTTCCCGCCGTCATCTTCGCGACCTTCTTCACCACGGCGGGCGCGACACTGCTGCCCTCGATGTAGCGGATGCGGTCGTTTTCCGGCTTCTTCGCCTTGGCGAGCGACACGTCGATCCCGATCACCTCGCCATGCCCGACGAGGTCGAGGATGCTCGCGTAGAAGTGCGTGGCTCCGCCGAACATGACGCCCAGCTCGATCACGAAGTCCGGGCGCGTTTCCCAAATGATCTCCTGGTAGAGCCAGCAGTCCATGGGCGTCTTGATGAGGTCGCGGCCCAGCCAGCGCTGCTGCAGGCGCGGCGCGCCGTAGCGATATCCCTGGTGGACGTAGTAGTAGTGATACATGAGGTAGTCGCGCAACGTCATGTCGCCGAGCCGCTCGATCGACGACTGGTCCTGGAAGAGCTTGGCGATCGCGCCGATGTGCGGATTGTTGTGCAGCAGCTTGGGATGAAAACCCGCGGCGGCGCAGAAATCGCGCCGCGTCTCGGGAAGGTCCGCGATGCGCCTCTCGACGAGCCAGGTCACGTACTTGAGCGCGATCTCCTTGTCGAGCGGCAGGTGATGCTTGTCGAGCGGCGGCGAAGGCTTCTTTTTCACGGCGAATCCTCTTTCGTAAGCGCGCGGATCAAAGCGCGCACATGCTCCTCGAGGCTCGGACCGGGCAAATGCCCGCTTACCCGAGTGCGGTACTCCAGGGGCGGGCCCACGGGCTCCCGCGGCGGCGGCCGATCGACGGCGCAATCGCGACCGGTCTCCTCGGTTGCGATTCTCGCGCACAGGGCGGCGAAATCATAGACGGACATCTCCTCCGGGCCGGCGGCGTTCGCCACCGTCGCCCCGGGCCGCTCCTGCTCGAGCCACCAGGCCGCGAGCATCGCCACCCCGTGCGCGGAGACGAAGTTGCGCCGTTGCGCCCCATGATTTCGCAACACGATGCGGCCACGCATCGCCTGCCGCGGGAAATCGAACGGGATCAGCGCCCAGCGCGCGAAGCGCTCGAGCGACGGCGGCATGCCGAAGACGGCGCATGGGCGCGCAATGAGCACACGCGCGCCGGATCCGGCGGCGCGATCGAAGAGATGCTCCGTGGCCAGGTGCGCGCGCGCGTAGTCGGAACGCGGGTCGACGGGATGCCATTCGTCGATCGCGCCCTCGAGCGGGCCGTAGACGTGTGCCGAGGAAACGTAGAGGAGGCGCGGCACCCCGCTTTCGCGTGCCGCGTCGAGCAGCGCCTGCGCCCCCTGCCCGGCCTTGGCGAAGGCGCGCTCGCGATCGGCCATGTCCTCGTCGGTGACGCCGGCGGCGTGCACCAGCGCATCGCAGCGTGCGAGCGCACCGGGAGCCAGGCGCGCGGGACGCGCGAGGTCGAGCGCGACCTCGCTCCCGGCCCTGCCGACGCGCACGACCTCGTGCCCGCTCGATGCGAGGGTCCGCGCAATGGCGCTGCCGATGAGTCCGGTCGAGCCGGCGATCGCCACTCGCATCTCTAGTCCAGCGGCTCCAGATCCGCCAGCCGCGGCCAAGCGCGATCCTTGTCGGAAACGATCGGCGCGGTGGCCGCCGGCCAGGCAATCGCGAGCCGCGGGTCGTTCCAGGCGAGTCCGCCCTCGGCCGCCGGCGCGTAGGGGTTGTCGACGAGATAGCTCACGACGCAATCGGAGAGAGCGTAGAAGCCGTGCGCGAATCCCTTCGGGACGAGGACGGCGTTGCCCTTGGCCTGCGAGATCTCCACCGAGTCCCATTGCCCGTACGTCGCAGAGCCGCGCCGCAAGTCGACGAACACGTCGAAGATCGCGCCCGCCACCACGCGCACGAACTTGGCCTCCGTGTGCGGAGGCCTCTGGAAATGCAGGCCTCGCAACGCTCCGCGCTGCGAGGCCGATTCGTTGGCCTGGACCCATTCGGTCGGCAGCCCCGCCCGCGCGAAGATCTCGCGATCGAACCAGCGCGTGAACGTGCCGCGCGTGTCGCGCTTCGGATCGAAAGTGATCTCGAACGTGCCCGCGAGCCGGAGAGCCTCGATCTTCATGCGCTCGCGCGTTTCACGTCGGCCACGTGCTCATCGACTTGTCGCTGCGCGAGGCCGAGGAGATCGCCACCGCCCGCGGCAGCCGCCTTGTACCACGCGATGCTCGCCGCGACCGCCCTTTCCGCGCCCCATGCGCATCGCCAGCCGAGCGCGCCGCGCGCCTTCGCGCTGGAGAGCCGCAACGCGCGCGACTCCGCGATCGACCCGTCCGGTTGCGCGCGCCACGAGGCGCCCTCCCCCCACGCCGCCGCGGCAAGCGTGGCGATCTCGGCAACCGAATGCGACGCGTCGGCCGAAGGCCCCAGGTTCCACGCGAGCGCTTCGGCGGACTCGGCCGCCGTGCGCCGCTCGGCGAGGAGCAGCGTGCCTCTCACGACATCGAGCACGTGCTGCCAGGGGCGCGTGGACTCCGGGCTGCGCACTTCCAGCACGCGCCCGTCGGCGAAGGCGCGCACGGCGTCGGGAAGCAAGCGCTCGCGGCCCCAGTCGCCGCCGCCCACGATGTTGCCGGCGCGCACGATCGCCGCCTGCGTAGACCGCGTTCCGGCGCGAAAGTAACTCGTCCAATACGCCGCGACCGCCCAATCCGCCGCCGCCTTGCTCGCGCTGTACGGCTCGTTGCCCCCGAGCCGATCGTCCTCGACGAAGGCGCGGCCGCTCTCGATGTTGCGGTAAACCTTGTCGGTCGTGTACACCACGAGCGATTCGAGAGCGGCGTGGCGGCGGCACGCCTCGAGCACATTCACCGTTCCCATCACATTGGTGGCGAAGGTCATGGCGGGATCGCGATGGGCGTCGCGCACGATCGGCTGTGCGGCCAGGTGAAAGACAATCTGCGGATCGCAGGCGCGAATCGCCCCGGCCACCGCGGCCGCGTCACGCACGTCGGCGATGACGCTTTGCGCGAGAATCCTCTCGACCCGCGCGCGTTCGAAAAAACTGAGCGTGGTCGGAGGCGGCAGCGCCAAACCCGAGACCTTCGCCCCGAGCTGCGCGAGCCACGCGCACAGCCACCCGCCGACGAACCCCGTGTGCCCCGTAACGAGCGCCCGGCGGCCGCGCCACCAATCGGCGCTGGGAAGCGCGGAGGGCATCGCTCCTAGAGCCAGGGCGCGTTGCCGCGCGCCCAGATCTGGTTCAACGCGAGCATTTCCCGGTAGGTGTCCATGCACTGCCAGAATCCGCCATGCTGGTAGGCGGTGAGCTGCCCGCGGGACGCGAGCTGCGGCAGGACGTCGGTTTCGAGCACCAGCGAAGCGCCGCCGGCGAACCCGTCGAACGCCTTGCGCGCGAAGACGAAGAATCCGCCGTTGATCCAGCCGTCGGCGACCTGGGGTTTCTCGAGGAAGGTGCGCACCGCGTCGTGCGCGACGTCGATCTCGCCGTAGCGCGACGAAGGATGCACCGCGGTCACCGTCGCGAGCCGGGCCGCCTTCAGGTGCGTGGCGAGCAGTGCATCGAGATCCACGTCCGCCACACCGTCGCCGTAGCTTGCGAAGAAGGCCTCGCCGCGCACATGCTTCAAGGCGCGCTTCAACCGTGCGCCGGTCATGGTCTCGTCGCCGGTGTCGGCGAGAACCACCTGCCAGTCCTCGGTCGGGTCTTCGCCGTGCACCTGCACCGCGTTCGACCTCAAGTCGACCGTGACGTCGCACTGCCGCAGGCGATAGTTGAGGAAGTAGTCGCGAATCGCCTCCCCCTTGTACCCCAGGCACAGGACGAAGCGGCGCACGCCGAAACGGTGATAGCGCCGCATGATGTGCCACAGGATCGGGCGTCCCCCGATCTCGACCATCGGCTTGGGCTTGAACTCGGTCTCCTCGCGCAGCCGCGTGCCCAGGCCGCCGCACAGGATCACCGCGTCGAGCTGCGCGGGTTTCATCGGGCCGCCCTCGCCGCCGCGCCCGGCTGCCCGAAGCTCGCGTCGAGCAGCTCCTCGAGGCAACGCGTCATGGGGACTTCGCGGAACTTCCGGTAGCCCGACTCCCCCAGCGCCCTCCAGCGCTCGGCTTGGAGAAGGTGCGCCACCGCATCCGGAAACTCCTCCTTGCGACGCACCACGTGGGCGACTTCCAGATAGCCGGCCGGATCGTTCTCGATTTCCGAGAGGATCGCGCTGCGGTTGTTGGCGAGGTAGCAGATGCGAAACGAATTCACGTGGGAGAACACGTCTTCCTGCACGATGTTGAGCACGACGCGCGCGCGGGCGATGCGATCGTTGCGCAGGTAATACGGGCACGAGTCGTCGGCAAAGCCGGTGAAGCCGCGCCGCTGCAGCGCGTCGACGACCTGCTTGCGGCGCTCGCTCATGAGGCCGAAGAAGTAGTAGTCGATGTCCTTGGCCGCGCGATGCTCGATGTCCTCGAGCTTCTCGTGCCAGCCCCAGCGCAGGAAGTGCGCGTTGGTTCCATAACGGCGATGCTCCGCGAGGTTGTCCAGGATCACGTCCCACACGAACTTCCCGGCCTGCAGGGCCGGCAGGTACGCGCCGAGGAA
>WNFI01578969.1_pt1 | contig 29537 bp, 37 predicted proteins | sample 5400471 | NCBI WGS metagenome assembly WNFI01 (sample SAMN13153348, study PRJNA577476) | soil metagenome | isolation source: 100 cm saprolite on Douglas fir-dominated hillslope | place: USA:California | collected 2013-09-17
AAAATGTGGTGTCGAAAATACGTCTTCGTGCAGACCGGTAGCATCAATCAAACCTTCATATGATAAAAATCTTACACTATCAGCTTCCACTGCATCTTTTATTTGATCAATAGACATACGCGCGGCTATGAGGTCTTTCTGATCAGGTGTATCAATGCCATAAAAGTCCGGATATTTAATTGGCGGAGAACTCACGAGTAAATGCACTTTCTTCGCTCCTGCTTTTCTGAGAAGTGCCACGAGTTTTTTGGAAGTTGTTCCTCTCACAATAGAATCATCTACGACAATAACTTCTTTTTTGTAGAGCACCTGCGGCAAGGGATTTAATTTCAACTCTACATCCTGTTCACGAAGACGCTGGGCAGGCCTGATAAACGTTCTATGAATATATCTATTTTTTATGAGCCCGTGATCAAAAGGGATACCAGATGCTTGCGCGTACCCGAGTGCTGCGGGAATCGCGGAATCCGGGACGGGTATTACAACATCCGCTTTTATTGTATGTTCTGCCGCGAGATTTTTCCCCAGAGCGCGTCTGACTTCATTGACGCTCTTCCCTAAGATCATACTATCAGGACGGGCAAAATAGATAAATTCAAAAATATCAAGTTTTTGTTTACCCGGAGCAAGTTGATAAGATACCAAACCTTTTTTGTTCAATACTATCATTTCTCCCGGTAATACTTCACGAATAAATTCTGCATTTATTGTATTTAAAGCGCATGTTTCAGACGTTAATACATATCCTCCATTTAATCTTCCCAGAGAAAAAGGACGTATGCCATATGTATCTCTCACTCCTACCAGTGTATCTTTTGTCATCACCAGTAATGAAAATACTCCGGTGAAAAGAGGGAAGCTTTTCGCGACAGCGTCTTCTACTGCTAATCCTTTGGACATGTAATACAAAATTGCATCATACATGAGTTCTGAATCATTGCGTCCTGTTATAGTCACATGATGGGAAAGCAAAAACTTTTCAAGTTTTTTTGTAGAAGGCAAATTGCCGTTATGCGCTAATGCTAATATACCGTCTGGATGTGTCACTGGTTGATTATGATCCGCGGACATACCGCCTGAAGTAGAATAACGGTTATGACCAATAGTCAAATATCCTTGTAATTTTTCAAAATGTTTTTCTTCGTAGACATGCGCTACCAGTCCTTTATTTTTATGCGTTCTAATAGTTCTGCCGTCTGCCGCGCTTATCCCGGAACTTTCCTGTCCCCTATGCTGCAATGCCCAAAGACCCGCGTAGACAAGCCGAGCAGCTTCCATGCCTTTGCCATATATGCCAAAAATGCCGCATTTTTCGTTAAAAAATATTCTATCGTTATACTCAAGCATGAGAAAAATAAAAAAATCCGCCTCTCAGCGGATTCATGTTAGTAATTATGTCAGAAAATTTTATTATCCCACATCATAAATTTACAAATGCTATTACCTTTTTATAATACGTTAAACAAAAATCGCTTGTCAACTTCCTATCTTGAACTCCACTACATCCCCATCCTTCATCACATATTCCTTCCCTTCCAACCTCGCCTTGCCTTTTTCCCTCGCGCCCTTCCACCCGCCTTCGCTTGGCTTCGGCGAGGCAAGCCCGGCTGGATTTACAAAATCCTCAAACGACACCACCTCTGCTTTGATAAATTTCTTCATGAAGTCTGTATGTATCACGCCGGAGGCACTGAGCGCGGTTTCACCGCGTCGAAGTGTCCACGCGCGCACTTCTTTTTCACCGGCTGTGAGAAAAGAAATGAGTCCAAGGGTCTGATAGGTTTTTTGAATTAATCTTTCCAAACCGGATTGTTGCAGTCCAAGATCTTTCAGGTATTCTTTTTGTTCTTCATCTGAAAGTGCCGCGAGTTCCGATTCGATCTTTGCACAAATGACGGCAAATTTTTCTTCCGGTTGCTTGAGTAGTGCTGCATATTTTTTTGTAACAGCAGCAATACCATCAGGAGAATATTCCTGCTCACTAACATTGAGTACAATTACTTCCGGTTTGCTGGAAATTAGGAATAAATCTCTTGTGACTTCTATTTCTTCATCTGTTAACGCGACTTCCCGAGCAGCTTGCCCCGCATTGAGAACAGTGAACAATTTCTCAATTGCTGATTTTTTCACTGGATCACTCTTGACTGCTTTGCTCTCCCGTTGTTTTGCAATTGTTTGTAAATCTGCCAGAATAAGTTCTGTGTGAATTGTTGTATAGTCACTTTCCGGATCAATACTGCCTTCCCGTATTACTTCTTCATCCGCGAACGCGCGAACTACATGACAAATAATTCTTACTTCCCGGATATGGGAAAGAAATTTATTACCAAGCCCTGCTCCTTCTGATGCCCCTTTGACCAGTCCCGCAATATCTACAAACTCAACTGTTGCAGGTTTTATCGGCGGCCTTTTTATTCCCTCTCCACCCCCCACAATTTCAGCCAGTATATTTAATCTTTCATCCGGCACCCCTACTTTGCCAATATTCGGTTCAATTGTCGCAAATGGATAATTTGCCGCCAAAGCCTGCTGCTTCTTCAAAAGCGCATTAAACAAAGTCGACTTCCCTACATTTGGCAACCCCACTATTCCAATCGATAGGTTCATATCCCAACTATTCCCTTCATCATATGATTATAGCAAATTAAATTGCAAGATATGCTATAATAAATGTTGTACTTCTGCCCATTTTTAAATTTAGTATGGGTAATTCGTTCAGACAACTCTTGGAGTTTCTTCTTCAAATAGTTCGCCTACTTGTCCAAAGATTTCTGAAACCTTTTTGGATTATCTTCATCTTAGTCATTATTTTAATTGCAAAAAATTTGCCTTTTTTTATTAAAACATCAAATAAATTTGGTATTCCAGAGTACTCATTAATTAAAGATTATTTCAGTATTATTCTTTCTTGGCCAGTTATAATATTAGTAATTGCTTTGATATTTATTTTTAGGTTTTCTTCATCCATAAAAATTTTTCTGGAAAATTCTCGACTATCAAAAGCTGGTCCAATTGAAGTTGCTCAACACCAAGAACCAATTACACCTGAAGCTAGACCATCAAGTAACACTAATGATGCGGACCCTAACTTGCTTTTTTCTTACTTGAATATAATATTAGTCTTTAATACAAAAGTTGCTCTTTTGTGGTTTTATTCTCAACCAAATCATTCAGCAACCAAAGATTTTTTCATGTCTTCCTATCAAATGCCACCGATTATTATTAATCAATCATTAGAGAAAGAAGCAATTTTTAACGCACTTCTAACTAATGAATTAATAAAAATATTTCAAAATGCATTTACAGTGACTGAAAGAGGTGAAAGATTTTTGAAATTTCTAAACTTTATTCTAAGTTAGTTTTGTCTTTTTCTTGAGGTTAGGTAAAACAAAATTAAATCTAAATTCTAAGATGAGATAGTGTGCTATATGTCCCGACAGATAGGTTCATACTCCAACTTCTCGGTGATTTGTGGTAGTATTATATGTCCCCATACTTCTCCACCGCTCCTTTCTTTAAGTATATCTTTATCAATAACATCCCGTATTGTTGTAAACTTATCTGAGAAATCCAATGTTTTGATAACTTCAATTGCTTCACTATATAATTCATCTTCTTCTATAGCAATCGCTTCTAAAGAGTCCTTCTTATCTCGTATACTTACTTGTACCATCCCCTGCCCTTCTACATCCACACTGATAATAGATAGCTCTACTTCTTATTCTTCCGAGCATAAATTTGTTTATTAATTATTCAAAATAACTTCTCAAAGGATTGGCATACCCACATTGAAATTAAATCTTTATTATGGGTGTTTGAGATTTACTATTCTCCCCCATTGATCTCGTTGAGTAATAATTCTTGCTTTATTCGGAGACGGCATGAAGAAACTGAAGCGGAATTCTAAAGATGGGACAGTATCCTGATGGTCCCGATTTCCATGAAAAGATTTTAGCAATTATTTCTAAATTTAGATAGATTGTTTTTTACGGATTAACCATTTGTTTTATTAATTTAAGGTATTTGCGTGAACTTTTGGTCTATTGGTAAATGTAGTACTTGCATCAATGTCTGTTACAAATATTGACGCTGATGCATTAGCAGGATTATACCCATTTCCCGAAATAGTATTGTTAATAATTTTGTCATTATCACCTTGATCAGCGACACCAGCTTGATACCCTTGCGTCGCCGAATTACCAGTCGTATTATTCAAACCATTATTACTGATTGTATTATTGACAACTTTAATATTAGTTTGAGTTGTAGGCGCATTGAAATTTTCGTCAAGATTTGACAACCAGATACCGACATCGTTACCATCTACAGTATTGCTATCAATAATTGTTTTGATTGTATAAGGACATGGATTTCCGTTAGGGCAATTACCATAACCTGCGCCGCCAACAGCAATGATGCCTCCGGAAGCAGCCAGATTCGCACCTGAATAAGAGTTCCCTATAACCGTATTATTTCTTACCTGTGCAGATGCTCCATAACCTGCCTGAATACCATTTTGCGCAATATAATTTACCGGACCTTGTCCGGTTACTGTGTTCCCTTTAATATCCACTGAAGTATTTGCTCCGTTAGTAACAATTCCGCCTTTCTGATAATTTGAAAGTGTATTATTCCAAATTTTACCTGATGTACTCCCACTGCCAAAACCGCGATAGTAAATCGCCACACCATGCTGAGTTCCGTTCAATGGCGTTTCTCCAATATCATGAATTGTGCTGTTAGAAATATCAACTGATGGATTTTTGATATCCCCGTTTACTAATACTCCGAAATAATTTGCTCCATGAATAATTGCTTTGTCTACCAAACCATTAGTATCATAATACACGCCGATATTGCATCCAGTTGCATTTACATCGCCTGTTATTTTTCCCGGATTAATTTTAGCTGCAGTCATATTAATACCGTCACGAAAAAAACCGGTTTGTGTACATATTATAGAAGCTTGTATTGGCTCTACAGATGATGAATACTTAGCTATAAGTATTAACACCACTACACATACACCAAGGATTATAAGAGGCACATGAAGATTTTTTCGTTTAGAAAAAAGTGATGAAGCTACCCCATTTTTACGACTGTTTTTTTTATTTTTTATTTTCATCTTAAGTCATTGTGAAATATCAAAGTAGCAATGTCAAGGAACACTTTTTTTCTGATGCTATTATGTCATGCAAATATAAATTTATAAAATGGAGAGTTTTTATGTAAGGTACTCCCACCTGCACAATTTGTCCCAATTTATTTCTCTCAATAATTATTCTTGCTTTTCGTAAAGGCGGCAAGCGTAACTTGAAGCTAAAAGGATAAAATTGTGGTTCTCTGTTATGCGAGTTCCTACAGAAAGATTCATGAAGCTAATTCTAGCATGGCTTATCACAAATTATGAGGATAATCCGTTGTGTTTACTTAATTTCTGCCAGGGGGCGTTTTGTTGTGGCTGAGAAATCATATTTGTTAGCGTCGTATTCTTTTTGGACATATTCATCCTGGTGTTTTATGAGAAGCCATGAGTTTTTTGGGCCAAATCCTTTTGTTCTCACTAAAGCAAAAGAACCTTGGAGTTTGCTGCCGAAGAGTTGAAATTTTATTTCTCCTTTCTCTAGTCCCTCTTTCATTACTTTTTGTCCAGCTTGTATATCCTTCACCAGTTCCCGCTTGCCTTTTGCTACTTCGATTTCAGGAATATAAGTTCCCGTGTCCCAGATCATGACAGCACCAGCGCCATAGCTGCCTTCAGGCAGTACACCCTCAAATGTACGATACTCGAGATCGTGATCCGGTGTCTGCATTGCGAGTCTTTTGACACCGGAATCCAGAGACGGACCTTTGGGTATAGCCCATGATGGCATGACGCTTCCAATCTGCAAACGAAAATCATAATGCATCCGCGTCGCGGCATGTTTCTGTACTACGAAGACAAGTGAATCAGCTTTCATATCTATAAGTATATCATGATGGTTAAGAGAGAGGTAAACGTTCTGAAAGAATGCTAAACCGTTTATGGTTATCAGTGTACTCGTGGTATACTGTCACATATGTTAATAACAGCTGAGCACTTGTCAAAAACAATTGGACCCAAAACTCTCTTTGCGGATCTGGACTTGCATATAAGTCCGGGGGAGAAAATCGCGCTTATTGGACGGAATGGTTCAGGTAAATCTACGCTTCTCCAAATCATTGGAGGCATAGATCAAGATTATCACGGAACGATAAAAATGCAAAATGATCTGCATGTAGTACTTACGAAACAGGAACATCTCACTGATAACACGCAATCCGCCCTTGAGTATATTTTAACTACTGTCCCCTTCTTTAGAGAATATGAAAAAGTGCTCCATGATTTCGAACAAGAACGTCATACAGATATGCATCTTTATACAAAAGCAGTCGATTACTTTTCTGAAAATGGCTACTATTACATAAAAGACTTAATTTTAGCTACTCTTGAAGATTTTCAAATTACTAACGAAAAAGCCAACAATCCTCTCAGTACGCTTTCAGGAGGAGAAAAAAGATTTGTGGAATTAGTACGCATGATGTACGCAAAAGCGGATCTCCTCCTCATTGATGAACCTACCAATCACATGGATTATATCGGCAAGGAGCAATTCATTTCCTGGATGCATACAGTGTCAGAAGGGATGCTTATCGTGACTCATGACCGTGATGTTCTTGAACACGTCGATAGAATTATCGAATTAAAAGATAAAAATATGTATTCATTCAAAGGGAACTATGATCATTACCTAAAACAAAATACTACCCAAACAACTAATTCTGTCATTATGTATAAAAATCAGCTGAGAAGACTGGAAGAGGCAAAGAAAAAAGTTGACTGGGGACTTCGTATGCGGGCGAAAAGTAAAGCCTGGAAAACAAGATATGATCATTGGTTAAGAGATTATGAGAAAATAAAATCCGAAACGGTCAAACCATCTTTTTGGATTGATCAAGACTCAATGCAGGATGTAGATAAAAAAGTTACAGATTCGTATCACAAATTTAAAGAAAAAAATATTACTATAGCTATTCACACTGATAAAGAACGGGCAAGTGAACTGCTCGCGGTGAAAGACCTTTCATTAGGATATACAACTCCTCTTTTCTCTCATATTGATTTTTCACTTCGTAATGAAGATCGTATTCTTATTAAAGGAAGAAATGGCGCGGGGAAAAGTACACTTGTTCGAACCATACTGTCTCAGTATAAAAATGAAGTACCAAAAGCTGTGATCATGCAGGGAGAGATAAAACTTGGAGTAACTGTCCGGATCGGAGAATATGAGCAGGAGATAGATGCAAAATATCTTGCGCTGACCCTTGAAGATGCTATTCTCTCAGTATATGAGACTCATCATATCGCTATAGATGACCAACGCCTGAAAAAGGTTCTCTCGCAATATCTTTTTGATCCCATTATTGATGCACGGCAGAAAATTGGAGATTTGTCAGGAGGACAAAAAGCCCGCTTTCAAATCATAAAGATGTTGGCAAATAAACCAAACCTCCTGATTTTAGATGAACCAACCAATCATTTAGACTTACCTTCTATCGAAGAGCTGGAAAACGCCTTACAAACATTTCAGGGAGGCATCCTCTATATTTCCCACGATACAAATTTCATCAATCACATAGGAGGAGACGTAATAGATATCCCTTAATTCTCCCTCTTTTCTTCTCCCTGCACAATCCTGCCCGCAGATTCACGCAACATAATAAGCAAATAATTCATCTTTTCCCCAATTTTTTGGATTATCAATGATATATTGCCTGATATTAAGTAATGCCTTTTCGTTACGGACAACATGATCATAAAATGATTTTTGCCAGGAAAAATTGTTCAAATTATTTTCATGACAATATTTTGTAACACCAATCTTAAATCCGCGAATAATAGATGATAACGACCCTGATAATTTTGTTTGCCATGTTGTTTGTAGGGAACAAAGATTTTTGTTCCCTGCAGATTTATTTTTATGTCTTTTTTATCGGAATCCCATATCTTTTACTATACACGAACCAGGCAAATACTGCATACATGATATAATTGAAATATGAAAATTCATGTGGGGTCGAAAAATCAGACGAAGATACAGGCTGTTCGGGATACTTTGAGACTTTATCCTATTCTTTTTCCCCATCCTGAAATTATAGGAATAGACGTACACGTACCGGAGTTTGGACACCCCAAGAATATAAAAGAAACAGTGCAAGGTGCAATAGAAAGAGCAAAGAAGGCATTTAGTGATTGTGCGTATAGTTTTGGGATAGAGGGTGGGTTAATGGAGGTTCCGTTTACGAAAAGCGGATTTATGGAAGTTGGCGCTTGTGCCATTTATGATGGCAAAAATATGTACTTGGGACTTGGTCCTGGATACGAATGGCCGCATGGGGTAACAGATTTAATTGTGAGCGGAAAAGCAGATGGAAGCCAGGCATTCAAACAACTTGGGTATACCAAACATGAAAAACTTGGAGCAGAAAAAGGCGGTATCATAGGATATCTCACTGAAGACAGACTAACTCGGGAAGACTTCACCAAATATTCAATAATAATGGCTCTTATCCATTTAGAAAAAACCCACTTTTAGAATAATCTCTACCTCTTCAAAATGCTGACTCTTTTCTGAGCCCCGGACGCAGAACCTTGAAAGAGAGAAAATAGCAGATGAGAATCAAGATACTTCCTACGAGAAAAGGTAAAGGGATAGCAATCGTGGCTACTATGCCTCCGAGAATTGGGCCGATAATCATCCCTATACTTTGATACGAAGCATTTAAGCCCATGATTGTACCTTGGGATTTCGCGTCTGCTTCTTGGGAAAGAATAGTGGGAACCAATGTCTGGACAATGCTGTTAAATAATGCCAGGATGATTGATCCTATGACAAATACAACAAGCGAGCGGGCAAAAAACATAATTATAAAAGATAGCGCAGTAAACAAAATACCAGTTGAAAATGCTTTCTTGGTACCTAACTTTTTTGAGAAAGGATGAACGACCACATTTTGCGCAATTAGGCCTATGAATCCAAAAAGAGTAAATAATAGTGCATTTTGTGAGGGAGTGACATGCAATATTTTCAAGGTGAAAGGCTGAAATCCATAAATTAATGCACAGGCAAACGCGAGAAAGAATATAAGGGTTATCACAAACGTGGGGCCGACATTTGGATCAAATAATGTCTTTGCCATACGGGGAAAATCAAAGAGTTTTCCCTTCTGTACTTCTCCCATATGCTTATTGGTTTCAGGTAAATAAAGGGCTGTAAGTATCACTGCGATAGTTGTAATAATGCCGGCGATGAGAAAAGGAACAGCAGCTCCCCATCCAATTGTCAACGCAGCAATTGCCGGACCGAACACAAATCCAAAACTAAATGCTGAACCAATGAGTCCAAATGCTTTTGCCCGCTCTTCAGGCTTGGTAGAATCAGAAATCACGGCAAAGGCTACAGGGATATTGCCGGCTGTGATTCCATCCAGCGCCCGGGCAAAAAAGAGAAAGAACGCATTTGGCGCGAATGCTGTTATAAAAAATGATACAGCTGTCCCGATAATTGATATGAGCAGCATAGGCCGTCTTCCATATTTATCTGACAACCGTCCAATAATAGGAGTTGCGATAAATTGAAAAACCGAAAAAAGCGCGAAAAGAAGCCCGTTCTGAAAATCGGAGAGCCCAAACTTTTTCGAATACGCGTAGAGTATCGGGATCACAATCCCATATCCCAGCATATTTACCATCGCGATAAGCGAAATAATCAACAAATTTCTATTTTTTAACATGATCATTTATTTTACCATAAAACACAACAATTTACACAACATTTGTACGCCTGCGGCATTCTCGTACAACATCCCCCCTCGAAAAAATTGCAAAATTATTTGACAAAGAAGAAAGACGTGATAGAATGCGCTTCATGGAAAATGACGGTAGAACAAGAATTTATGTGGAAGGAATCCAACTTCCAGAACCAAATCAGCCAAACCGAGATTTATTTGGGAGACTTAAAAAGGCGCAACAGTACGTGCAAGAGATATTCCCTCAACCAAGTAAAAAAATATTTGGACAACAAAAAACTCAAGATATCCAAAAAAAAACAGATTATATTGTTATATTCACTCCTGCTAAACAGCGTTGTGAACGATGGACTGTGTATGATGTACGTCAACAGACCAATATACATCCACCTCTACCAATACAAATAGATGACGCTTGTGATCCTTTCAAAAGATTCCAAAATGTAGCTAATTCTATTGAAGAAATAGCGGGTGAAAAGGGTGTAACAATATTTATGTATCAGCTTTCCTAGATTCTTCCTTGACTTCGTCAATACAAAAACAGTATTATTGAAACTCAATGACAAAAGACGAAGAGAAAAAAGACGAAAAAAAAACTCCTGAAGGTATGTGTCCGAAATGCGGGCAACCGCTGAGCGAACCTACGCTTACTAAAACAGGCAGAAAACTGCAGAGATGCTCTACCGGCTCCTGGGATCCTGCGACAAAACAAAATGTCGGATGTGATTATGTAAAATGGTTAGAAGTAGATCCTCAGGCATTGGACGAAAAATGTCCGAAATGCGGAGAAAAATTAGTATTAGTCACTACCCGCTTCGGGAAGAAAATGAAAAAATGTTCAGCAGGCAGCTGGGATAAAGAAGCAAAGAAAGCAGTAGGATGTGATTATGTAGAGTGGATCAATGGCACAACAGAAAAACTGGATGAGGAATGTCCACAATGCCAAAGCAAGCTTGTATTATTTACCACAGTTGCGGGGAAAAAGATGAAAAAATGCAGCACAGCAGGATGGGACAGTAAGGCCAAGAAAGCAACAGGCTGCCCCTATATTTACTGGCTCAAACCCAGCGAATATGCCCCAACCGTAGACAGCGGCGGCGAAGAATTTCTCCCCCCGGAACCACCAGAAGAATAGCTTTTCCCTCTAATTACGTCTTTGTTTAGGAGTGACTAATAATCTAATGTATGCTATCATGCCCACTATGAAGCAAAAGAAAAGCAAGAATTTTTTTTGGTTTTTAGGAGTTGTCGTTCCCTGTATCATTTTTATCGTAATTGCTTTCGCGACTGGTTTTATCAAAATCAATTCTCAAAAACAGGCAATGATTAACGCGGCGCAAGAAAGAAAAATTATTGCTTCGCGGCTCTCCAAAATAACCTGGGCTCTCTATCATAATAAAGCAGGAAATTATACAATCAAGCTTCCTAACCTCTGGCAAGGAACAGAAAAGCATTTGTCCGGGCTGGACAGTTATGTCACTTTTACGCAACCGACTACCAAACAAACCATCGGCAGTATCCTCACCACATCTATCGCTGTCCAGACCGATCCTAATAACAAACAAGAATTAACAACCCAAGACGCATTTGATACCTGGTACAAAAAACCTACCAGTAATAATCCCAAAGACGGCCAAAGATTTCATAAACTGAACACTACAATGCTCAACGGCGCCAAAGGCGTGATACTGTTGGATTCCGGCGAACAAAGCAAACAGAAAAATGATAACTGGAGTCTGGTAACCTGGTTCAGAAAAGATAAAACAAATTATTATATTAATACCAGAGGAAGTAAAAAGCTATCCTTGCTCGATTTAACTCTCTACGACGCAATTTTATCTTCGTTTCAATTCGGAAAATAATTATTCTTTCTTCTTAAAATTTAGTGCAGCCGAATTAATGCAGTATCTCATACCTGTTGTTTCTTTTGGTCCATCGGTAAATACATGCCCCAGATGCGCGCCGCAATTTTTGCAGATAACTTCAGTTCTGTGCATAAAAAGACTGTTATCTTCTTTGAGCTCTACATGTTCTTTATTCACCGGATCATCAAAACTCGGCCAACCGCTCCCGCTTTCAAATTTCGCGTCAGAACTGAACAAGGGTTGTCCGCAGGCAACACATTCATACATGCCTGTCTCATGATTGTTATAATATTTTCCAGTAAATGGTGCCTCGGTTCCCTTTTCGCGGACAATATGATACTCTTCAGGAGTTAATTTCTCTTTCCAATAATCATTTGGTTTCTTTTTCAAATCATCCATAAACTCAGTATACCATAAAATTCGAATTATGTTATACTTCTATACAGATGGTCGACCAAAAAGAACTCAAAATTGAAGATATAAAAGTGGGTACAGGACGTGAGGTTAAAGATGGTGATACGGTTGTGATGCATTATTCCGGCACTTTAGAAGACGGGACAAAATTTGATTCTTCCTACGACCGCAACCAGCCATTTGAAACAAAAATAGGTGTCGGCTATGTGATCAAAGGATGGGACATGGGAGTGCCGGGTATGAAAGCCGGCGGCAAAAGAAAATTAACTATCCCCTATCAATACGCCTACGGAAAATACGGCACAGGCGGCATCCCGGGATTTGCAACATTGATTTTTGACGTAGAATTGTTGAAGATTAAGTAGTTCCTCAAAGACAGATTGTTTGTCTATCACTTCATATATCCATATCACCTTTGGGAAATTCCCAAGCAGAGTATGGCATATGTTGCGGAATGACAAGATCCTGAGGTAGAGGCGCAATAATACTATGACTTATAGTAGGACCTCCTTCACCAAACTGTGTATCAAACCTGAAGACTGCAGAAGGATATGGAGATTCAAAAAACACTGTTTGTAAGTTTTCACGTTCCAACCTAAGAATATAAGTCGTCCTACTCATGTCCAAAAAAGATAGTGCTGCCCGCTCAACACAAGTACCATCTTCAGCCTGTTCTATGAGCCGAAATTGCTTCCGGTAAAATTGCAGTCTACCTTTCGAGCCGCCAATCGCATCCATTCGATCTTCAGAGAGGATAAACGCGTTGCTTCTTGTCATCTGGGGGGTAAATGTCACGTCTATTTTATCACGATTTTTCTCAGGTAATGCTCCAACAACTCGCTCTGCTGCCAGGCGATACATAATAGCCTTGCCTTGCCAGTTCATATGATACATATTATCTGTTCTCCACTCTCCATCAATCTCGCGTGTTACCAAACCAGACATTACGTCAACGTTATTCTCATTAGAAAATGATGCAACAATGGTTCTCAGCAGCATAGCGGCATTTAGTTCCTCGCCCTCTAATTCCTGCAATACCTGTTCCAATGGAGTTCCCTGCCATTGCTCACGTATAGCTTGTACGCTACGCTCGCCAGTCAACGGTACAGCAGCGTAAGGTTCTATTAGAGCTAAAAACTCTTCTAGAGTAGAATACTCACGACTGTTCTCTGCTAAATGGTAATTACCGTTTTGCTTAAAAAATTTCCCACCTTCAATCATGCTAGTTTTTTTCAACTATATTTAGTCGTAGACAAAAGCTAGCATGCTTGTATCATGTTGAAAAAATTCTGTCAATATTCAGAAAAGAGTTTTCTGAATCTATTTTCCAAATCTTCTTTCTCTCATATAATATTCCGTAATTGCTTTTTCGAATTCTTTTTCATCAAAATCCGGCCAATAGAGTTGGGTGAAATATAATTCGCTATACACAGTTTGCCACGGCAAATACCCGCTCAACCGCATTTCCCCGCCTGTTCTGATAATTAAATCAGGATCTGGTTGACCAATTGTATAGAGGTACTGACTAAACAGTTCTTCAGTAACTTCTTTGGGTTTATCTTGCAGTAGGTTGGCAACAACGCGGAGTATTTCCGCTCTGCCGCCATAATTTAACGCAATATTCACTTGAATTTTTGTATTATCTTTACTGTCTTCCAAAACCTGGTGAATATTTGCGACAATATCTGCAGGAAATGGCGCCAGATCACCTAATACATGAATTTTTACTCCTTTTCCCATCATCTTTTTCATGTTTTTAGAAGTAAATGCTTTACGGAAAATATCCATTAAAAATGAAATTTCTTTTTTATCTCTTTTCCAATTTTCCGTAGAGAACGCCCAGAACGTCACATACTTAATATCTTTTTTTACTGCATAATTAATAATTGTTTCAATTTTCTTGTATCCTCTTCTATGTCCCGCAAACACAGGCAGACCTCTCTCCTTCGCCCACCGCCTATTCCCATCCATAATCAAAGCAACATGCTTTAGTTTATTCATACTTGTAAACTTATTTTCAATTAATCTCTTTGTCTTTCTCTCTTATGGTAAAATTCTCTAACGGAAAAATCTGCAGGCAATACTGGATATAACAAATCTGGATGCTGCGCTTTTTGTCTATGTTTTTCTAAAAAACCTGAATCATGCATATTCTGCACGACTTCTTTTGCAAGCGGACGTATATGTTCATTTTGTAAAAAATCACTAGGAGACATCCATCCTAGAGGACTAACTTCTAAAGAATTATATGATTGCGGCGTTATTTCAGATCCTTGATATATCAAGACCCCAATATCGCAATACACAATACTCCCCGGATATTTCTGAACAACCGCTTGATTGTAAAACGCTTCTTGTCCTATGTGAAACAAACTCAAGTATAACTCCTGTTTTATATCGTTCCCTTGATGATCAACATCATCAAAGACTTCCGGTAAAGCGCCAAGAAGATTCGTATACACATCCTCTCCTGGTTTTCTCGTTTCAAGAGGGATAGAAACCTGTCCTCTTTTTCTCCCAGTCCTCTCTTTATCCTGCAATTCTTTCACAGTCAAAATATTCCCGGTATACGCATGTATAATCACCACACCAATCCCATACATATGCTTTACTTCTTCTTCCACGAAACCGGTTGTAACCTCTTTTGTAACTATCATAAGTATATGTGAGCTCTGTATACGATTTTTTGCAGGATGTAAAGCTGTTGTGTATAGAAGGCGCTAAACATAGCATCGCGATCCAAAAAAAATCGTATACAGAGCGAACTACCAATGCAACAATAAACAATTACAAAATAACTGTCCCATGTATAGGCTCACCTGCCAATGCGCGTACTATTTCATGCATATCATTGCCATTTATAATCCATGTTTCAATTCCCTTATCAGCCATTCGCACAGCGTCTTCAACTTTATGCAGCATCCCCCCGGTGACGTCCGGAACGTCAGACAACTTTATCAATTTTTTCACTTCATTCCAACTCTTCGGTTCTATAAATGGAATTGTTTTTTTATTGCTATCATATACACCATTGGTATTGCATACTTGTATAATCTTTTCCACAAAATACCCATGCATAGTTAGATATGTCGCGATATTGTTGAGAATTTTCTCACCGGAATAAATAGTACTTTTCCATTGTGTATCCCAAATCACATCTCCATATACTACAGGTAATAGTCCCTGCTGTAATACAGCTGCAATAATTTCATAAACATGCTGTTTCACTTGTCCTGACTTCGTGATAAGAAAACTCATGGGGCTTAGAGAAATGGCAGGAAGTTTTTCCTGAATAAAAATATCCATAAGTATATGGTTAATTTCCCTTGCATCAAATGCAACTTTTGCAATTCCCCATTTGTCCGTATATCCCTTTCCCCCTCCATACAGAGAAGCAGACGTATGGCCAAAACTACCACTGCCGTGGCTAATCAATAATTTTTTTGGTGTTTTTTTTACTTCTCTTGCAATAGTCCGAATCACATCTATTTGCGCGGTATATGGTGTATGTTTATCAGTAATCACCGATCCTCCGATTTTGAGTAAGGTTATAGATTCCATACAAGTAAGTCGTATACTTCCCTCAAAATCATTCGGAGCAGTTTTTCTGCTATAATCCTTCTATGAGCTTACTGGAACAACGAGTCATCTCTGGAGATACTCAGGCAGTCTTGGAGTTTTATAAAACCTACTCTCCAAAGATTTTGGGATATCTCATCAAGCGTCTGCCGCGGAAAGAAGACGCGCAGGAAATCATGCAAGATGTGTTCCTGGATGCGCTTGATAACCTGCCTTTTTTTCAACAAAAAAGCACACTGCTTTCCTGGCTCTATGGCATTGCCGGCCACAAAGTTGTTGATTTTTATCGTAAGAAAAAAATTAAATCTATTATTCTCTCTACAGTTCCTTTATTACAACTGGCAGCGCAGGAAATCCATGAGCCGGAATTTCAATTTGAAAAGAACAAAATTCGCGATAGGATAGAAAAAGCATTTGCAGCATTATCACTCAACAATCAGAAAATTTTATTTTTGAAATACGAACAAGGCAATAGTGTCAAAGAAATTGCTTTCACACTCAATTTATCAACAAAAGCAACAGAGTCCTTGCTTTTCCGTGCAAGACAAAATTTCAAAATAGCATATGAACGAGCATGAATTTCTTCAACGGCTTGAACAACGCGCGAATGAGCAGGAAAGATTAATGCAACAAACCTCTCATTCCAAAACATTTTTCACTATTATCGGTTGGTTTGGTAATCACCCCTGGCGTATTATGATTCCTTTTTCTATGCTTGTTTCTCTTCTGCTTAGAATAACTCTTGGAAAAACCTTTTGGGATATTACACTAAAAATATTTGGAGGATAAATGAGAAAAAGAACATTTGCATTATTTATTGGCTATATCTGGGCCAAAACATTGTATGGACTAGTTTTCCATCCGTATACATCAGTACGTGAAGTTACCAGACGGACAGTGTTATTGCCCGTAGTTTTCTCTCCTCTTTATATGCTTATTATTTTATTTATCGTAGGAAGAATTGCAGCAGTATTTATTACAACCAACGGCTATATAAGAAGCGGTATAGCATTTCTCCTCAGCAGCGCACTCATTTCTATTCTTCTCTGGCAACTGCTCGTCATATACTTACTCGTCACCCTATTTTTAGCAAAACAAAAACGCTAATTTATCCCAATATTTCAAACACCTTATTATGCGAAGTTTGCCCTGCTTCTAATATAACCTTGCTTTCCCCAACATTAAAATACTTTGCCAACACTTCAATAATTGCCTCATTTGCTTTCCCAGCCTTCGGCTCTTCAGGCACCATTACTGTATAATGATGCTCTGAAGTTTTCTGTACCAGCCTTTTTGTAGATCGTAATTTTGCCCTGACGTAGATTAACATCTTACCATTATTGATTATATACTAATGGTCTATTTTTTAGTATATGGCTGGATACAAGTGCAGATTTTCCCATCTGAAAATAATTGTGACTTGCAAAGATATCCTACTCTCTATATTCTAATAATAGATGCAAAAAAAAACTCACGAAAGCAAGAAGTCAAAAAAGCAGTTGTTGCAGAAGAAAAAACGCACGTTTTCCTTTTACCTAAAGCGTTATATCTTTTTTGTTATAACTGCTTTAGTATTTTTTACTACAACCAGTATCCTACATCCTGCGCAACATGCACAACCAACTTGCGCGAATTCCAAAAGTTGCAACTCTGATTTATCAGTCAAAATTGAAAATAATGCGTTGGGTATATTTGCGGGTAAAAAGGTATATCCGCCAAAAATTGATCTACTACCGGAACTATTCAATCCTTCTGTTCTAGGTGTCAGTACAGCTTCCGGTGAAAAACATATATTTGTTGACTTATCAACACAAACGCTTTTTGCTTACCAGGGAACAACGCAAGTTTTAAAGATGCTTACATCAACAGGTAGATGGGGTAAAACACCAATTGGCAATTTTCATATCTGGGAAAAATTAGTTTCAACCCGTATGGCAGGCGGCGAAGGAGCAGACGCGTATAATTTGCCTAATGTCCCTTATGTCATGTATTTTTATCATGATTTTGGCCTGCATGGCGCATATTGGCATGATAACTTTGGTCATACCATGAGTCATGGATGTGTTAATTTACGACAAGTGGACGCAAAGACTTTATATGACTGGGCAGATGGACCCAGTGGCAGCACACTAGGCACTGCTGTATCCATTTGCGACCAAATAACTATTGATAACCAATGTATTCAAAATAATCCAATACAACAATAATGACAAAGACACATCAAATAGAACTCGACTCAGTGATACTTTTTATAGTAGCAGCCGGAATAGGTGTTGTTTTTGCTTTTACTATGGGGCATAAGCCTCATTTCCCTAAAAAAATTTACCTCCCTGTGATACAAAATACTTTTCCTACTCCGACTTTTATCCCGACGCCTCCCCCTATTCCCAAACCGCAAGTTACCTCTCAAATCTCCCCAGATGGAACGAGGCTGCTTACCATGACAGTCACAACAAATAAAGATTTAACAAAGACGTATACGTTTGTAACTTCAGATGCAGGAGGCAGCAATCAGCAGACAATTTACACTGTTACGTATACCGCAGACCCAATGAGTATTCCCTTTAATACCTGGTCGCCGGATAATAAATATGTTTTTCTCACACATAGTACTTCCTCGGGTACTGAGGCACTGGTAATGAAGGCCACTGGTCAACCGCTCACTGACACAGAACCTACCTTCAATGCCGCAACAATTTTCAATGCCAAAAATACCGGGAATGTGTACAAGGAGACAACCGGCTGGGCATCAGAAACACTGTTAATTAGTAACACTACATTGCAGGATGGATCAAAAGGCCCATCCTATTGGCTAGAAATTCCAAGCAAAGCCATCATCCAACTCTCTTCCCAATTCTAAAGAATTTAGAAATCTACTAAAGGTCTAGGCAAAGAAATCTTAATATTATTAAATGAAGTTAAAAAGTGTAAAACTGTAGTTCGCTCAAAGTAAAAAATTAGCCAGTAGTTAATGAGTAAAATAAAAGAAAAGTGTCCTTTTAGAAATTCCAACTTAAAAGTAATTACTTGTTTATTAACTTTTTTAACGTACTATTCCCAAGAAGTGACTTCATTTGGGAAATAGCAATTTTATTGAGTTGTATCAAACGCTCACTTTGTGCCAACCCTTGTTTGATAAATTCAGCATTGAATCCTTCCAGATTAGCAAGGATTACCAATTGTTCTATAGTTGAATAATCTCGTATATTCCCTTCTTTTTTTGGATTTTTATCCCGCCAATTTTTGGCAGTCATACCGAATAAGGCCATATTTAACACATCTGCTTCGGTGGCATAAACAATATTTATTTGAGTTTTAGATAAATAAGGAGGAATTAAATGCTCTCTTACAGCATCAGTATGAATTTTATAATTAACTTTTGCCAGAGTTCTTTTGATATCCCAGCCTAGAACCAGACGTTTATTTTCTTCTTCTTTAAGTCGTTGGAATTCTTTGATCAAGTAAAGTTTGAATTCCGGACTAATCCACATTCCAAATTCAAAAGCAATATCTTTTTGAGCATATGTTCCTCCATATCGACCTGCCGTTGCTTTGAGTCCAATTGCGTTTGTTTTTTCGACCCATTCTTTGACACTTATTTTATAGCTATTCAGACCCACTTGACTTTTAATTATGGCGAATTCGCCGTAATTAAAATTTGGATTATTTATACTCTCCCAAATGCCGAGAAATTCAACAGTATTTCTGTTTCTCAACCAGTCTGAGATAAAAAAATCTCCATCTTTTGCTTTTAACATATCAGTTAACGAAATATAATCAGATTCCTCTTCGGAAAAAATAGTAATTCCAACACCTTTAACTTTAATTTTTTTATTTTTTTTCATATCTTAACTTTTTTCAAATTCTTCAATATTCTTTTTAAAACTTCTACATCCCCGGGGGCAGATAAATTTATTTACTTTCCCCAAACACCTCTCACAACAAATCACATGCCTGTGACAGGTATCATTTGTACAATTCACATAGTTCTCTGATACCAAACCACACTGTACACACTTCCCTACTATCTCATGCTCAGGGCTTTCTGTTCGGAACCCCATGACGACGCGTTCGTCGAAGACATATAATTTTCCCTTGAAATCCTGGTTGGGGTATTTTTGCATGTAGGTGACTATGCCGTCTTTGAGTTGATAGACATCTTTGAAACCGTTTTTGAGCAGATATCCTGAAGCTTTTTCGCATCGCACGCCGCCTGTGCATACTGTGACAATCGTTTTATCGGCGTACTGTTGTAATTGCGGCATGACTTTTGGCAGATCACGAAACGTTTCCATTTGCAGAAGAATTGCTCCTTCGAAGTGTCCGCTTTTATGTTCATAGTCATTGCGCATATCTATAATAACTATATCTTTTTTACTTTTAATCCATTGATGGAGCTTTTCCACTTTGAGATATTTTCCTGTTTTTTTTGTCGGATCAACTTTCCAATCAGCAATCGTATCACTCACAATATCTTTTCGCACTTTTACAGAAAGTTTTTTAAAAGCTTTCCCTGTGCCAACACTTTTTTTGTACTGTATTTCTTTAAACGATTCATATTCTTTCATCTCGCGCATATAAGTAATAGTATCTTTCTTTAATCCCTCTACAGTCCCGTTAATTCCCTCATGCGCAATAATAATACGCCCCTTCAATCTAAGCTTGTCGCATAGCATTTTCTGCCACAACATAACCGCCTGAGGATCTTTGATTTCAATATATTTGTAGTAAAGTAACACTTGATATTCCATTGCAAGCATTATAACGATTGTCATCCTAGCTTGTCCAGAATCTTATCAAGAATATAAACACCCCTTCTAAAATAACTTTTCTATGATATCCTCTATACATGAAAGAGTTGCAACCTCCATTCATTAATGAAGAGTTAATTAAAGATGAAGCGTTTATCGCACAAGAACTTTCTGAACAAAGTCTTACTATTTTAAAATCTCCTTTTTTATCCGACCAACGCATACATTTATCCAATTTATTGTTTAATTATTCTCAATCACTTAGACCCTTGCGTCAATCTTCTTCTATTGAAGAATCACGTGCGGTTCGTCAAAGAAAAGCGAATGCAATAACATATATCGCTCATCGTTATGGGTTATTAACACATGGGGAATCCCATGATTTTGGATTATATAGCAAAGAACCATTGTTACAGAATCAACCATCTAAATATGCAACGTATGAAGAATTAATTCAACTTACTCCCCAGTGGAAAAAACCTATTCTTATTAGTGTGACAGGTGATCCTCCACATAGAGATCATGCAGCATTATTTCATGAATTACGTGAACATAGTGATGCTTTACTTGTTGGTGTAGATAAAAATTCATTGGTAGCAAGGCGCAAAGGAACGCCTAATGACCCACGTCCCCGATTCCCTCAGTTGGCATGGCGCCTTTGGGAAATTGCTTCTCTTCCAAGCGTTACAAAAGTATTTATTATGCCAACGTTGACAAATTCTCAAGAAGAACATATTACTATATTCCAACAATTAGGGATTACACTTATCGGAATGGGTGTACAAAATACAGTAAAAGAAATATTTATTGAACGTATTAAAGCCGCTGGAAGAAGAGACGTTCAGGAAAATTTTAATAATTCTTATTCATCAACGTTACTTGTTGAATATGCGAAAAGTATTCCCGGCTTATGGGACGAATGGCATGCTGAAGCAAATAAGAGAGATGCGATTGCACGAGAAGCTGGCTATTTACATGATTACCCCGATGGCACATAAGAATTGTTTTTATCATATAATCCTTGCCCAATAATCCACCAAAATCCCAACAAACCCACTATACTTGCCGGGTTAAAGGACAACACCGTTAGCATACCTAATAACAAAACCAATTCTCTTTTTTTGTTTTGTTTTATAAAAGCAGCAAACGTTAGGTATACTATTATTAGTAATATACTCAGGCCAATTACCCCACTCTCTACCCACCAGTCCAGAAAAATATTGTGGCTGCTGTCTACATAATAGTACTGAATCGGTAAATCGATGCCTGCTGCTGCATTGTGCAGTGCAATTTCCGTATTGCCAAATCCTTGCCCAAGTCCAGGATTTATCATGCCTGCGTACAATGCGGATTGCCAAACTTCTGCTCGGTTTTCATACTGCACATGTTCAAAAAAAGGAAATGCATAACTTGCAACATAGAGAGATAAACAGATAGCAACACATGTCTTCAGTGATAGAGAAAATACCTTTTTGCTTTGAGACAAAAAAATAAAAACTAATTCTATCCCAATTGCAATCATGCCTGAGCGTGATCCGGATACATACAAAATAATACTTACCAAAATTAATACCATAATTTTCCCTCCTATCTCCCACTTGCTATTTTTGAGACCAAACCAACCAAATGGCCACAAAAATATCGCAAATCCTGCCAAAGCATTCGGCTCACCCAGTGTCCCGACATATCTATGACTGGCATTTTGCGGTAAATAAAACAGCCAGAGAAGTTCAATACAGAGTAACAAATAATATATCCACCATGGAACGCGTTTAAAAGATATTTGAGAAGACAAAAACGAGAACAGCAGTAACATCCATAATAAAAATATCCCCTGCATACGGAATGCGTTGCCGAAAAAAGAAAGATCAGTTCGGAAAAAAATTAGATGAATACAGGTTAGTAAAAATATGGAAGTAAATAAAACAAGCCGGGTTTTCCGGTTATGAAAAGAGAGTGTATTTTGAAACAAGTAAACAAGAAATAACAAGAGTATCCCTGCTTCGGCAAGAATCACTTTGGGAGATTCAAATTGCGTAACTCCAAACGGCGCAATGGCAAACGGGAGAAAAAATAATAGAGAGAAAATAATACATGAAGCCACGGTTAGATGTTAGAAGCTACCAGTACCAAATTCAAGAGCCTGGAAGTTAGCTTTTTTATTATTATTCTTGATATTTACCACATGAAGTAATGGAATAAATATACCACTATCCGTGTCTGTTGCCTCTATTTGATAAAAGCCGGGAGTAACAGGTAATGAGTAATTTCCGTTATTATCTGTCATTGTGGAATATTTCAGTGTTGGAGTAAATATATTTGTCGCGGTAATTGTTACGTCAGTATCTGCGACTGGTTTTTGTACGCCTTTAAAGAAATCAATATCACGCTCTGTTACTTTACCAGTAATAGTATTCGTCCCTGTGGTGGGAGTGGGTGTAGAAGACATTGTTGGCGTTGGAGTAAGAGTTTCAGTAGGTGTCGGCGTCAAGGTTTCTGTAGGAGTAGGTGTCATTGTTGGGGTATCTGTAGGCGAAACCAGTGGACCGGTAATAGGACTTGTGATTGGACCGCTAATCGGATCTTCTGCTGAAGCAGATTTCACACGGACAATTTGCACAAGAAGTAAAATGCTCAAAATCCCTGCCAAGCAAATTCCCAAAAACTTTTTCATCTAATTCATTGTAGACATATTCCCTCTAACCCTGTCAAGCGGCGTTTCTTTCTATTACCCCAAAGTAGAAATGTCCCCTGTGAGCAAAATAGAAACGTCCTCTTTTCTCCTTGTCATCCCGACCGAAGCGATAGCGAAGTGGAGGGATATCACACCCCAAAGCCTGACAAGTAAGTATGGATCTGTTTACAAGCGCGGTGGTATGAGATTTCTCGACTACGAAATGCATCCCTATAGCATTTCTCCGCTCGAAATGACAAAGGGAACATTTCTATTTTGGAATGACAGCGGCGTTTCTTTCGCTCCCTTGTTTCTTAATGTAACTTTCCTTCTTGCAAACAATAAACACTAACCAATATAATAATTTTCTATGACAAAATATCAGCAATATTTTCAAGATATGCTAGAGAGTAATCAAGACCTCTTTGATAATTTCAAACGAATTCATGATGCGTATGCAAAAGAGCCGGGAACATGGCAAGCAGAGTTCAATGATGAAGGAGAAAAAGTTCTGTCAGTAGTGAGACGCTATGAGAATCTCCTTTGCAATCATTCCGAAGGCGGCAAATACGGCAAATTCTCTTCCAAACTCTCAGATAAATTCTGGGCAGCGGTCAGAGCCAAATTCCCGAAGATTGATTTTGTGGGATTGAAATAAGAGGTTCATTGAGATACCGCTACCGTCGTATGAAATGCAAGTAAGTACATCGCGCACATGGTGCCTTTAGCACATTTCGGAGAACCTGTCGCCGAAATTTCTACTGTTCCTGGCTGTATTGCTTTATATCTCCCTTGCGGCATATGAATATAAAATATGCCATTTGTAAACGCTGCCAGTATCTTATCATCTGAAAGTTTGACTTGCCAATTCTGTTGTTCTCCTAATGAAACAATAATTGTATCCCCCACTTTTGCATTAATTGTTTGATCATTGTCTTTCATAGTAATAGTGACGATACGGTTAGCAGATGAAGGCACTGGAACTTCTCTGTTATCAATTTTCTGCTGATACGACATGCCAATATAAAATCCTACAAGTGGCAAGAGAATAAATAGAAATAGCGCGAGGAATTTTGAAAATGCGGTAACTGTAGTAACACTTTTAGGAAGTTTCATACTAACTATAGTATTGCAGAAATAACATCTCTTCTCAAGCGGGTATATGAAGTTTTCAGGTTAGTTATTTAAGAATCCTTACTTGGTCATTGTTTACTCCGAGGGTATTAGAGGTATAATCTTTAATAGAGAGATAGGGTGCTGCGACTGCGTAGGTATTGATCGCTTCTGTCGCGCGTAACTCTTTTATTTGTTGTAACTTTTCATCGCTAATGTCAGTTGTCCCATCACAGAAAGGTAACGTGGAAGGAAGTGAACTGTATAAAAGGTCTCTATTGGTTACATATCCTGATTCATTATCACCAAATCCAAAATCTTCATAGTCCCCTGGATTTCCTAAATAATGAGTTTCGTAATACCCGACATTATGCGCGCCAGCACAACCTGTGATAAATTCAGGAAGATTCGCGTTATCATTTTTTAAATCACTAAATGTCGTCTTTCCCAAAGTAATTGTAAAACTGGGAATATTTTTTGGATATCCCGGACTGGTGAACACCGGGTTAAAAGAAGCATCTCTTGTAGTGATAGCGAAATAAATTACTTTATCATCATTGTCAGTTACTGAATCAACATAAAAGTATTTATTCACAAAGACATATTCTTTTGTTCTATTTTTCTCATTATGATTGATAATAGTAGGTTCACCTAACACATGTTTATAAACTCCGATATGCTCCTCAGGAGCAAGTGTAGCTACTTTTTTTGCTAATGTTTCTTTTTCCAGTACTGTATTCAGAAAAAAATCTTTTACAGTAGTAATATTTGCACCAAGACCTATGGTAAATGTTAAGATACCGGCAAAAAGAGATATTGATATCACAATTGGATGATTTTGCACCCGTTCTTTCAGAGTTTTTTTTGCTTTTACCATAAAATTATTCTACCACTTTACACTCCTCATGTACTGTAGTATACACGATTTCAAAATTGACGAATTCAAAACGGAGAGATAGGCACAGTAGGTCAACACAAAGGTTCAATAACTCCAATCAATCTAAATCATACTGATAAATATTCCCATATGGATCCATCCATTTATCAAAACTATAGTAAGAAGCATCATGATCTCCTTCAAATGCTGATTCAGAACTTGTTTTCACTATACTGAAAACAACCTTTTCTGTTCTATCAGTTTTTTTAATATATTCACCTTCAACTTCTCCAGGTTTAAGTAATATTCCATCATCGGAAAAATCTAATAAATCTAATATAATTATTGAGGGCTCAGGATCTCCTTGTTGTAATTCTTCATGCATTTCTGCTGCTTCAATTGACATATCTGAATAGTTTTACGAAGTAATAAAAATGAGATTTCTCAATAATGTAAGAAGTGTGTATGAGCTTGTGGTAAAATATTTTATCTCTTCAAAGACGAAACTTCCGGACCTTTATCAGTATCTTTTACTTCATATCCTAATTGTTTCATCTTTTCGCGCAATTCGTCAGACTTCTGAAAATTTTTCTTCTTCCGGAATACTTCTCTTTCTTTCACCAGTTTTAAGACCTCATTTGGTACTATCGCCTCTTCATTCTGAATTCTAAATTGTGATTTCTGAAATAAGTTCAAACCCAATACATTGTCCATCATAATGAAACTTGAAGTTTTATCTTTTCCTGGAATATTACTCTTCACCAATTCCCATACCACAGCCAAAGCCTTCGCGGTATTCAAATCATCATTGAGAGCATCAACAAACCGCTTCTCAAACTCATTCTTATTTTTGTCATTGCGAGCGAAGCGCGGCGCCGATTCGGGAAAGCTATTCCCCTTTCCCGTTGTTAATGCGTGTGTTGAAATTTCACCGCGGAGGCGGTGTAATGCAGTTTGAGCACTCTCTAGGCTCTCCCAAGTAAAATTCATTTCCTGCCTATAATGCGTTTGCAAATATACATATCGCAGACTCATTGGATCAAAACCTTTATCTATGATATCCTGCACTGTATAAAAATTATTCAAGCTCTTACTCATTTTTTGTCCATCCACCTGCAAGAAATTATGATGCACCCAAAATTCTACAAATTTCTTGCCTGTCGCTGCTTCTGCTTGGGCAATTTCATTGGTATGATGAATCGCAATATGATCTATGCCGCCAGTATGGATATCGATCGTGTTTACACGATCGACCCTGAGCCTGCCGAATGGGTCAAAACCATCAAACAATCCTTCCAAACTCATCGCGCTGCATTCAATATGCCACCCGGGAAACCCAACGCCCCAGGGACTATCCCATTGCATCTGACGTTGCTTTGCGGAGTCATCTCTTCGAGCCTGAGCCTCAGAGCCGATGGCCTGAGCCGAGTCGAAGGATCTTCCATTTGGATAACTAAACTTCCATAAAGCAAAATCTGTCGCGTGCTTCTTCCCTTCAACCATTTCCACACGTACACCCGCTTTCAACTCGTCTGCTTTTTGATGCGATAATTTTGTGTACTCAGGAAATTTTGACGTATCAAAATAAATTCCGTCGCTGACTTTGTATGTAAACCCTTTTTGTTCCAAAACTTGAATTAAGCCAATCTGCTCTTTGATATAATCAGTCGCATGCATAAGCATATTTGGGTGACCAATCATCAATGCTTCACAAGAATCTATAAATTGTTTTTCAAATCTCTTGGCAATATCCCAGACAGATAATCCAAACTTTCTCGCCCCTTTTTCCATCTTATCTTCCCCTTCATCACTGTCTGAAACCAAATGCCCGACATCTGTAATATTCATCACATGCTTTACATCAAAACCATTGAGCTTTAAAACACGAACTAAAATATCATCCCCAACATACCTTCGCATATGCCCAATATGCTGATAGTCATAGACAGTAGGCCCGCAAGAATACATCGTGACTTGGGGTGGGTTGAGTAACTTGAAGTCTTCAATTGATCTTGTGAGGGTATTATAAAGTTTCATCATAAAAATCACGTCATTGCGAGAAGTGAGGAATGAACGACGCCGCTTCCGCGAAGCGCCTCCACGAAGTGGCAAGTCCTCTGGGAGGGCAAGTACCCTTGGGGTACGAAGCAATCCCGTATTTTGCAATCTGTGCTAAGTTCTACGAGATTACTTCACCCTTCGACAAGTCATTCGACCGTGAGCTCAGACCGAATCGGCTCAGGGTTCGCAAAGACGCGTGATTCACCCTGTGGCTTTTCCTCCTTCATGTTTCCTAACCTTGAGCATCTGCGCAACTGGGTCGTCTTTTTTCTTTTGCTCTTCCATAAACTCTAGTTGTTTCTTCTGTTGTTCTTCCTGTTTATTTTGATCTGCCCATTTCCTCTCCCTCTCTTCTCTAATCTTTCTCATTTCCTGTTCCAGTTCCTGTAATGCTTTCCGCGCTGTCGCAATTTTTGCTTGTTCCTCAAGAGTATTACCGATACTTTCAGCGGGCATTGCCTCGCCGTAGCTTCTTGCGGAGGCGGGAGGTGGACCGTAAGGTTGTGAAGTTTTTTGATTTGTTTCTAAATTCGCGATATCTTCCAAAGAATTCACCTGCTTTCCAGCAATAGGATTCTGCTGCGGCATAACCTGCTGTTTCACTGCATTTGCAACACCCGAAATTCCTGCTTCTAAAGCTTGACCAAAACCACCTTTCAATCCATTCATAGTATTTTTAGTGTAGCAGAGAATAAAACAATTGGCAAAAGGTTTGTTTATTTATATACAAAAGGTAGCCGATGCTTGAATTCATTTTCTTTTACTCGTTTAATTACATTCTCAACAACATTTTTATCTATTTTTTTTTGCATAATTTCTTCTTTTGATAGCTTTTCATCAATAAAGTACGCCAAAACTTCATCAGCATCTTTGTAACTAAAACCCAATTCTTTCTCATCTGTCTGCTCTTCCCACAAACCCGCAGTCGGCGCCTTTGTAATAATTTTTTCCGGTAAACCCAAACTTTTTGCTATTTCCCAAACTTGCGTTTTATATAAATGCACTATTGGTTCTATATCCGATGCTTCATCTCCAAAGCGAGTAAAATATCCCAAGTAATGCTCGGATTTATTTTCAGTCCCGCACACCAAAGCTCTATGCTGTTTTGCCAGATCAAACAAATAAATCATCCGCACCCGAGCCATAATATTCCCCTTTCTAATCATGTCATTGCGAGGAGAACACGAGGAAGCAATCTTTTCCGCCGCCTCTTTAATATCTATCACAAAAATCTGCTCCTCCGGAATTTGCAAAAATTCCGTCACTAATCGCGCATCCTTCAAACCCTCACGGTTTAACTCGCCATTCGGCAGCATCGCAACCAAAACACTTTTCTGACCAATTGCTTTCACTGCCAAAGCACAAGAAACTGCCGAATCAACCCCACCGGATAACCCAATAACAATTTTTTTAAACCCGGATTTACTGACTATTTTCTGTATCCAATTAGTAATATTTTCTATTTCTTGATTATAATTAATATTTTGCATATTTTACTTCAACAATCCTATCTATATAAATTCTTCTCCAAAATATACTTCTCTACCTCTTTTGTTACCAAACCGCTAATCGGCATACCTTGCTTGATTCTATCACGTATTTCTGTAGAGGAATAATGAGTGGGTAGATAGTGACTATCAGGTAACCATTGAAAATTTCCTGGCAAATTGTCTGTCGACGGATAGCCTTTGCGGGGAAAAACTAAAAACTTGATTCGCTTTTCTAACTCTCTATACTCTTTCCAATCAGCAAAACTTTTGATTTGATCAGCTCCGCAAATGAAAATATACGAGTTAGTAGTCGTATTCTGTAGTTCCCTCACAGTATCAATGCTAAATGTTTCGCCGCCGCGCTGGATATCAATATCACTTACTTTTATTTTCTCTGTATCCATCAAACGAAGCATTGCCAAACGGTCTTCTCCTGACGCGGCAATCGGCCGCCATGGATGAGTATTCGCGGGAACATACCACACCTCGTCAATATTTGGTAAAACCTCCAACGTATGTCTTGCAATCTGTAAATGCCCTATATGCGGCGGATCGAACCGTCCACCAAATAATGCGATATGCATAAGGTGTATTTTATCACAGTTTACGTATTTACTTCTCTCCGCCCCTCCATCGCCCGCTGCAAGGTGATATCATCCGCGTACTCCAAATCAGCCCCCATAGGTAAACCTCTGCCAATCCTTGTAACTTTGCACTGAGCATGTAATGCCTTGAGCTGTTTATCAATATACATAGCAGTCGCCTCCCCTTCCATAGTAGGATTCGTAGCAAGAATAATTTCCCTTGGCTCGCCGTAGCTTTTGTCGGAGGCGGCTGGAACCCTTCTCAAAAGTTGTCCCACATAGATTTCATCAGGTCCAATAT
>WNFI01069906.1_pt1 | contig 29492 bp, 22 predicted proteins | sample 5400471 | NCBI WGS metagenome assembly WNFI01 (sample SAMN13153348, study PRJNA577476) | soil metagenome | isolation source: 100 cm saprolite on Douglas fir-dominated hillslope | place: USA:California | collected 2013-09-17
CGCTGTCCGCGTGGGCGGTGCAGAACCCGACGACCGGCCAGCCGGGCGCACCCACCAACACGTGCGGGCCGGCGAACCCGGTGACGCCGGGATCCTCGGTCGCGGCCCCCGGCTCCCCATTCAACCCCAATGGCCAGGCGGGAGTGGTATACGCGGGCAACCCGGGGACCGCGTCATTGGCCAACGCGAACAGCACCGCGGTCGTTTCGCAATACGACGTCGCCTGTGTCCAGCTAAGCCACTGAGCGACGCCTGCCGCAGACTTCGATAGCCGCTCCGCAGCTGCCTGCCGGTGGTGCTGGTTTTGCGGCCAGCCCGAGCGGCGGCGCGGATACGGCGACAGGGAAAGGGAACTTATTCCGAACGGCTGCCGTGAGGTGATAGCGCGCCGGCGGCCGGCTCGCTGACCCGGCCGGGCCGACCGCCGTGCGCGCTTGGGTCACGCCGTGCGGACCGCACTGCGCCCCCTGCCCGGGCACGGGCGCCATTACGACGAGAAGGCCGTGAGTTCGCGATTTCTGAAGGCTGCAAGCGGAGCTATTCCGGCCGAGTGAGTTCCGAAGAGCACGCAGGACTGGTTGATCTGGGTGCCGCCGGCAATCCCCGCTCTCGGCGAGTCACCAGCGCATCTTGGGCGTTCCAGCGCTGGCAGCATGCCGGTAGCCGCCCGCCCTGCGTCACGCTCTGTAGTCGGCAATGGCGCCACTTAGCAAGCCGTATCCGCCGATCTGCGCGGCCACCTGTGCGTCGCGGCGCTATCGTTGCGGAACTCAGAGCCGGCTGATCTGCGTGCGGAAGGCAGCTGTTGTACCAGACGCCGACTGGCTGCTGCGGACTGAGCAGGCACGGGCAGGCAGAGATGCCGCCGGGCGTCAGGTTCGGGGTGATGAACAGCAGATCCTTTGCGATGGCCGTTGGTGGCGCCGTTGTTGATGAACGGCGAGTCACCGCTGGCTGGTATGACATCGGGCCCGGCCGAGGTTGCACCCTGAAGGGCACGCAGCCCTATGACGGATCCTGGAAAGGATTTCCATGCCCGACCAAGCACCGGCGCCTGCCCGGCGGCGGATCGCCCTGATCGCGCACGACAATAAGAAACGAGACATGCTGGAGTGGGCCAGGTACAACCTCGATCTGCTGCATGACCATGAGCTGTTCGCAACGGCCACGACCGGTCACCTCCTGATTAAGGAGCTCGCCCTGCCGGTCACCTGCTTCCGCAGCGGCCCCTACGGCGGCGACCAGCAGATCGGCGCCCGCATCGCCGAGGGCGAGATCGACGTCCTGGTCTTCCTGTGGGACCCGCTGGAGCCGCACCCGCACGACCCGGACGTGAAGGCGCTGCTGCGAGTGGCCGTCGTCTGCAACATCCCGGTCGCCTGCAACCGGGCAACGGCGGACTTCATGATCTCCTCGCCGCTGATGGGCCGCAGCCACGACCAGTGGGACCCGGCGTCCAGCCAGGCCAAGCACAACCAGGCCGCCCTGAAGGTGGTGCGAACCGGCTGACGCCGCACCCGGAGCGCAGGCGGACCTCAGTATAAAACGCTACGCGGCGACCTGGTCAGCGTGGCCAGCACCCGCCGGGCCAGCGGGTCGCGGGCCCCGACGCGCACCCGTAGTTCCGGTTCGAGGTACAGCACGGACCTGACCGACCCGCAGCTGGTAGACGGGAATGCCGTTGATCACAGCCGCGGGCTTGCGGTGCCAGATTCCGGGCGGGATGTGCCCGGCCGACCGGATCCAGGCCAGGCTGGCGGTCAGGCCGCAGCCCAGTCCCTCCGGAATCCCGGTCGGCTGTCTGCAGCCCGATGAGGCATGCACGCGGGTAGCGGCAAGTCCTCTCGCCGCGAGATATAGGGCTTTTCATCTACCGCACCTGGCATTGATGCCAGACGCTCACCTGGGCACCGAAATCAACCCTTCGTAGCAAGTCCTGTGTGACGCTGGCGATCCGGATCCGCGGCTATGCGTGGCGAGCTGGTCGGCATTGTGGCTTCAGCTACCGGGCCCGAACGAACGTTCTGTGTATGAAACGGTGCGCGAGCGCCGTCGGCGCGATCGGTGCCGCGAGCGGGTGTGGTTACGTCGATCCGCACCAGGTGCGGGCTGATTGGTGCACTTCGGGCGCTGGCGCAGTGCCGTGTGCGGCGCTGGAATGCTGGGGCCCTGCCCGAGCTATGGCGGGGAGTTGCGCGGCCTGCTCGCGCAGGTCGCCGGGTGGGATCAGCGCCTGTTACGTATGCGATTCATCCTGGGCCTGGGTGGCCTTGGCCTGTCTGCTGGCCGGCGCGGTGCGGCGGTGCGTGCGGCGCAGGAGGTGCCGTGCGATGTACGCGGCCAGCATCACCGCTAGCGCGATCAGCACGTAGTAGGAGTACCGGGTGGTGTCGTGGTAGATCGCATCAATATGGCTGCCGGCTAGGTAGCCCAGGCTTACCCAGGTCCCCACCCATAGGACGGCGCCGAGGGCGTTGAATGCCAGGAACCGCCGCCACCGCAGCCCGGTGGTGCCCGCGAAGATCCCGTTGGCCTGGCGTAGCACTTCGATGAAGCGCGCGACGGTGATGATCCAGGCGCCGTGCCGTTGGAAGAAGGCCTCGGCCTTGTCCAGCCGTTCCTCGGTGAGGCGCACGTAGCGGCCCCAGCGCAGGACCAGCGCGCGGCCGCCGTAATGCCCGATGGCGAAGCCGATGTTGTCGCCGATGACGGCCGCCACGAAGCCGGCGACGCCGACCGCGAGCACGTTGAGCCTGCCCGCGCCCGCGTAGACCGCGGCCGCGATGAGGATGGTCTCGCCGGGCACGGGGACACCGAAGTCCTCGATCATGACGAACAACAGGATGGCCCAGTAGCCGAAGTGGTCGAGGGGGCCGGCCAGGGAGTTGAGGAACCCCGGCAGATGCCGTGGCGGCCCGTCGGCGAGCATGCGCATGACCAGCCCGGTTATGTGGGATGGCGGGGATTAGCCGTCGTGGCGGGTTTGGCGGCCAGTGTCAGCGCGGCCAGGCTGGACGCAGCGCGCCGGACGGCGGTCTCGTCGAAGAGATCCGGAGCCGCGTTCGGGACGGCCGTGCCGTTGAAGGGTGAGGGGCCGGTTGCGGAGGCCGCGGCGATAGAGCGCAACGCGATCTCGTGGATGACGACGAGCATGACCTTTTCCTTTCCGGCCAGCAGGCGCCACAGCGCGCCCACGTAGCGCCGCAGCGCGTCATCGATGCTCTCGCCGTGGGGCATGCGGTCGCCGCGGTGTGCTGGTCCATCCAGGACCGGTAAGCCTTGATGCGTGCGCCCTCGAGGTCCCCGGCGCTGATCTCATCGAAGCCGGGCTCGATCAAGGTGGGCACCGGCCGGCCGTCCAGGGCGAGGTCGATGGTTTGCTGGGTGCGGAGCAGGCGCGTGCCGACCGCGAGATCGATGTGGAGGCCGCCGAGTGCGCGCCGAGGGCGCGGGCCTGCGCTCGCCCTCGCGCGGTCAGCCCGACGGGCCGGGACGGGTTGGTGCTGAGCACGTCGCCGCCGATTCGGCGTGCCGGGCAAAGACGAACAAGCGGAGCGCGTCAGCAGGCATCGCAGGCCTCCTCCCCCGGTACCTAGGGCATCCGGAAATCCCGTGGACCCGGTAGATGCTGCACCGCGGCGGGCGCGCACGGTTCGGGGTGCGCCCGAAGTTAGCGGCCATCATGGTGAGCGGCCGTCACCTGATTTCGGTGACCCGCGGCGTGGAGTGAGTGGCGCACCTCGACCAGGTCCGGGCCGAGCCTCGACCTCAGCCAGCACGCCGCACAGCGTGGACCCGTCCAGCAGGCCGGCGAGCACAGCGCCGGTGCCGCATGACTGCGGCACCAGCGCCGGGAAAATGGCCAGGCGCTGCCTATGGTACAGACGTCTGGCATCTTCGATGTTCCGGGCGGCAAGGGCCTCTCGCCCCCGCTGCGTGGTCCGGCGCTCCTGCGAAACCAAGAGTTACACCATGAGCACGTACGATCACGCTGGCGCGTCCTCGCTGTTCGGGAGCAACGTGGTACGCATGCTCCTCCACCAGGGGACCGAGCTGATCCCGGTTGACCTCATCGGCTTCGGCAAGAGCCTCAACGCGCTCCGCGACCACCACGACATCCTGTCGTCGAACGTGTTCGCCCAGGCCCAGGCGCTCGCCTTCGGCAAGACCGAGGCGGAGGTCCGGGCGGAAGGGACCCCCGAGGCGGTGGTGCCGCACCGGGTCATGCCGGGGAACCGCCCCACCAACGTCCTGCTGGCCGAGAAGCTAACTCCCCACCTTCTCGGTGTGCTCGTCGCCCTGTACGAGCACAGTGTGTTCACGCAGGGGGCCATCTGGGGCATCGACTCGTTCGACCAGTGGGCCGTCGAGCTGGGCAAGGCCCTGGCGGTGGCGATCATCCCCGAGCTGAAGAGCGCCGCCGAGCCTGAGCTCAGCCACGACTCCTCGACCAACACGCTGATCCGGCGCTACCGGGCGTTGAAGGGCTAAGGAGAGCGGCCATGGCGACTGACAAGTCGACGCAGCTCGGCATGGTCGGGCTGGGCCGGATGGGGTCGAACCTCGCCCGGCGGCTCAGGCATGACGGGGCACACCGCGTCGCTCGTACCGGATGATCAGGTCCTGGGGACCAAGCGCCACGTGGCGCGGAGCCCGAAGGCGAGCAGTTCGAGCGGGACCGGTGCGTGCAGGGCCTCGACCGGCTTGGACGAGTCGGCGATGACGATGAAGCGGTCCGCGGCCACGGCGTGGATCTCGTCCGCATGACGCACGCGAAAGCGAGCCAGAGATCAGGGTGACAGACGAAACTTCAGAACCTAGTGGCTACATCGAATCTGGAGAGGCGCCCACGACGGCTGCTAGTTCGGCGCGGGAGGTGATGCCCAGCTTGGGGAAGATCCGGTACAGGTGGTTGCGGACGGTGCGGTGGGATAGGTACAGCTGCTGGCCGATCTCCCGGTTGGTCAGCCCATCGGCGGCGAGCCGCGCGATGTGCAGCTCTTGCGGGGCCAGCAGGTCCAGTGCCCGCGGGGCGGACTGGCCGCTGCGCTCGCCGGCCGCGCGCAGCTCCCCGCGGGCGCGGCCGGCCCACGCGTCGGCGCCGAGCGCGTCGAAGGTATCCCGCGCGGCGCGCAGCGGCGCGCGGGCGTTGCCGGCCTGCTGGCGGCGGCGCAGCCACATGCCGTAGGCGAGCTGCAGCCGGGCGCGGTGCAGCGGCCAGGCCGCCAGGCCGGCGCCGAAGGCGGCGTCAAACAGTGCCTGCGCGTCGCCGGTGGCCAGCATCGGCGCGGCCACGGCCAGGCTGGCGCGCAGCAGGGGCGAACCGGTCGCGGCGGCCTCGGGGGTGAGTTCAGTACAGTGGCGGCGGGCCGCGTCGTGGTACCCGCCGCCGGCGGCGGCCTCGGCCAGGTCGACCAGGGCCCAGGCCCGCAGGTGCGGGTGATAGGCGGCGTCGTGCGGGTCGAAGATCCGGGCCAGCTGCTCGTACGCCTCGTCGTACCGGCCGGCGCCGAGCGCCGCGGTGCCGCGGGCGAGTTGGACCTGGGCCAGCAGCGGGGGCAGGCCCCCCATCAGCAGGACCCGCTCGCCCTGGGCGGTAAGTTCGGTGGCGGTGGTGGTGTCGCCGCGCCGGCCGGCCAGGACCGCCTGGACGAGCTGAGCGCAGGCCGCCCACAGCGGCCTGCCGCTTTCGGCCAGCAGCCGGTCGGCTTCCTCGGCGGCCGACCCGGCCAGGCCCGCCTGGCCGAGCAGCACCGCCGACCACCCCTGGCTGAGCAGCACCTGGCCGAGCAAGCCGAGCGAGCCGCGGGCCCGCGACCCGGCCGCTGCCGCGGTGAGAAACCCCACCGCCTCCTCGCAGGCTCCCACGGCCGCGGCGGCGTAGCCCAGGAGACCGTCCTGATCGGCAGTACCCGAACCGGGCTGGTGCTGGCGCAGCCGGGCCAGCACCGCCGCGCCGCGCCCGACAGGGTCGCACAAGGCCAAGGCAAATAGCAGCCGCGGATCGTCACCAGCGACCGGCACGGCCTCGGCTACCGCGGTCATCCGCCGTCTAGTCCGCTCGTCCGGGTTGGACCACCAGCACCGCAGCGCTACCTCCTCGAGCGTTTGCAGCGCCTGGTCGATCTCCCCGTGCTGGCGCATCTGGTCGACCACCTCGGCGAGCGCGGCCAGCGGCCGGGCGCCGGACCGGGTGGCGGCCCCCACGACCTCGCGGTACCAAGACAGCCGGAGCCGGTCCCCCAGCTCCAGGTCCAGCGGGTCAGCCTCATCAAGCAGCCGCAGCGTCGTCTGCGGCCGGCCCAGCTCGGAGAACGCCCACGCCGCGCGGATCAGCCGCTGCCCGCGCCGGGCGGAACTGGGGCTGAGCCGGGCCGCCTGGGCCAGCGCCGCGGCCTGTTCCGCGATCGCCCCACGGCCGAACGCCCGGTCAGCGGCCGCCTCCAGCCCAGCGGCCACCTCCTCGTCCTGCCCCAGGCTGGCCGCCGCCCGGTGCCACACCTGACGGTCCGGCACCCCAGCCAGCACCTCCGCCAGGGCCCGGTGCATGACCTGCCGCGCGGCCAGGCCGGCCGCCTCACCCACCGCCGACCGCACCAGCGGATGGCGGAACCGCACGCTCTGCCCATCCACCTCGGCCAGCCCCGCCGCCACCGCCGCCGCCAGATCCGCCACCGACACCGGCGTGCCCGCCACCAAGCTCGCCGCGGCCAGCACCTCCGCCAGCGCATCCCAGTCGTCCAGCGCCGCCGCGAGCAACCCGCTGAGGGTCACCGCAGAGCCCCGCGGCTGTCATGTCGGCCGACCGCCGCTGGCAGCTCCACCAGGGCCAGCGGATTCCCGGCCGCCGCCTCCAGCACCCGCTCGCGGACCACCGGATCCAGCACCCCGTGCGCGTCCAGCAACGCGGCCGCCGCCGCCGTGTCCAGCGGGCCGAGGCGCAGCTCCGCCAGCCCCGCCCCGGCGAACGGGTTGACATCCAGCTCGGCTTCGCGGGCGGTGCCCACCAGCCCCACCGGGTCTGTGCCCAGCCGGCGGGCCACAAACGCCAGCACCTCGCACGTGGAGAAGTCCAGCCAGTGCACGTCCTCGGCGACCACCAGCACCGGCGCCCGCTCGGCCCCGGTGGCCAGCACCTCCAGGGCCGCCAGCCCCACCAGCGGCAGCGCCGGAGCCGCCCCGTCGCCCAGCCCCAGCGCGGTCAGCAGCGCATCCCGCTGGCCGCGCGGCAACCCGTCGGCCGCGGCCAGCACCGGCCGCAACAACTGGTGCAGCCCGGCAAACGAAAGGTGCGCCTCCCCTGGCACGCCGGCGCAGGTCAGTACCCGCATCCCGCGGCCGGCCGCGCGGCGGCTGGCCATCTGCGCCAGTGCCGACTTCCCGATCCCGGGATCGCCGAGTACCAGCAACGAGCCGCCGCCGTCGCCGATACGGGCCAGCAGCAACTCCACCGCGGCGATCTCCGAGTCCCGCCCAATCAGCTCTGACGCCGTCATCGGACGCCCCCAGCAAGGGTCACCCCCGCAGTCTGAGCGACCAGGACATGCCACGGCAAGCACCACTTCCCCAGGTATCCCCACCGCGTGCCATCTCCTGTGGAACCCACATACCCCGACAGATGGGGTCTGCTTCGGGTAGCCGGGCCCCGCAACGGTGGAGCATGCCGGCTCCACCGGCCGTGGGCTATCTGGTCATCGAGGTGACCACATGAGCTGTACATCAAGTAGACGATTGTGCAGCCGGCCCAAAGGGAACAGCTGCCAGCGCCGAGCCGACGCGCCGGACCACGCGGCCGCGCCTGTCATCGCGAAGCAAACCCGCGTGCTGGCAGCCGCGGACAGAGACGTTTCATCACCAGCACCACAGCCACGATCCTGCAACCAATCCGCCTGGACTCGGGCCCCGATCACCGGGGTCCACGCCGGACCAGAAGCTCGGGGTCGGTGAGCGCCGACCTTGGCGCGGGGGGGCGTGGTATCTGGCGGCTTGAGCCAGTCGCTGAGCCACTTTGCGATGCGGGGGGTCAGTTGACCCAAGGCACGGCGGCCATGTGCGCCCGCAGTATGGGTGGAGTCCGCTCCCTCCCAGCCAGACAGGCACGAGCATGACAAGCCAGCCGATCTCGATCGCCGACCGGCCGACCGGGGAGCGGCAGCATGGGTGAGCTAGCCACCCGCCCGGTGATCCCGCGCGAGCTAGGGCCTTCCCAGGTCCGTCTTGACGGGCCCGGCCAACTCGCAGTTGGCCGTTGGCCAGTAAGGGGCGCCACGGCGTCCGTCGGCGAGCCGGGAACTTCTGATGTTCCGGCCGCTCCTCCGGTCAGGGGAGGAGTCGTGTCTCGCTGCGCGTTGTTCGGGCGGCTGGCCGAAGCCGAACGCGTGGTTCAGATGTCGGCGCCGGCCGGGAGCGGGAAGACGGTGCTGATGCGGTCCTGGATCGCCGAGGCTGGCCTGGCCCGGCATGCCGCGTGGGTGCCGGTGGACAGCGAGGAGCGGGATCCGCAGCGGTTCTGGCTGTCGGTGCTCGGCGCGCTGCGCGAGACGGCCCCGGGGGCGGCGCTGGTGCGGGCGCTGACGGCGGCACCGGACCTGGACGGCTGGGCGATCGTGGAGCGGCTGCTGATCGACCTGGCGCCGCTCGAAGACCGGTTGTGGCTGGTCATCGATGACGTGCACGAGCTGGGCCCGGACGCGCTGCGGCAGCTGGAGCTGCTGGTGCTGCGCGCGCCCCCGGACCTGCGTCTTGTCCTCGCAACCAGGCACGACCTGCGGCTGGGGCTGCACCGGCTGCGGCTGGAGGGCGAGCTGACCGAGATCCGCGAGCTCGATCTGCGGTTCACGGTGGCGGAGGCGCGGGAGCTGTTCGCGGCGGCGGGAGTGCAGCTGCCCGAAGCGGCGCTGGTGAGCCTGCATGAGCGGACGGAGGGGTGGGCGGCGGGGCTGCGGCTGGCGGCGCTGTCGCTGGCCGGGCACCCCGATCCGGCCCGGTTCGCGGCCGGATTCTCCGGCACCGAGCGGACGGTGGCCGAGTACCTGCTGGCCGAAGTGCTGGACCAGCAGCCCGAAGAAGTCAGACGGCTGCTGCTGCGCACCTCCATCCTGGAGCGGGTGAACGGGGAGCTGGCCGACCTGCTGACCGAAGACAAGGGCGGGGAGCGGGTCTTGCAGGACCTCGAGCAAGCGAACGCGTTCGTGATCTCGCTGGACGGGTCGCGGTCCTGGTTCCGCTACCACCGGATGTTCGCCGGGCTGCTGCAACTGGAGCTGCGCCGCACCGCGCCGGTTGAGGTCGCCGCGCTGCACCGGATAGCCGCTGACTGGCTCGCGGAGCACGGGTACTCGGTAGAGGCGATCCGGCACGCTCAAGCCGCCGGGGACTGGGATCTCGCCGCCGGGCTGCTCGCCGATCACTGGCCCGGCCTGCATCTGGACGGGCAGGCCGCCACCACCCACGAGCTGCTCGCCGGATTCCCGCATAGTGTCTGCGCGGTCAATGCCGAGTTCGCGACGATGGCCGCGGCGGATGAACTGGCTTACGGATCACTGGATTCGGCCGAGCGGCACCTGGGCCTGGCAGAGCGCGAAACGGCCTCGGTGCCGGACGCCCGACGTGCCCGGGCGCAGCTGCTGCTTGGCATCGTCCGGCTGCTGGTAGTGCGCCAGCGCGGCGATCTGCCGACGGTGGCCGAGGAGGTCCGGCGGCTGGAGGCCCTGGCCGAGGCCCCGGACGCGGCGCAGCCCGCCCTCAGCCAGGAGCTGCGCACGCTGGCGCTGATCAACCTCGGCATCACCGAGGTCTGGACAGGCCGGTTCCAGGAGGCAGAGCGGCACCTGGGGCGGGGCGTCGCGTTGGCGCACCGGATCGGGCGGCCGTTTCTGGAGTTCACTGGCCTGGCGCACCTGGCGGCGGTCGAGATGTTCCGGTCGTATGCGCAGGCGGATGAACGCAGCCGGCAAGCGATGGAGCTGGCCGAACGACACGGCTGGGCCAGCGACCCGGCCGCCGGCACCGCCTGCATGGCATTGGGAACCATGCTGACATGGCAGGGAAGGCTGGACGAGGCCGAGCCCTGGGTCCAGCGCGCCGAACGCACCCTCACAGCCGACGCCCAGCCCGCCACCGGACACGTCATCCGTTACCTCCGCGGGCTGCTCGCGCTGGCGCGCGGAAGGGACGCCGACGCGCTGGCCGCGTTCCGGGCCGCCGAGCCGCTGGCCCGGCGGCTCGCCGCCCCGCACTACACCGTCCCTCGGGCACGGGCGCTACTGGTGCATGTCCTGGTGCGCTTGGGTGATACCGAGGGCGCCGAGCAGGCCCTTGCCGAACTCGGCGACCAAGACCGCGAGCACGGGGAGACGCGCATCGCCACCGCGACGCTGCGGCTCGCCCAAGACGACCCGCGCGCGGCGGTCACCGCGCTCGCGCCCGTCCTCGACGGCGCCCCCGCCGTACTCCCATGGATTGGGCTGGGTCACGCGTTCCTGCTGGAGGCGATCGCCCGGGACGCGCTCGGCGACCCGGCCGCCGCCGGGCGGGCTCTGGAACGCGCGCTCGACCTCGCCGAACCCGACAGGGCGCTCTCGTTGTTCCTGCTGCACCCCGCGCCAGGCCTGCTCGAGCGCCACGCCCGACACGGCACCGCCCACTCCGCGCTGATCGCCGAGATCCTCAGCCTGCTCGCCGGGAACAGCTCCGCGCCGTCCCCCGGCAGCCAAGCGGGATGGGCCCGCAGCCGGAGCCTGGATGAACAGCTCACCGACAGCGAGATCCGCGTCCTGCGCTACCTGCCAACCCACCTCACGGCGCATGAGATCGCCAATGAGCTGTTTCTCTCGGTGAACACCGTCGGCACCCACATGCGCCACCTGTACGCCAAGTTCGGCGTCCATAGCCGCCACGAGGCGGTGGACCGCGCCCGCGCTCTGGGCCTGCTCGCGCCCTCCGCACGAAGGGCTTGAGGTGGAATCACCAAGTTAGGTGACGCCAGCTCAATACGTCGGTCACCTCCTTCGCAGACACCGAGAATCTAAGCCAGCGACATCACGCTGGAGCGGGGCCGGCCTTGGCTTGTGCCGTTGTCACCTGGTCGTCCGCAGGGGACGGCGTGCGCCTTTGGCCCAGCGGCCCGCGGCGGAGCAGGGCGCCGCCGACGACCGCGCCGCCGGCGAAGATACCGGCGGTCCACCAGAACGCGGTGTCGTAGCCGTGCGCCAGTGCCAGCCCGGTGAGGGCGTGGCGGCCGATCAGCCGGGCCGTGACGAGGTGGGTGGCGATGTAGGAGGTGACGGCGCTGGCGAAGATGGTGCTCAGCAGCGCGGTGCCGATGGAGGCGCCGAGTTGCTGGCCGACGGTGACGGTCGCGGATGCCTCTCCCGCGTCTTGGGGCGCCACTCCGAACGTGCCGGTGTTGATCACCGGCGCGATCACCATGCCCAGGCCGATTCCGGCCAGGATGAGCGGGCCGAGCACGCCGGTGGCGTAGCCGGTGTGCGGGCCCAGCTGGGCCAGCCACACCATCCCGCCCGAGGCGCCCAGCATCCCGAACGCGACCAGCGGCTTGGGGCCGAATCTGGGCATCAGCACGATCGTTGACAGGTTGGACGCGAAAATGAGGCCGGCGCTGATCGGGAGGAACGCCACGCCGGTCACCAGCGGCGAATACCCGAGCGTCTGCTGCAGGTAGTAGGTCAGGAACAAGAAGGTCCCGAACAGCCCGGCCGCGGCGATCAGCATCGACAGGTAGGCGCCGCCCCGGTTGCGGTCGAGCACCACCCGGGGCGGCAGTAGCGGGTGGGCCGCCCGGCCCTGCCACAGCGCGAACACCACTAGCAGTACCCCTCCCGCGGCCAGGAACCCGGGTGGACGGCGTGGACCAGGTGTGCCTGGCCGCGTTGGAGAACCCGTAGACGAGGCAGAACATGCCGCCGGAAGCCAGCAGCGCGCCCGGGATGTCCAGCAGCAGCAGCGCTCCGCCGGTGAAGGCCACTCCGGCGAAGATCAGGTTCACATACAGTGTCCACCGCCAGGACAGGTACTGGGTCAGCGCGCCGCCGAGCAGCAGGCCCACCGCGCCGCCGGCCCCGGCGATCGCTCCGTAGATGGCGAACGCAGTGCTGCGGTCCTTTTGCTCGGTGAACGTGGTGGTCAGCAGCGACAGCGCCGACGGCACCAGCAGCGCTGCGAACGCGCCCTGGCAGGCCCGCGCGGTGATCAGCATGGCGAAGTTGGCCGACGCGCCGCCGATCGCTGAGACCACGGCGAACCCGGCCAGGCCGGTCAGGAACGTGACCTTGCGGCCGAGCAGGTCGGCCAGCCTGCCGCCGAGCAGCAGCAGGCTGCCGAACGCGAGGGTGTAGGCGGTGACTACCCACTGCCGGTCCGCGGTGGTGAAGCCCAGCGCGCGCTGCGCGGATAGCAGCGCGATGTTCATCACCGTCAGGCTCATGATCACCATGACCTGCGCCAGGCCGATCACGCCCAGGATGAGCCAGCGCCGGTCCCGGGTGCTGTCGGTGGAGATGGCATCAGACATGACCTTCACCACTTCTATCTGTCGCTAGTGCGTGCGCTCGGAAGCATCAGTTGACGTGGTGTTGTTGTTCTCGCAGCGCGCCTCCTCGCGGGCTGGTTTGCCGGTATGAACGGCAGGCTGGTGTACGTCAATGTGAGTCGGCATCGCCTGATTTCAGTGATTGAGTCCGTCCGCGGAGCGGCGGGCGAGACTGCCTCGGTTGCTTCTTCTCGGCAGGTCGCCGGAGGACGCGCCGCTCGTCCTCGACGGGTACCTCCCCCACGCGACCGAGGTGACCCCGTGGTCCATCGGCCGGGCAGGCACGCGGCCCTGCGCTGGGCAGGCCCGGCAGATCCGCTTAGCCTCGTCGATCTGGCGCAGCGCGAGGCCGAAGCGGTGAGGCTCGCTGCGTGCTGGGCGACCGTCGTTGCTGGGTCGGCGCGGCGGTACCCGAACTTGTATGCAAGTGCGTCAGCCAGGGCGAACGGGTACTCCAGCTGGTTCTGGGCACCGATTCACCCCAGGCCAGCGCACGTACTGGCAACGAGGCGAATCACCAGGATTCGGTGATGACTCGTCACATGCCTGGCGGAAAGGCTGGGTCTGTCGTGAAGACTCGCATGGCCGCTACGGGGACGTGCGTCAGATTCAAGGGAGAGACCGTGACATCAGTCTCTGGCGCCAGCAGCACCCCGGCTCTCGCTGCCTCGTATCCGGGCTGGCACGCCTGGCCGATGCCGACGGCCGCGACATCACGCACCCAGACCATGCTGGCTTCCCCGGGAAACGGCGTCACGAAAGGCAGGCCAAGATGACCATCTCGGATAACACCGTTGCCATCATCGGCACCGGCAACATCGGCAGCAGGCTCGCGGCCAACTTCGCGGCCGGCGGTCAGGACTTCCTCCTGGCCGACCGCGACCAGGAGACCGCACGAAAGCTCGCGTCCGGCCTCGGCGGCCACGCCGAAGTGGTGAGCATCGACCAGGCGGTCGAGCAGGCCGACGTGCTCGTGTTCGCCCTCTGGCTGGACGCCTTCGAGCAGCTGATTGCCCAGTACGGCGACCGGCTGGCCGGGAAGGTGATCGTCGACCCGTCGAACCCGGTCGGACCGGAACGGCTGGTCAAGGCGTTCGGCACGCTGTCGGCCCCCTCACTGTCCGCGGCCGCGCGGCGGGAACCAGAGCGTGCGGTGCAGTTCTACGCCGCGGACGACGACGCCGCGGGCGACCTGGTCGCTGACCTGATCCGCGCCGACGGGTTCGAACCGGTCCGCGTGGGCGGCCTGGACCAGTCCATTCGTATTGAGATGTTCGGCGACCTGCACGAATACGGCGCCCTGGGCCGGGTTGTGACCAAATCGGAGGCGCTGAAGGCGATCTGACCTGGTCAGCCCTGGCTCGTGGCCCGCCAGTTCGCACCACAACGCAAATCGCCAGAATCAGGTGACAGCCGGAGGAGAAACCATGATGGAGACCGAGTTCCGGCTGACCGTGAATGGCGCGGAGCGCCGCGTGACCTGCGAGCCGGAGACGCCGTTGCTCGACGTGCTCCGCCATGACCTGGGCTTGGCTGGGCCGAAGTTCGGCTGCGGGATGGGGCTGTGCGGGGCGTGTTTCGTGCTCATGGGGAATCGCGCCCGCTCGTCCTGCGACCTGCCCGTGTCTGCCGTGGACGGCCCGGTCATCACCGTGGAGGGGCTATTGGACGGCGGCCGGCTCCATCCGGTCCAGCAGGCGTTCATCGACGAGCAGGCCGCGCAGTGCGGTTACTGCACCTCTGGCATGGTGATGGCTGCGGTCGGCTTGCTGCGCGAATGTCCCGCCCCGACTGAGCGGGAGGTGTGGGAGGCTCTGGACGGCAATCTGTGCCGCTGCGGGACACATGGCAGGATCGTCCGCGCAGTGCTGAAGGCAGCCGGGCGAACCCCCGATGGGCAGACGGTGGTACCGCACCTGCCCGCCGAGCCATTTCCCGACCCCCCTGCCGGGCCACTTCCCGCCGGTCAGCCACCCGCCGAGGTTGCTGCCGCGGGCGCCTCAGCCGGAGAGGGCCCGGTACTCGCACCGCCGTCCGCTTCACCGGGTCCGTTTTCCGTCGGGCCTGCCGTGCCGTCCGGCATCTCCCCGCTCCCGGCCGACCTCGCGGCCAACCCGGTACTGGCCCGGTGGCTTGACTTCAGCCGGGACGGGGAGGTCACGATCCGGATCGGGAAGGTGGAGTACGGCCAGGGCATCTGGACCGCGCTGGCGCAGGTGGCCGCGGAGGAACTGCAGGTCGCCCTGGCCCGGGTGCGGGTAGCGCCGGTGTCCACCAGCACCAGCCCGGATGAGGGCGTCACGGCGGGCAGCCTGTCGGTCCAGGACTCCGGCTCGGCGCTCCGGCAGGCGTGCGCGCTGGGTCGTGCCCTGCTGCTGGACGCCGCCGCGACTAGGCTCGGGGTCACCGAGGTTGCACTGAACGTGGCCGATGGGCAGATCCGGACCGCTGATGGTCCGACCGGGTTGAGCTACTGGACGCTGGCGCAACCAGGAATGCTTGACCGGCACGCCGAGGTGCCGGTGCCGTCCCGGCCGCCCGGTGAGTGGTCCGTCGCCGGGCGCAGCGCCGCACGTCTGGACATCCCCGACAAGGTGACCGGGCGCCCGCGGTTTCTCCACGATCTCGTCCTGCCGGGCATGGCCTACGGCCGGGTGGTACGGCCGCCGACGCGAGTCGCCGGCCTGGCCGAACTCGCTGACCCGGACCTCGGCAGCGAGACCGTACTGGTGCGGGACGGCTCGTTCCTCGGCGTGGTGGCCGAGACCGACAGGGCCGCGCGGCGGGCCGCCGGGCGGGTCGCCCGGGCGGCGCGGTGGCGGACCAGCCCGTCGCTGCCCGATCCCTGCGACCTGCGCGGGTTCCTGCTGTCGGCGGCATCGGAGGACCAGACGGTGGCGGACCAGCCGGACGGGGATGCCGGGGGCATGGCCACCCGCATGCTGACCGCCGAGTTCACACGGCCGTTCCTCGCCCACGCGTCGGTGGCGCCCAGTTGCGCGATCGCCCGCTGGGACGACGGGTCGGTCACCGTGTGGTGTCACAGTCAGGGCATCTTCCTGTTGCGCGCGGCGATCGCGGCCGGGCTGGGGCTGCAGGCCGGGCAGGTGACGGTGCATTACGTGGAGGGCGCGGGGGTCTACGGCCAGAACGGCGCGGACGACGTGGCCGTGGACGCGGTGCTGCTGGCGCGGGCGGTCTCCGGCCGGGCGGTCCGGGTGGAATGGACCCGCGAGGACGAGATGTGCTGGGCGCCGCTGGGGCCGGCCATGCTCGCGCGGCTCTCGGCCGGGCTGGACGCCGGGGGCCGGATCGTGACCTGGCGGCAGGACGTGTGGAGTAACGGCTTCATGGGCCGTCCCACCATGGGCGGGGACCCGCGCCTGCTCGCCCTGACCCACCTGGCGTCGGGGCGCCCGATGCCGCCGGCGCCCGACCTCCAGCCGGCCAACTGGATGGGTGCCTCGCGTAACGCGGTGCCTGGCTACGACATCCCTGGCATGCAGGTCACCCGGCACCGGCTGTTGGACATGCCGATCAGGACATCCTCATTGCGGTCGCTCGGTGCGCACCTCAACGTGTTCGCGATCGAGTCGTTCATGGACGAGCTGGCCGCCGTGACCGGCGCCGACCCGGTCGGATTCCGGCTTGCCCACCTGACCGACCCGCGGGCCCGGCGGGTGCTCACCGAGGCCGCGCACATGGCCGGGTGGGACACCCGGGGGCGCCGCGACGGCACCGGGTACGGGGCCGGGGTGGCCCGTTACAGCGGCGTCGCGGGGTACTGTGCCGCCGTGGCGGAGGTGGAGGCGGACACCGATATCCGGGTGCGCAGGCTGTGGCTCGCGGTGGACGTGGGCCGGGTCATCAACCCGGACGGGGTGATCAACCAGGTCGAGGGCGGTGCCGTGCAGAGCGCGAGCTGGACGCTGTGCGAACAGGTCCGGTTCGACCAGGAGAGGATCATCTCGGCGGGCTGGGACAGCTACCCCATTCTCCGGTTCACCCAGGCCCCGGAGGTCATGGTCCAAATCATGGACGCGCCCGGCGAAGCCGAGACCGGCGCGGGCGAGATCGCCCAGGGACCGGTCGCCGGCGCTATCGGCAACGCGCTCGCGAACGCGGTAGGGGTGCGCGTCCGCGACCTACCGCTTACCTGCGACCGCGTCACTCGGGCAATCGAGGCCAGCTAGATGAGGGCGTCATGAGGATCGACGTACACGCGCACTACTGGACCGACGACTACCTCGACTTGCTGGCAGACCTGGGCAAGGCCGACGCCGGCGCGGCGCGCGGCATCGGGGCCGGCGGCGGCGGCGAGTTGGCGGCCCGGCTGCGGCTGATGGAGCGCACGGGGGTCGACATGCAGGTGCTGTCCGCCTGCCCACAACTGCCGTACGGCGAGGACGGAAAGAAGGCGGCCGGGGCGGCCAGGTTTGTCAACGATCAGTACGCCGAATTGGTCCAGCGCCACCAAGACCGCTTCCGCGCCTTCGCCGCGCTGCCGATGCCGCACCTCGACGAGTCCATCAGCGAAATGGGCCGGGCTCTTGACCAGCTGCGCATGGCCGGGGTGGCGATGAACACCACCGTCGGCGGGCGCGCGCTGGTCGAGCCCGGTTACGAGCCGATCTTCGCCGAGCTGGACCGCAGGGGCGCGGTGCTGTACCTGCACCCGGCCGGCAACAGCGCCTGCTCGCCCCTGATCGGCAACTACCACCTGACCTGGATGGTGGGCGCGCCAGTCGAGGACACGATCTCGATCATGCACCTGATCACGCACGGCGTCCCGGCCCGCTACCCGAACATCAAGATCATCAACTCGCACCTCGGCGGAGCGCTGCCGATGCTGCTGCAGCGAGCCGACGACCAATACCACTGGGAGGCACCGAAGACACCGGAGCCGCCCAGCGTGGCCGCACGCCGCATGTGGTACGACACCGTCGGGCACGGTCACGTCCCCGCCCTCCGGTGCGCGGTCGACTCATTCGGCGCCGACCGGCTCCTCCTCGGAACCGACTTCCCCTACGAGAACGGGGACACATTCCTGCGCGCGGTCGATTACATCAACGACCCCCAGATCGGCACAACCGCCGCCCGGGCCATCCTCGACCAGAACGCAAGTGCCCTGCTCGGCATTGGATAGGAACGCCAAGGAACAGCCAGCTCCTCGGTGAGGACCAGGTGATTCTGCTGCTAATCCCACCGTTTGGCACCTGCCGAACGTGCTGCGGGGACAGGTGCCAGCCTGGCCCGCCCGCCTACAGCGCACAGGGCATTCCTGGACGCATTCACTGTCACCTCCGGCGACCGGTTCCCGGCGGCCTAGACTTACCAACAAGCCGCGGAAACACCGTTAGCGGGGTAACCCTCCGCCGTAGAAGCCACTTGCGATGAGCGGACGGAGAGTCCGGGCCGCGCAGCTCCCCTGGTAACGACGCTCGGTCGTGCGCCGCGGGCCAAGGGTGGTCTTGCTGTAGCCATGCGATGGTGCTTTCGCGACGGATCCAGGCTGGCCGCCAACCATGTGAGCAGCCATCACCGGACCTTGATGATTCGCGCCATTGACAATGTGTGCGCTGGCCTGGTACCGACAGGAGGGTGTCAGGACTGTGACACCGCCACTAGGTGTCCGGCGTAGATACCATGGCAGGCCTTTGATGGTGGCTCGGGCAACTCTCCGGCTGATCGACCGGGGTGATGTTGTCGCTGCCCTGGACCGTGCGGCGGCGAAGAAGGTGACGATCATCTCGGCTCCGGCCGGCAGCGGGAAGACGTCGCTGCTGCGAGCGTGGGCCGCCCGGCCGGGTCAGCGGCACCGCCTCGCTGTCATGCAGGTGCAACGCGACCAGCAAGACGCCCAGCAGTTCTGGCTGGCCCTGCTCAGCGCGATCCGTGATGCTCCCGGGGCAACCCGCGGCGCGGAACCACCAGCAGCGACACCCGACTTCAACGGGCGGGCGATGGTCGACCGGGTGCTCTCGGAACTCGCCGACGCTCGCGACGGCATCACATTGGTGATTGATGATCTGCACGAGCTGAATTCGCCGGACGCTTTCGCCCAGCTCACCCGTCTGCTGACCAACCTTCCCCCAAATGCGCATGCGATACTGACCACGCGTCTTGACCTGCGGCTGCGCCTGCATCAGCTGCGCCTGGCGGGCCAGCTGGCCGAGATCCGCGCGGAAGATCTGTGCTTCAGCGAGCACGAGACCCGCGAGCTGCTCGATGTCTCGGGCATCACCCTGTCCGAGGCCGGAGCGGCGCTGCTGCACCAGCGGACGGAAGGGTGGGCCGCGGGGCTTCGGCTCGCGGCCATCTCCCTGGCCGGTCACCCCGACCCGGAGCGGTTCGTCACCGAGTTCTCCGGCAGCGACCGCACGGTCGCCGAGTACCTGATCGCCGAAATGCTGGACAGCCAGCCAGCCGACGCCCAGGATCTGCTACTGCGCACCTCTCCACTCGATCGGGTCAACGGCGAGCTAGCCGATCTGCTGACCGGCCGCCCTGGCTCGGAACGGATCCTGCTGGAGCTGGAGGACGCGAACGCGTTCGTGGTATCGCTGGATCCCGAGCGGACGTGGTTCCGGTACCACCACCTGTTCGCGGATCTGCTGCGGCTGGAGCTGCGCCGGACACTGCCCGAGGAAGTACCCGAACTGCACCGGTGCGCGGCTGAGTGGTTTATCCAGCAGGGCGAGGTGGCCGAGGCCATCCGGCACACCCAGGCGGCGGGTGACTGGCAGGGCGCGGCCCGGCTGCTGGCCGACCATTCGTTCAGCCTGACGCTCGACGGGCAGGCGCAGACCATGCAGGCGCTGCTGAGGGCCTTCCCGCCGGGCGCGGATCACCCTGAGCTGGCCCTGGTGCGCGCAACGGTTGACATTGCGCAGGGGCGCCTGGACGAGGCGGCCGCCCACCTGGCGGTCGCCGAGGCGTACGCCGCTACGGCGCCACCAGGTCGCCACTGCCGCCTCCAGATGGCGATCGCGGCGCTCAACCTATCGCTGGCCGGGCGGCGCGGTAACTTTGCCGGTGTCGTCGAACAGGCCAGGTTCCTTGCCTCCCCGGTAACCGAGCCGTCCGACGAGGACATCGCGCTCGGCAGCGACCTGCGCGCCGTGGCGCTGATGAACCTGGGGATCGTCGAGGAGTGGTCCCTGGGGCTTCCTGATGGAGAACGTCACCTCCGGGAGGGCGCCGTCCTGGCCCGGCAGATCGGCCGCCCGTACCTGGAAGTCGCCTGCCTGGCACAGCTCGGTTTCGCATCCAAGTTCCGCCCGTTCGCCATTACCCGGCAGCGCTGCCGCGAGGCGATAGCGCTCGCTGACCGGCACGGCTGGGGCGCGGATCCCATCCTCGCGCCAGCGCTGGTAACGCTGGCCGCCAACTTGGCCTGGACAGGTGAGTTCGACGAAGCCGAGCGATGGCTGCAGCGCACCACACGGGCCCTGCAAACAGACACCGGGCCCGGTATCCGGTTGCTCACCCACATTGTGGGCGGCTTTCTGCTGGCCGGCCGCGGCCGCCACCGTGAGGCGCTCGAGGAGTTCAGAGCGGCTGAGCGCCCGCGAGCGGAGCTCGAGGGACCGCACGCGCTGGCGAACCAGGCGACCGGCTGGATGCTGGCCACCCAAGCCCGTGCCGGGCTGCCCGGCGAAGCCCGCGCCGGTCTCGCAGCACTCGATGAGGAAGAGGCCAGATCAGGCGAAGTGCGTACCGGCGACGCGGCGATCTGCCTGGCGGAAGGCGAACCGGCCGCGGCCCTCAGTGCGGTGGCCAGTGTTCTGGACGGCACCGCCCCGGTCATCGGTTACACAACGATCATGGAGGCTCACCTGCTCGCCGGGCTCGCCTACCGCCAGCTCGGCGACCAGCGCGCGGCCAACCGGGCCGCCGAACATGCACTCACCATCGCCGAGCAAGACAGGGTGGTGCTGCCGTTCGTGATGACGGGCTCGGCGGAGCTGCTGGAGACGCTGCCACGACACGAGACAGCACACGCCGCGCTGCTCGCCGACATCCTCGACCTCGTGCACAGCTCATCCCCGGCGGCTAAAGGCCAGTCCGCACCGCCGCTGGCGGAGGAGCTCAGCCCGGGCGAGCTCAGGGTGCTGCGGTATCTGCCGACGAACCTGTCCCGGTCCGAGATCGCCGGCGAGCTGTCCATCTCGCCGAGCACCGTCAGCACGCACATCCGCAACATCTACGCCAAGCTCCAGGCCCGCGATCGCTCCTCGGCCGTGCGGCGCGCGCGGGAGCTGCAGCTGCTATCAGCAGGCGGTACCCGTTAGCGAACAACACGTCGGCCTGGAGGGCGCGGACGCTGCGAGGGTACATCGCCGTCCTCCTGACCGGCTCAGCGGTCCCAGCCTGTACCAGGCCCCTTACGGCGAGCCTGCCGGCAGGCTCGCTTCGGTCTTAGCTATGAGCCTCGGCCATGGCGAGGTGAGCGAGCGTCACATAATCGGAGTGATCCGGTGTGGGCATGGGCGCCGCGATGGTCAGCCTTACCGGCCACGCCTATGACGGCCGCACCCCGCCGCCACGGCGTGGGTGCTGTGCGCGGGCGCCGCCGTCGTGCTCGGTACCACGATGGCGCTCGCCGCGAGCCTGCAGGCCCGGGACCGCGACCGCGGTGCGTACCGGCCGCTCGCCCGCATCTGCGGCGGTGCGGCTGTGACGTCCCTTGTTTCCGGTGCCGCCCCACCGGCGCCACTCCTGCTCGCCGTCGCGCTCGCTGTCCTACTCAGCATCCCTTGGGGATTCGCCGTTGCCTGCCGCCCAGCCAACGGAACCGATTCGCCCACCCAGTAACCCCAGCCCGTGATCCGGATGGTGCCAAGACGCTGCGCGCCGGTGGTGCCGCGTCTGGACCGGTCGGCGCTGTAGGGCGTGCTGGCCCGGATCGAGGCGCTCGGCATCGACCTCCTCGAGGTCCGCCAGCTCACACCGGACCAAGAATCACAAAAATCAGGTGACAGCCGCTCACCGCGACGGCCGTTACAGTCGGCGCGCCCGATCCCTACACAAAGGAGATTGTCATGAGGAAGTGGCAGCGCGGCGCCCTGGCCGCAGCCCTCACCGCCGCCATCGCCGTCGGCCTGGCCGGCGTCAGCGGCGCTGCGAACGCGAAGCCGGCAACCACCCAATCCGCCGGCCAGCGGGCCGCAGCGTCGTTCCACGACCACGGGCCCGTGGGGGCCAACGTTCGGATCGTGGAGAGGTTCCTCCAGGACGTCCTCAACGAACACAACGGCGACCACGCCGCCAACTACCTGACCGAGGATGCACAGTTCCACGCCGGCACGGTCGGCAACTTTACGGGCCGCGCCGTTGTTGCTGAAGTGCTGGCCAGTGTGGTGGCCGCGGTCCCCGACCTGCACGCTAATGTGCGGGACATCTTCGGCCACGGCAACGAGGTCGTCGTCCGCTTGGTCGTGACCGGTACCCAGGAGGGCACCCTGCTGGACATTCCCGCCACCGGGCGCCACCTCCAGTGGGACGCGATCGACCTCTACCAGCTGAAGGGCGGCAAGATCAGCCAGGAATGGGCTTCCGAGGACCTCACCGCGATCCTCTACGACACGGGTACCTTCAAGGCACCATGGATCCCCTGATCCAGATCCGGCCCCTTTATACCCGGCGACCGCGGCATCGTGGCTCACCAGCGCGACCACCCGATGCCGCGGTCATCCGTAACCAAAGAATCGGCGTGGTCGCCGTGGCGCCGAGGACTGCCGTTCGTTCGCTAAAGGTAAGCTCCGGCCGTACGGCGCGCGCGAGCTGCGGCTGCTATTGGTAGGCGGTACCCGTTAGCCCGGCGATCACCTGATCTCGGTCATGCGGTTCAACTGCTAGCCCTCGACCATGGTTCCATGGACCCAGCACCCGTCCAGTATTCGATCCGGATCCACGGCCACCTTGGCGCAAAGTACTGTCTGCGTTCCCAGCGCTAGTGCCGCAACGGCATGGCGCTGACACCGTGCTCAACGGCCTTGTGGACCGGTCGGCACTCCACGGCCTGCTGGCTGAGATGAAGGCGCTCGGCCTCGACCTCCTCGAGATCCGCCAGCTCACGCCCGCCGCAGATCACAACAATCAGGTGACGGCCGCTCATCTTGATGGCCACTAGCTTCGAGCGCACCCGAACCTATGAATCTGAGAGATGGCCGCCGTGATACAGCACCGTTTCAGGGCTCTCATCACGTTCGATCCATCGGCGCCTGAGAGCCTCATGCAGGGCTACCTGGACGGAACACGTACCACCCGCGTCATCCAACCCCGTTTCGGAATGCATTTTCCAGCGGTACTCGCATGCCGTGAGCCATCGCCGCCACGAGCCGCGATGCATGTCGTGCTCAGCGTCGCGCTATCTTCGAGCGAGAGGGAAGCATTCTTTGCCGCCGGCCGACACTTCATCATCTGGGCCGACGCTATCGTGGGCCGTACCACGTGCGGCGATGGCCTGGTCAGCCACGGCATCATCTCAGGCCAGGAGGCAGTACTCCGCCCAGTGCCGCCGACCAGAGGGCTCATCAGAGGACGCCGCGCCCAGCACCGCCGAAAGCCTGCCGCCAGCCGTTCGTGACATGCCGCCTGGACCTACATGGAAGCCCGACCAGTGACACCCGATACGGCGGCTCAGCCAGGCGGGCTGAGTCCTGCTGACGGGTCGCGGACGGCGCGAACTGCTCCGCCTCCGCTCCGCGCAAGACCGGTGGGTGGCCGCGGCGATGATCTTGGAGCCGTATGTGGCAGGGGTCGACTCCACGGTGGTCGCCGTCGCGCTGCCAGCGATCGGACGGAACCTGCACGTCGGCATCCAGGGCCTGCAATGGACCGTCACGAGCTACACGCTGCCCCTGGCCGCGGTGACCAAGAACGTGGCCGTGCGGGCCGAGGCGGTGTCGAACACCGTGTCCCGGAGGGTTCACATAGGAGGACGCCTTGGACGAGCTGCGGGGCGACGCGGAGCGCCCGGTAAGAGCCGTGCCCGGCCACCAACTGCCGGGGTTTCAGGTGCCGGCCTGTTCCACCGACATCATCCGCCAAGCCGGGGTTCGCCCGGCGCGGTCGCGCGAGCCGAGACGATCAGCTCGGAGGGGAGACACACTGAGGCTGGCGAGGACCGTCGGGAAGGGCGCTGCCGGTGGGGAATGAGGGCGGTGGGCCGGGGTCGGTGCGGCTCGCGTCGAGCGTCGGCCGGTGGGTGCTCGCGGTGGCGGTGCTGGGCGAGGTGATGGTGCTGCTGGAAGCAACGGTTGTCAACGTGGCGTTGCCGGCGATCGGCCGTGATCTCGGCGTGGGCGTCGCGGGGTTGCAGTGGGTGCTGGACGGTTATGTGCTCACCCTCGCGGCGCTTGTGCTGCCAGCCGGTTCGCTCAGCGACCTTTATGGCCGGCGTCGCATGTTCATCGTGGGGGTGGCGGCTTTCGTCGCCGCCTCCGCGCTGTGCGCGGGCGCCCCGACGATTCAGCTGCTCGTCGCCGTCCGGTTTGTGCAAGGTGTGGGCGGGGCGCTGCTCACCCCGGGCAGCCTTGCCATCATCGACGCGGTCTTTGTTCCCGATGACCGGACCCGGGCGATCGGCGCGTGGGCAGGCCTGACCGCGGTCGCGGCCGCGGTCGGCCCGCCCGTCGGCGGCTACCTGACCGATGCCCTGTCATGGCGTGCGGTCTTCCTGATCAACCTGCCGGTGGGGGCGTTCGTCATCGCCGCCGCGGTTGCCAAGGTGCCGGAGTCCCGGGACCCCACGCGTGCTGGCGGTCTTGACCTGCCCGGTGCTGCGCTGGCCACGCTGGCCATCGCCGGGTTGTGCTTCGCGCTGATCCAGGCCTCCGGCGGCCTGACCCCCGCGGTGATTACCGCCGCGGCGGTCAGCCTGGCCACGGCCGGCGCCTTTACGGCCGTGGAGTGGCGCAGCAGCCACCCGATGCTCCCGCTGGCATTGTTTCGCTCCCGCCAGTTCGCCAGCGCCACCGTGCTCGCGCTGGTGACCTATGCGGCGCTCGGCGGCGTGATCTTCCTGTTTGTCGCGTTCCTGCAGATCAGCCTCGGCTACACCGCCCTTCAGGCGGGGGCCGCGACGCTGCCGGTCACTCTGCTGCTGCTGATCGGGTCCAGCCCATCGGGGGCGATCGCCCAGCGCATCGGCCCGCGGATCCCGCTGACCGCTGGCGCCGTGCTGACCGGCGCGGGACTGCTGCTGATGGCACAGATCCACCCCGGCGACAGTTACGTTGCCGCGGTGCTGCCGTCGCTGGCCGTCTTCGGGGCCGGTCTCGCCGCGCTGATCACCCCCATCACGGCGACCGTGCTGGCGAGCGTCGATGCGCGCCACTCCGGGATAGCTTCGGCCGTCAACACCGCACTGTCCCGCCTCGGCCAGATGATCGCGGTCGCGGCTCTTCCCCTCGCCGCCGGGCTGTCCGGCACTGACTTCGAGGACCCCGCCAAGCTGGCAGCCGGCTTCCCGGTCGCCATGACGATCGCCGCCGGAGCGTCGTTCGCGGCCGCGCTGCTCGCCTGGACCACGATCCGCGACGACGCGCTGAACCGGCCCGCAGCGGGCACCAAACCAGAGGCGACGGCGCTCTCGCCGTCTGTGCAGCGACACTGCGCGGTGGCCGGGACCCCGCTGGCCACGTCCCCCGATCCACGGCCCAGTTCCCATCCGTCGGCGGACAAGCAGCCGTGACCATCCGGCGGCCCAACGCATCCAGCGCCGCCTCACACCTCCACCCTCCAGCAACCTGATCGACTGCAGCCACAAGATCGTCTACCGATACCGCAAGAGCTGTGTGAGGCGTGGGGTCCTCGGGGTCAGAGGCCCGCCGGCGGGAGGCGATGGCCGCCTACGTCCTGGGGGAGCAGGAGCGGTGCTACCGCGGCCGAGAGCTCCACGTGCTCGATCACTAGCAGTTAGCCCGTCCCAGCTGGTCGCGGATGACCGCGTGCGGGCCTGGCCGGCCGGCTCAAGCCCCTGCGCCCTGCCGTCCGGGCACGACTGATTGAGCGCAGGCCGGCGGTTACCGGTCGTCGTCGCCGTAGAGGATCTCCTGACGCTGTTCGAGCACATCATCTTCCGGCTAGTCGTCGGGAATCGCGGTCGGTGCCGAAGGCGGCTCGCGATCCTCGGCGTGGTAGTCGGCGTACTCATCCTCGGGGTTGCTGCCGGTGCCAGGTGCCATGGCTGTGAGTTTTGCGTGCCGGTGTCCGGGCCGCAAAACAGGTGGTCATCGCAGGCGTCTGGCAGTCCACTGCCGCGCGACCCCCGTTAGGAGGCACTTGCAGGGTCGCCTGGCGTCCGGCATGGCTGAGCCCGGACGTGCACTCAGTCCGGCTGGGTCATATCCGTTGCCGCTGGGTTCTGTGGTAGGCGAGGGCGCCCCGTTCCCTCATCAGCCACAGAGATGAAAACGGCCTCGGAGGGCCGTTGGGCGCCGTCGTGGCAGCGGGCACAATGGCACCCCAGGCAGGCGCAGATCAACTGGCTCACACGCAACTCAGAACCCTGCAGCGCGCAGCCGTCTTCTCGCCCCCAATTGTTCAGCTCACAGCCACCGCGTCGTCAACGGTGGGCGCCTGGCTCACACCGGGCCGACCGTGATTCGCGGCGATCATCAGATTCTGGCTCACACGCTGCTGCGCTCGCAGCTGCGATCGCTTCTTTATCAGGCAGTAAACCGCGCTGAGCTGACGAAGAACGATAGTGGTGTCGATCGCGGCGGGTTCGGTGGATAGGTCTGGGTGGCAGCGGGTGAAGATCGCAACAGCGTAAGGACACGCCGGTGGGGGCCGTGACGACGCGGCCTCGTTGCGCACGATCCCATGAGTCAGCTGCTCTTGGTGGCCACGGTAAAGCCGGTGTCGAGTCCGGAAGCGATGCGCTGGCGCGTCAGCTGCTGGCCATCAGGGACTGGGCCCCGGGCATACGCTGCCGCGGCCCGGCCCTGCTCGTCCAGACGCCTCGCAACAGTTCGGCCAGGTCGCGTGGTAGTCCGCGATCGGCGCGCCGGATCCAGCCCGGCAGAGCGTGCCAGGCGGGCGCGGATCTCCGCCGCGCCCGGGCGGCGTGCCCGTTGCGGGGTCGAGGTCAGCCACGTGGGCGTAGTCGCTGAACCCGCCCTGGCGTGCCATCGTCTCGAGCATCGGCTGCAGGTCATCGGTGATGCGGGTGCGCTCCAGCCCGAGCGAGGCGGATCAACCGGTGGGTCTGGCGAATCACCGAGATCTGGCGATGACCTCTCACCTTCCCGCCGGCCATCGTTGGCCGTTGTGAGGATCCCGCGCGGGCGTCAGGGGGTGGCCCTGTAGCCCCTTTTGAAGGCTAGGAGGAAGTGGAGGACGAGTGAGCTTGCAGATATATGACAACTTCGGGGATGCCGGCTACTCGCTGACGGATTACAACCAGAAGTGGATGACGCCGAACGGTTTGGGAGAGATGGCTGTCGAGGACGCGCGCAGCTTCAGCGGCGGGCGCCTCAACTTGAGCGCGGTCCCGTTCCAGACGGGATCCGACGTCGGTGTCGATGATCACCGGAAGTATCTGGCCGTCTCAACGCACACCTTTCCGGTGCCCCGCAACGGAACGCTCGTCCTCTCGTCGGACATCAAAGCCTCGACTCCCGGTACGGTCCCCGGGCTGACCCAGCTCGGTGTCTACGGGCCGTCCGGATCTTGGCTTGACCCCGCTAAGCCGCCGACGCGGCCGGGGTACACGGCCCGACGGTTGCAGGGACAGCAGGCTGGTGTCGTGATGAACGTGCTCGACTTCTGTACGGGGCAAGTGTTCGACTGGTTCATCGCATCGGACACGGCCTTCGCACTGATCGAACGGCTACCGACCGTTGTCACCGGGAACGTCGGGAACCCAGATTGCGGCGCCGCCACCGAGGTCGGTCTCAGCAAGATGTACACGCAGATCATCCGAGAGGTCCCGGTGCGGCCTGACCAGCGGCATCACCTTGACATCGCGCTCACTCGCCACGAGGGAGAGGCTTGGGTCGACTACTTCCTTGATCATCAACTGATCGCACACGTAGAGAAGATCGGGATTCCGCTCGACAAACAGGGAGTCCCGTTCACCGGCATCTATACCTCGGTTGGCGACGGAGAGCTGGTCGCCGATCAACTGGACTCTGTGCGTTTCGGGCACGGGCTGTTCTCGCTCCTGGACGCGTTCCCGTTTCAGCACCCAGAAGCACCAGATCTAAGTGTCTCGATACCCGTAGAGGACGCCTCGGGCCGCGGCGCAGCCGGCCGCGCACGGCTGTTCGGGCAGGGCGCCGGCGGATCTTTTCGCATGTTCACGACGTCGACGATCACCGGGCCAACAAGCACGGCCGATGTCGTCAGCGCGCTCGCTGCGGCGCGCAGCTAGCGCGGCTAGCGCGGCTAGCGCGGCTCGCGCCAGGCGCAGCAGATGAAGGCGATCGGCTTAGAGGCGCAGCAACAGGGAGCGGCTCGGCGAGCACGCCGCTGCCGCGCTCCTGGGCCGGGTGACGTCATGAGCGCAAGGTGACGGTCGTGGTCCGTGCCGACGGTGCGTTTGGTCACGCGGCGGCGGCCCTGGCTGGCGGCTGCCCGAGGGTGGCTGGGCGTCCCCAGCCGGAAGCCGAGCGGCTGTAGCGCCGCGCGACCGAGGCGCCGGAGCGGCTGGACCAGCTGACGTGATGGCCGGGCCGGCCGGCGGATCAGGCTCGCCTGACACGCCTCCGGCAGGATACGGATGACAGAGGAGGATGGCGTGAAGTTCTTTGTCCCTGGAGTGCCCGCAGAAGAGACCGAGCAGCAGTACGCGGTATTGGCCGAGCAGTGCGGCGTCCCGGTTCCCCCGCCGGGTGATCGGATCCAGTCCATCACGTTCCATCACGATCAAGTGGACTGGGTGGCGACCGTCGGCGAGCCCTTGCAGGGCACGGACACAGAGCCAGATCGCCATGGCCGCATGAAAGACCTCCCTGCGACGGCGTCCGATCCAGCGACCGTGCGGGCGATCTTCGCCGGCGACCCCTATATGGTCATGACGGACGCCAAGCCAGCCGGAACGGCCGAGTCGGCGTGGGAGAACCCATTTGCCGCTGGGCGGCACAGCATCCGCAACGTCACCTACTTCGATCCTCCCGGAGCGAGCTGACCCCCTACCGGGTCTGTTCACGGTCTTCGAGATGGGCTTGTGAGTTGCGGCCCCCAGCAAGCTGCTGTAGTAACGAGCCTGCAGGCGGCATCCCATGTCACCCGCCGGACACGCCCGCAGGGTGCACCGCCCGCCCCCGGCTCAGGCCGGCAGCCGACAGACCGGGTCAGGCTGCGCCGCCCACGCTGCCCGTCATCGGTCCCCACATCACGCATCATTCCGCAGTCACCACCCGAGACCGCAGACCAATAATGGCGAGCGCGCGTTACCGCCTTATGTGCCGCGACGAGGTTTGCGTGACCAACTCGATGAGCTGCGCAATGAGGCGGCTGTGCACCAGGGCAAAGATCTCGGTCGATCACGCAGTGTGGCGGCCGTTCGCCAAGTCCGCGGACCCAAGCCGGGTATGAGCGGTTGGCAATTGCTTGGACTGTATCGGTGACCGCATGCAGACTTGCCCCGCACGGTACTGCCCTGATGGCCGGGCCGGGACGGGGGCGCCGGGTGCGGCGCAAGGCGACGGCGATGACGAACGGCCAGCAGGTCTGGATCGATGACGTCAGCCGCTCGGCCAGGCCCAGGACGCTGCCGTCGCGGGTTTCGGCGAGCAGCCAGCCGAGCATGGCCACGAAGACGGCGGAGACGGCGGCGGAGCCGTAGACGCCCAGGATCAGCGGCCGCGGCGAGGCACGCCGGGCGGCGAAGGCGGGCCACACGGCGATCGTGACCGCGCCGAGCACGGTCCAGGCGAGGTGCCGCGGGGTCGCGCCCCGGGCGGGTTCGGGGGATGCGGCGATGCCG
>WNFI01154347.1_pt1 | contig 29490 bp, 27 predicted proteins | sample 5400471 | NCBI WGS metagenome assembly WNFI01 (sample SAMN13153348, study PRJNA577476) | soil metagenome | isolation source: 100 cm saprolite on Douglas fir-dominated hillslope | place: USA:California | collected 2013-09-17
CTTGTGCGACAAGCCGCACTATTCCAGGCGAGAATAAGGAGTTAAAATCAGGCCAATGCATAAGACACTACGCCATTTGCTAGCGCTCTCCCTTCTCTGTGTGCTGATCACAGCCTGTGCCTCAATGGCCAGTGGGATTAACGCGTCACCATCACCAGTGAAGAAGGCCCAAACGTTTGTGGCACCATACCCTACGACAACCGCGAATGACCGCTGCCCAGCGAATATCTCATTCGTGGTTAGTTGCCAGACACCACAGAGTATGCGCGCCGCCTATGGGATCGCGCCTTTGATCCAGAAGGGCGATACCGGCCAGGGGCAGACGGTGGTGGATATCGTCTCGTTTGGCAGCCCCACTTTACAGCAGGATATGGATGTCTATGACAAGCAGTTCGGCCTGCCGCCGATCACGGTCCAGCAGATCAGCCCGCTCCACGAGCCGATCTACGATCCGCGCCACGACCGCTCAGGCTGGGCGGATGAAACCACGTTGGATGTGGAGATTATTCACGCGCTGGCCCCAGGCGCGAACATTGTCGTGCTGACCAGCCCGGTCGCGGAAACCGAAGGCACGATCGGCCTGCCAGAGTTTCGCCAGCTTCTGCAATACACCATCGATCATAAATTGGGCAATATCGTCTCAAATAGTTGGGGAGCTTCAGAAGCGACGTTAAAGGACGCGGCGGGCCAGGCTGAGGTGCAGAAATGGGACGCGCTCCTCAAGCAGGCCACCACCCAGGATGGGATTACCCTGTTGGGATCTTCGGGCGACAATGGCGCGAGCGATTTCCTGGACTTGCAAAGTAGCAAACTCTCGCCAACCCCCACCAGCAGCTTTCTTAACGACAATCCGTGGGTGACGAGCGTGGGAGGTACCGCGCTCCATCGCAACGGCACCGCCTTTAGCGAGAGCGCCTGGAATAGCAGTGGTGGCGGTTTCAGTGCCTTCTTCCCGGAGCCGTCCTATCAGCAGACCTTGCCAGCCAGCGTCCAGAGCCTGATGCAGAACCGGCGCGGTGTGCCCGATGTCTCTGGCGACGCAGACCCGAATACTGGCCTGGCGATGTATCAGAATGGCAGTTGGAGCACCGCTGGCGGTACCAGTGCCGCTGCCCCCATGTGGGCAGCCCTGGTTGCCATTGCCGACCAGATGGCGGGGCACGCGCTGGGCTTCATCAATCCCGCCCTCTACAAAATCGGGACTGGTGCGCATTATCAGCAGGATTTTCATGACATTACCGTTGGCAATAACAGTGTAGCCAGTTCGAGCGTGAAGGTTGAGGGCTATAACGCCGTTCCTGGTTGGGACCCTATTACCGGTTTTGGTAGCCCCAATGCGGTCAATCTGTTGCCCGATATCATTGCCAACAGCCCGCAAGTTGGGTTAACTTAAAAAGAAGATGTACAGTATCAAGTTCTCTTATGCGCAGAGAACTTGATACCTTTTGCATTGCCCTGGAAAGAAAGAGAAAAAAACAATGTCTACATCCGGCCATCTTTTGCTCCGCAAAAGGGCCACTCATCTATTGCTCGCAGTCCTGGTTTTGCTCCTCAGTGCCTGCGCGGGTGTGGGGAATCCTGGCGCGAACGCAGGAGCGACGCCCAGGCCAACGAATACACCCACGATAGCACCAGGCCCAATCAATGCTATTGCGAAGGCTTGCCCGGCCCAATTGAAAAATATCATCACATGCCAGACCCCGTACACGATGCGCGCGGCCTACGGCATGGAGTCGCTGATTGACCGAGGGATGACCGGCAAAGGGGAGACGGTCGTTGATATCGTCTCGTTTGGCAGCCCCACTTTACAGCAGGATATGAATGTTTTCGATCAGCAGTTTGGCTTACCAGCGATTACCGTCCAGACGATGTCGCCCATTGGTAGTGCGAAATTTGATCCGACTAAGACCGCTATGGTCGGTTGGGCTGAGGAGACCACGCTGGACGTGGAAGTGATCCACGCCATGGCTCCTGGCGCGAAGATTATTGTGCTGACCAGCCCGGTGGACGAGACTGAGGGCACAATCGGCCTGCCGCAATTCCTGCAACTGGAGCAGTATGCAGTGAAAAATCACCTGGGCCAGATTTTCTCACAGAGCTATGTCGCTTCTGAAACCACACTGGCCGATAGCGCGGGCCGCCAACTGGTTGCGAACTACGATGATTTCTACAAACAGGCCACCACGCAACAGGGTTGGACCATTCTGAACGGTTCGGGCGATCACGGAGCCACCGATTACAGTAATATCGCCGCCACCACATTTTCGCCAACCCCGATCGTGAATTTTCCCGCCGATGATCCCTGGGTCACAGCGGTAGGTGGCACCACCCTGCTTGGTGCGTCCTCTGACGTGAACGAGACGGCCTGGAGTGGCAGTGGCGGTGGTTTCAGCACGTTTTTTAGCGAGCCGAGTTATCAGCAGGGGTTGCCCCAGAGCGTTCAATCCCAGATGAAGAATCAGCGCGGCGTCCCTGACGTAGCTGCCAACGCCGACCCGCAAACTGCTATGGCGATTTACTACGATGGGCAATGGCAGCAGATTGGTGGGACCAGCGCGGCCACCCCGACCTGGGCTGGGATTATCGCTGTGGCCGATCAGATGGCCGGGCATCCACTGGGCTTTATTAATCCCGCTCTTTACAAAATCGGCACTTCGGATAAAGCGGCAACGGATTTCCGCGATATTACCAGCGGCAGTAATTCGTTTAGTCAGGGCGATGTGAATGTACAGGGGTATTCCGCCGTGGCTGGTTGGGACCCCGTCACCGGCAGCGGCGCGCCCATCGGCGAGAAACTTCTCCCCGATCTGATCGCGGCCCAATAGCTAAAGAGACTGAGATGAAGGCGATCTCGTACCATTTCCCAGAGACCATCCGAGCAGAGCAGGAGCAGGTCGCCGTTCTGCACTGGCAGCACAAACCAGTCTACCGTCACATCCGTCTTATCGCCCAGGCCGCGATAGACTTTGTTGCGATCGGGATGGGTATAGACCTCGTCGGGCGAGATCGCTCCGCTCTCGACCAGGCGCGCAACCAGCGAGTGATCGCGGGTGATCTGGGTCAATCCAGCGTTGGGACGATAGATATAGGTGCGGCTATCACCGACATTGATGATATAGGCCGTCTCGTTGAGCAGGAGTACTGCTGTGATGGTCGTGCCCATCTCAGCGCCCTGTTCCCGGCCATGCTGGTAAATGACTTGATTGGCCCAATGGACGCCATCGATCAGGATATCGACAATCCCTTCATTCTCAAGCTCGCTGCAGGCGATCAGGCCAGGCACCACCGTTTCCAGCATGCCGCGCAGCGCCAGGTGGCTGGCCAGACGCCCATGCGCGTGCCCGCCCATCCCGTCGGCCACGATATGTAGCTCAAAGGGCCGCAGACCTTCCGCGAAATTGCAGGTGCCGCGCAGGGCCAGCACGCTATCCTCGTTGGGTCGGCCCTGGCGCGTAATGCCAACGTCCCAGGCCACACCGGGCGCGCCAGCCGTGGAACTGGCAGGCCAGGCAGACGTGAATTCGCCAGAAGGCAAGGGGGCGCGGGGCCGAACCAGCGGAACAGTCGGCTGAGCAAACTGACGTGCTTGCTGCTGGCTGCTATGGGTGAGCGGAGCAAACGTGGGGGGCGATGCAGATCTATTGACAGGAGACCCTGTTGCCGTGATGGGTGCAGCGCTTTGCACGCGCTCTGCTGGTGTGAATGAGGGCTTGAGTGGCGCGGTCTGGGCTAGCGAGACAGGCGCGAGTTTGCCGCGCTGCCCATCAGCCAGAGCCGACGAGGACTGCCAACCGCTGCCCAGCAGGCTACGCGAGCGGGAGAGTTGCCAGGTGTAGCGGCCCAGCGCGTGGACGGATGCGATCCACAGACCCCAGAGCACGAGTAGAGTCAGTGCCTGAATGCCGAGCGTTGCTAGCGAGAACAGCGCGGCAGAGCCATGCAGGGCCAGCAGGCGACCGGTCAGTGGGAGCGTTTGCAAGAAGAGCAGGAATACACGCGGCGGAAAGCCACCAGGCAGGAGCAGCAACAGGATGCCCAGCAGCGCCAGGCCCGTCCAGGTCAGGTAACGCAGCCAGGCGTAGGTTTCGTAGCTCAGGCGCAATTGGGTGCGGAGCGAAATCGTCTGGAGATCGAGGTCCGGCAGTTCGCCAGGATATGAGAAATCTGTTTTGGTGCTATTCCGTAGCATTATGATGCGACCTCCCTAAAAGTCGCGACTCTCGCCTGCACATTATGCTGGGCGAGGACGCGGATTCCGGCGTGCCCGCTACTCAACGCGCTGTCCTCCACTTCGATCTGCCAGTCTACAGGCGCGGGTTGGCCAGCAGGCCAGACCATGGCGAAAAGCTGCGAGCCGACGACGCGAAAACGAAATGTGTAGGGCTGGCTGTTCTGAGCAGGAAACGGCATCCTTTGCAGGGGCGTCACCATGCCAGCCATCGATCGCGCTACTACCAAATTTTGCCCGTCCAGATACGCGGTATAAAAATCGTTGGGATCGCTCCAGCGGAGGACCGCGCCCAGTGAGGGCGGTCCATAAGAACTGAGCGAGGCGCTAAATGTGACCTCTTCGTTTGCTACCATGGGTCCTAGAATGGCGTCGCAAGTGACTGGCTGCGCCGGAGCGTAAAGCATGCCCGCGTGCTTGAAAACCGCGAAATAGGGTACATTGCCCGCGTCAGCCTGCCAGGACTGTCCATCCGGGGATGTGCCCCAGTAGGCGTGGTCAGGGCGCTGAAAGGTATCGCTGGCCAGTACTGCCGCGCCTGGGTCAGTCAGCCGCGGAGCAACCAGGGGAGCGGCGGTTTGCCTATTGACCGTTGGGTTGAGCGAGAGCGCGGCCTGGATCTGCGGCACGCAGAGGGCCGCGACTCCATCCCAGAGCAGGAGCAGCACCAGGAGTAGCAGGCCGCTCCGCAAAAGCTGTGGGGCGACGACTCTGTAGCGGCGCAAGAGAGAACGGCGCAAACTGGGCATCCTGACTCCTTCGCTAGCGGTTTAAGGCGCATCCATAATCTCATTGTAGAGGTTGTACACCAGCATATCGGCACTGTTTTCGCCAAGCTGGTCGGCCAGACCATTCTGATAGGCACCAATACGCTCCATACGAGCATTGATAAAAGCGTGGCGGGTCGATCCGGCAGAGAGACCGGAGAGGCCGCGCCGCATCGCAACCAACTGAAATTCGATTTGCTGGCGCAGGCGAGCAATTTCGCTCCCATTGCTATCGATACTTTGCATTGTGGTTCCTCCCAGCAGGTGAAGCTGCCAGAGCTGTGGTCGGGCATCATCCTTCATACAAGCAACCAACACCTACAAAGCCGGGTCTTTGTCCACTGACCAGAAACCCCTACGCGAGCATTTCTACAAAGACTGAGGCGACGTTGCGCCGCTCTCATCAACTTCCGCTCAGGAGTATAGTTGAAAAACTTTGTATAACATCCCAGCTATCTTCCGCTCCGGCCCTTGTGCCCGCCCTGGGGGCCGGGTTGAGGTGCTCCAGCCGCTCTACAGATGTGGGTGGATTGGCTGTCTTATACCAGTCTTCTGATTTCCTGCTCTATTGTATGAGACTGGGGAGAAGTATTCCCGCTGGCTGGCAAGTAGTTCAAGGTCACCGCCAGCAGATCTTGCGTGCGGAACGGTTTAACCATATAGGCTCGTGCACCCGCCAGGCGAGACTTTACCCGATCGAGCACACTATCGCGCGATGAGAGCATGACAATCGCTATCTGATCGAAGTCGGGATAACTCCTGAGAAGGCGCAAGAGATCGAAGCCATCGATGCGTGGAAGGTTGATATCCAAAAAAATCAGATCGGGAGGCCGCTGCATCTCTGTTTTTAACGCGCGCAGTGCTTCATAGCCATCGCGAAAACTCAGACACGCGATTCCGGCGCGGCCCATGCTCGTTTCAACAATCTTGCGTACCACGATTGAATCGTCGATAATCACCACAGAATACATAGCCGAGTGTACCTTCCTCCCGCCTGATCCGTGTAGAGAAAAGAAGAGGCTGGCTGAGGCCCGTGCTCAGGTGCTCCTGGCATCCGGTTGCCATACGTTATCTAAAGCAATAAACTCCCATCAGAACAGAATTAAACAAGGCATGGCGAATGTCGAAGGACACTCGCCACGCGGTCAGGGATTCGCTGCACCAGGCCTGCAATCCGAGGAGTATGGCGATGAGAACCCGGCGGGCTGACTGAGCGACGTATCCGAGAGAGAGTATAGGTTGAGCGGGTTTGCCCAATCTCCCTGAAGTCTTCCTGGCTCCAGGTTGCGAGAGTTCAAATGGTGCCGAAAAAGCAGAGAATATACATTGGTGCCGGGTTGTAGTATGATTGGCGTATCATCACATCGATTTAAGAGGGCCTTGTTGTAGATATGGATATAAAAAAGAAAGAAGCGATACGCTTGTCTGAGCCAGGGGTACTCAAGAAAAGCCGAGGCACAGGCTCTTTTCGCAATGTACTCAACAATCCTTCGTTCATGTTCCTCTGGCTGGCACAACTGATCTCTCAGATCGGTTTTAACGCGGCCAACTACGGGGTGCTCACGAATGTCGCCATAATCACCCATGGTTCGACTATTCTATCCGGCGTAGCTATTATCTCTTTTACTCTTCCGGCTGTTCCTTTCAGCCTGTTAGCCGGTGTCTATGTGGATTATCTGGATAAGCGCCTGGTTCTGTGGGTGAGCAACGCGCTCCGCGCTATTGCTACTGCGCTGATCGTCGTAGCATTGGTCTGGAACCCGAATGGGATACTGTTCCTGTTCCTCTTGAACTTCTTTATCTCGATGGTCACCCAATTCTTTATGCCAGCGGAATCTTCGTCAATCCCGCTGCTGGTGGGCACGGAAAATCTGGTCCCGGCGCTCTCACTCTTTAATATCACGCTGAATATCGCTCAGGCTATAGGCTTTCTGGTGCTGGGGCGAGTGATTGAGGGCTTTTTCACAAAATTTAAGCTGCATCTGGGCTTTGCCACTGTGACCATCACGCCCCACGACATGCTCTTCGCCGTGATCGCATTCAGCTACCTGCTGTGTATGTTGCTGATCCTGGCTATTCCACGCGCCCGCTTGCGTCCACACTTGAATGGTGAGCAGCACCTGCCCAAATCACCGGGCAAAGAGATGTGGGCCATTGTCCAGCGCGACATTAAGGGGACCTGGCAGTTTGTGCGCAGGGACAGAAGCCTATACCTTGCACTGCTGCGGGTTTCGGTTATCAGCGTTCTGCTCCTGGTCATTGGCGAACTGGCACCCGTTTTTGTGCAGCACATTCTGGGTTTGCCGCCTGACGACCTGACCCTGCTCTTCGCTCCCGCGGGCGTTGGGCTGGTTCTGGGTGGTTTGCTCATGCCATTGCTCACACGCTACCTCAATAAATCGCTCATCGTCACTTTGGGCTTTATCTTGACCGCCGCAGGGCTGATCCTGCTGCCAGCCAGCCAGATTGTCACCCAGCACGTTTACTTCCTGCAGCCCTGGTCGTTGTTTATCGTCGGCGCACTGGCTTTTATCCTGGGTTTTGCCCTGGACATGGTCAATATCCCGGCGCAAACAATCTTGCAGGAACGCTCGCCAGAAGAGGAACGCGGGCGCGTGCTCTCTTTCCAGTTTATGCTTTATAACGCTGGCTCAATCCCTGTTTTGCTCTTCGCTGGCCTGATCGGTCAGCTACTGGGCATCGGCGTCATCATGTATATCCTGGGTGGCGCAATCCTGTTTTTCCAATGGTGGGCCACTCACTACAAGCTCGCATCAGAAAAAACGACCACTACACTTTAGCTTTAAACAGAACCATAGTCTAGAGGATCGGTTGGAAACCGATCCTCTAGACTATGGTTCTGTGGTGTTTCAGCAGTGTTTTGCCGGCGGCAAAACACTGCTGAAACACCACAGAAGGGTGTACCCGGTAGACAAGGCTCCCACTGCTATACTAGCAGTAGAAACTACCAACAACCTATCTTTGTTGGAAGAGGCAGAAACATGCGTGTGTATCCCCGTTTAAAGCGTTTGCTGGGGGAAGATGAGCGTTGTTTCGATGTGGCCGTTGATCATGGCTCCTTTAACGAGCGCTCATTCTTGAATGGGATAGAAGATATGCGCGGGGTGGTCGCGATGATTGTCGAAACCAACCCCGACGCGATCCAGTTGAGTCCGGGCCTGGCCCCGCTGCTTCAGGACAGGGCCGGCAAGAGAAAACCAGCCCTGGTTCTGCGCGTCGATGTGACCAATGCCTATGGCCAGGGGCAGCCGCGCGCGCTTTTTAGTCGCGTGACCGGCGAGGCCGTTGAGCAGGCGCTAGCCCTGGACGCGGCCTGTATTGTTGTGCATCTCCTGCTGGCACCCGACCAACCGGAGTTGTACGATCAGTGTGTTGAGAATACTGGTCGCCTCAAGCCTCACTGCGCGCGCTACGGCATGCCGCTGATGGTCGAGGCGCTGGTCATGAAGCCTGAGGAGGAGGGCGGAGGGTGCGAAAACCATTACATAAAATATAGACATTTATCCGCTTCTCCCCCCATTTCTCCTTTTCACGGGTAGGTTTTTTGGTAAAACACCTTGGGAAGCGAGCGAGCAGGAAGAGTTTGAGAGGATTTTCCTGGACGCAAAACGGCCCGTTGGGAAGCCGTTCCAGCGAATGCGAGCTGACCGACGCGAGTTCGTCTGTTCAGAGTCTCGCGGCTGTGCTTTTCCAAGCATGCTCGCGCTTTGCTTTTCCCAAAAGTGGGATCAGCCAAAGCGTTGCTGCATCTAAAACGACTGGTGCTCGTTTGCATTGCTCTGTCGTTTGATGCATGGTTCCCTGCTTTCTGGGACGCAGAGCTGGCCGGCTCACCGTGCTGCTCTGCATCCAGGAAAATCCTCTCTTGAGTCAACGATCAGCCCGCTTGGTGAGCGGGCTGACCAAAAAACCTACCCGTGAAAACCCATTTCTCCCCTGGTATACTGCTCCCATGAAACTGAGCATGTACGCGCGTACGATCGGAGTCACCTACAAGACGGCCCATCGTTGGTGGAAGGCTGGAAAACTGGATGCCTACCAGTTGGACACTGGCACCATTATCGTGCGTCCTCCTGAAAACGCTACGGAAAAGCAAGTGGCACATGTGGCCTTGTATGCTCGTGTGTCTTCAGCCGATCAGAAAAATGACCTGGAACGGCAGATGGAGCGGTTGAAAGATTACGCCGCCGCACGAGGTTATCATGTGACGCGCCAAATGACTGAAATTGGCTCTGGCCTCAATGATCGCCGTCCCAAGTTTTTGAAACTCCAACCATTGGCGTCATCGTCGTAGAACACCGTGATCGTGGAACGCGCTTTGGTTTTCACTACATCGAGCAGTTCCTGGCCATGCAAGGGCGGAAGCTAGAGGTTGTTTTTCCAAAGGATACAGACGATGATTTGGTCAATGACTTTGTGTCCATCTATGAGCCATGAAATCGACGTTCAGCCAGGTTCAGCGGCCCCTGAGTGCGTTTCTTGTAGCGCTGTCAGGGTCAGCTCATCTACAAAACGCTCTCAGGTGGACTGATTATGTCGGAGAGTGGCGAGGCGGTGAGCATTTACACTAGCCGTGTGACGCTCGACGACTTACGCATGGAGAGCGAACGTGTGCGCTCAACCGCGTGCTTCTTTCAAGAACTGGTCCCCAAGAAGGTCGAACTGCGCATTACCATTGTCGGCACGCAGGTGTTTGCGGCGGAAATCTCGTATCGCGATCCTGATGCTGCCGTGCTTGACTGGCGTACTGCATACCACAATTTGCAATACCGCGTGTACGACCTGCCAGAACACATCTCCCGCAAATGTCTGGCCTTTGTACAACGGTTGGGCTTGTTGTTTGCCGCGATTGATATGATTGTGACTCCCGATGAGCGTTATGTCTTCCTGGAGGCGAATGCGTGTGGGCAGTGGTCCTGGATTCAGCAAGCCACCGGGCTTCCCATCTGCGAGGCACTCGTGGATCTGTTGGTAGGAGAGCTAACCGAAAGGAACGTCTTGTATGCAACAACTCGATGAGCAGGCCCGCCCGTATGCCGAGGCCCTGGTTGCCGCGCTCAAACAGGAAGGAAGCCTCTCACAGCCGTTGGTGGAAGCCGCGTTTCGATCCGTGCCACGGCATGCCTTTCTTGACCACTTCTTCCGCAGGGAAATCCGCGAGGGGAAATCGCAGATGCAAGAAGTGCGCCAGGAGTCCTATCCTTCTCTCGATGGCTGGTTCCAAGCCATCTATGCCAACCAGGCCCTGGCAACTGCGTATTCGCCTGAGAGTACCGCAATCAGTTCCAGTTCCTCGCCCGATGCGATGGCTTGCATGTTAGAGGCGTCTGATCTGGGGCGTTCCTTGCGCATCTTGGAAATCGGGACGGGAACAGGCTACAATGCCGCTCTGCTCGCTTCCATCGTGGGAAGCCAGGGCCATGTGTGGACCGTCGAAGTCGCCGCCGATCTTGCAGAATCGGCGGCACAGCGGCTGCGCGGCGTCGTCGGATCACGCGTTTCGGTCCATGCGGGCAATGGGCTGAAAGGATACGCGCCAGGCGCGCCGTATGATCGGATTCTAGCAACCGGAAGTACCTCGACTGTTCCCCTGCCCTGGCTGGAACAGGTGCGACCGGGCGGGATTATCCTCATGAATCTGATCGGGGAAATGGGTGCGTGCTCATTTCTCAAACTCGTGAAACAAGAGACCGGGCTGGCGGCCCGTGGCCGTTTTCTTTCCCGTTCGGAATTTATGGAGTTATACGAAGCGGGGACGTATCCACCCAGACGTGCGACGCTGGTTGGTCAGTATATCGCCCGTCCGGTGACGATGCAGCAGTCGTGTACACGCGCAGACTTTGATCTCTCTGTGCTGTGGGAACGGAAGCTCGATATGGCCCTCCAACTTGCCTTTCCTCACATGTCCTTTACCTCGGCATATGTTTCTCCAGCTTGCCCATGCCTCATTGACCGGGCATCGGATACGATGCTACTTTTCCGCCCCACAGATGAGGAGCATTTTCAGGTCGAAGTGCGTGGTGAACCGTCTCTGTGGGAGCAGGTGAAAACCACGTACCAGCAGTGGGTAGCTGCTGGCCAGCCTGATGTCATGGCGTATCATGTGCAGATTGATGATGACGGAAAACAGCAGGTCATACTTCCCTCGTTTGGGCGCGCGACGGAGATGACTACCTGGGTCATTTACGAACCGGAGTAACCCAATATTCCTCTTTCCGCTTTGAGAAGACGGAAGCAGAATATGAAGCAAGTGAGAAACAGTGCCGAGAAAGGATGCATGGATGAACGTTCATCTTGAGTTGGATTGGTGCCCGCTCTGCTCGACAGAGGTGTGCGTCCCCATGCGCCCCCGGTTTGAGCATTGGCAGCACGCACATCCAGACGTGACCGATTTGACCATTGCTCAGGTGAGTTGGATTCTGAACCGGACAGAGCCCCAATATGTGTTTGAGGAGATCTATCCGTTCGACTATCGCTCACCCACCGGAACTCGCTATTGGCGCATGGAGACTGTTGAACGCTACCTGGGAGCGGATGTACGGCGGTTGTGGTAAACCACCGGAATGGCTCCGCGGCAGTCGACCCAAAGGCAAGGTATGCATGCAGATTACACGCGGATATCGCAGCGAGTTAAACCTGAATAACAAACAGATCACGGCCTGCAAGAAGCACGCTGGAGCCGCCCGTTACGCTTACAATTGGGGTCTGCGCCGCAAGCAGGAAGTCTACAAGGCGACTGGACGCTCTATCAGTGCAATGGAACTGCATCGGGAACTCAACGCGCTCAAGCAAACAGACCTCCCCTGGCTCTATGAATCGAGCAAGTGCGCTCCTCAGGAGGCACTGCGAGATTTAGACATCGCCTTCAAAAACTTTTTTAAACGGGTGCAATTGAAGAAAGAGGGCAAGTGGCGTGGCCCGGCGGGCTATCCTCAATTGAAAACCAAACGGAAAGGACTGGGTAGTTTTCGCCTGACTGGCTCCATCCATATCTACGAGAAAACCATTGACTTGCCGCGCCTGGGTACGCTCCGCTTGCATGAGTGCGGCTATTTGCCTATGAGTGGCGTTACCATCCTCTCAGCAACTGTTTCCGAGGAGGCAGGTCGTTGGTTTGTGTCTGTACAAGTGGAAGAAGACATACCCGATCCGCCTGTGGCCACAGGCGTTTCCATTGGGATCGATGTGGGGATCAAAACGCTCGCGCAGTGTTCCGATGGTCGCAGCATTGCCAATCCCAAAGCACTGCGCTCAGACCTCCAAAAGCTCAAAACGCTACAGCGACGTCTTTCGCGCAAGCAAAAAGGTTCAAAAACGTGATGCCCTGCACAAAGGTACCGGTACTCTGACTCGTGCCTGCCTCACTTCCGAAGAACGCGCCCATCGTCAGGCTGAGATCACTGCCTCTTTGCCCGAACCGAAAACCAAGGTAATCGCAAAGAAAAGCAAACGATCTCAGCCTGTGGAACCTCCCCCCTTGCCTGAGCACATTGCTCGAAAAGTGAAACAGAAGCAGATCAAGAAGCTGATCCGACAGGCGACATCAGCCGATGTGGCTCTGCGTCCGCTCATGGTGATTCTGGAAGATCTCAATGTAGACGGCATGAAGCGCAATCACAAACTGGCGCTTGCGATCAGCGACGTGGGCTTGGGTGAGTTCAAGCGGCAAATGGCTTACAAAACAGCGTGGCAAGGTGAGGCGCTGTTTCTGGCGAATCGGTGGTTTCCGTCCACGAAGATGTGCTCAGGCTGCGGTCATGTGAAAGAAGACATGGATCTCTCTGAGCGGATCTATGTGTGCGACAATCCGCTGTGTCTTCTCGTGATCGAGAGGGATCTCAATGCAGCACTGAATTTGGCGGCACTCGCCAACGAAGTGCTCAAACTGGCCAAGCACGATCCCACGCACCTCCTGGAAGCACTTTTTCACGAAGTTATGACGAAGGCGATGAAAGCGGTGAAAGCCGTTCAACATGCGCAAGTCACGTAAAAACGATTCTACGGCGAGTTCCGCCGAAAGATAACGCCTGTGGAGAGAGAAGCGCTGGCTTATCTATCGCAAGATGGATGAGTGAAACTACCCTCGTTGAAGCAGGAACCGGATACCAAAGACGGCATGTCCATATTTGGGTAGATTCCGGAGAACGGTACAGGGTCGACGGCGATATCGACAGGATCATGCCCCTGGTGCGCCAGGCCGTTGAACTGGGCGCGGACCTGATCAAGGCTGATCCAAGTGACGATGTCAGCCAGTATGGCAGAGTGATTGAGGCGGCTTCTGGCTGCCCGGTCCTGCTGCTCGGTGGCAGCAAGATCTCAGATAAAGATCTCGTCCTGCGCACCTACAAGGCGATGCAACTGGGCGCAACGTTCTCCAGCATGAGCATCCCGCCCGCATGGTCCACGCGCTGATGGCCCTCGTCCACGAAGGTGCCACCGCAGAGCAAGCCTGGAAGATTCTCAAAGGTTAAAGCGGGCTGGCATATATGTGCGGAAAGTGATAGATTGGAAGCAGGCGTATAGATAAATTTAGTTTCGGCCTCTGGACGGTTGGCAACCGCGGGCGTGATCCCTTTGGCGACTTTGTGCGGCCTGAGCTTCGTCCGGTTGAGAGCGTGCGCAAGCTTGCCGAACTGGGAGCCTGGGGCATTAATTTGCACGACAACGATCTCGTGCCTTTCGACGCTACCCCTGCCGAGCGCGACCGCATTGTGCACGAGTTCAAGCAGGCGCTGAACGACTACGGCATGGTTGTTCCCATGGCGACAACCAACCTCTTCTTCCATCCCATCTTCAAGGATGGCGCGTTCACCTCGGTTGATCCCAGCATTCGCGTCTTTGCCTTGCAAAAGACCATGCGAGCCATTGATCTGGGCGTCGAACTGGGCGCTCAAACGTATGTCTTCTGGGGCGGACGTGAAGGCGTCGATGCCGAGGCCAGCAAAAATCCCGTTGAGGCCGTCAAGCGCATGCGCGAGGCCATCAACTTCCTGAGCGACTACGTCCTTGATAATGGCTACAACCTGCGTTTCGCCCTGGAACCAAAACCCAACGAGCCGCGCTCAGATACCTATTTCCCAACCATCGGGCACATGCTGGCCTTTATCTACACCCTGGACCATCCCGACATGGTTGGACTCAACCCGGAGGTCGCGCACGAACACATGCTGGGCCTCAACTTCGTCCACGGCGTTGCCCAGGCTTTAGAAGCTGGGAAGCTCTTCCACATCGATCTCAACGACCAGAAAGGCCCGCGCTACGACCAGGATCTGCGCTTTGGCAGTGAGAGCATTAAGAGCATGTTTTTCCTCGTCAAGCTGCTTGAGGATCAGGGCTATGATGGTCCACGCCACTTCGATGCCCACGCTTACCGCAGCGAGGATGAGCAGGGCGTCTGGGATTTCGCTGCTGGCTGCATGCGCACGTATAACATCCTCAAGGAGAAGGCGCGCCGCTTCAACGCCGACCCTGAGATTCAGGCCCTGCTCACTGAGATCAATAGCGGCAACTCCGAGCACGCTGCCCTCTTTAACGGTGGTTACAGTAAAGAGGCTGCCAACAAGCTCCGGGCCATCGACTTTGACGTAGAAACCCTCGCCAGTCGCGGCTTTCAATACGAGCGCCTGGATCAATTGACCGTCGAGCTGCTCTTGGGCGTGCGCTAGCGCGCTGATCAAATCACCAGAAATATAGCCATTGGTAGGGGGAAGCGTGCAACTGCTGATGCGGAAGCACGCTTCCATGTTTATTCTTGCTCGATAAATGCCAGCCCTTTGCTGATAAACTCCCCAAAGTTGGGTGGATAGCTGTGGTCCGTGCCGGGGTGGATCTCCAGTTCGCAGGGAAGATGATGTGCGCGCATGATTTCGACAAGCTTGCGCGAAACTTCCAGGCACAAGATATCTTTCTCGCCGACAAGAATGGAGCCGCGTAAATTGTTTGGCTTCTGGCTTGCGAGCAGCGCTGGTAGCGCCTCAAGCTCGGCGGGAGTCAGGTAGGGTGCCAGAGCAATGAAGCCACGGGTCTTGATCGATTGGTGGAGCGCCATCCAGACCGCCAGACCGCCGCCCATCGAGTAACCGCCAAGCACCACACGTTCGGGGTCAATCGTATGCTCGCTGTTCAGCGTGGCCAGGTGCTCGCGCACCTCGCTGATACCGGGCTCGCGCTCATCCCAGACGAATTCATATGGGCCAATGACCTGAGAAGATGTGGGAGCGCCCAGGAGCCATCCCTGAACAGCGACCTCACCCCATTCTTCAATGATGTCGCGGGCTTTTCCTTGATTACCATGTAGAGCAATCAGCAGGGGCAGGATCGTGGCCTGTTGCACAGGCTTCTCGACGAGCAATTCAGGCTGCACATGATCCTTGACCTCCGCGAGGCGCTGGCGGCAGACCTCGACCATCTCCTGAAATTCTGGGAGCGGACGCAGATCGACCAGATCCGGGTCTTGCTCCAGCTGAATAGGAGAAAACCAGCCACCTTGATCCAACATCTCGTGGAAGATATGCAGCGCCTCCGTCTGTTTGCCGAGCAGTGCGTGCAGGCAGAGATACCAGTAGGCGATGCTGTAGGTGTTCTCAGGAAAAGCCGCCTGTTCTTTCTCAATGAGTTCAAACGCTTGCATATACTCTTTGGCTTCGTAGAGGTGTGTGAGTTGTTGATGAAGATCGCGAAAAGTAGTTGCGCTCATGCTATTTCTCCTCAAAAATTCTTGCCATTGTTCTCAACAAAGCGAATATAAACTATAATGGTGACAAATACCGTCACTATTTAGGAGCGTTATATGTCGCGGATGGAACGCCTGGTGGAATTGATGTTGCGGTTACAAACGTTGCAGCATTTTACTGTTCAGGAACTGGCAGACGAATTTCATCTGTCCAGGCGCACGATGTTGAGAGATTTGCAAGCTTTATCGATGATGGGAGTGCCGCTTGCTGCCACACCTGGACCGCACGGTGGCTATTTTCTGGTGCAGCAACAGCGTCTTTTGCCATTATCGCTCACAGAAGATGAGGCAATTGGTATTGTTCTCTCTTATGAAGCTCTGTTGAACTATGCTGATTCCCCTTTCGCGGTCCAGAACCTCTCTGCAATCACGAAATTACGCAATGCCTTGCCGCCCGCTGTTCTCCAACGCCTTGATCGTCTCCGAGCGCATCTGGTGATTGGCGGCACTCAGCGCGTCTATACAGCGCCGCTGCTCTCCTCGCTTTTGAAGGCAGCAATGGATGGGGTTCATGTGCAGATCGTGTATGATTCACGCTCTCAGGTGGCGGAACGATTGATTTATCCCTATGGACTGTATGCTTTCAATGGATTCTGGTACTGTGCTTGCTTTGACCAGAAACGCCAACAACACATCTCACTTCGAGCAGATCGCATTCTCTCCATGCAAAGGAGAGAGGGACTGGAGACGCCGCCTAAGATGTCACTGCGAGAATGGATGCAGGCAAGTGATCCTGATGAAGATCCCGTGCTTGTACTTCATATAGTCATCACGGCGCGCGGTATGAAAAACGTGAACTGGAGCGTGTTTTTGCCTGAGATGGTCGTAGATGAGGATGGGAATGGCATTATCCAGAAAAAGATACCTGCCAACGAGCTGGCCTTCTATACTCGGTTGTTATTACCGCTTGGGAGTGAGGTCACGATTGAGTCTCCGAGTGAGCTTGTTGAAAGTATCAAACAATGCGCGCATGAGATTTTGGAGCACTATACGTGATAAACTCTCCCTGTGTTATTCTTTCTAATGACATATTTTCTCTATTCTACCACTTCGTGATACAATCAGGAGGGCGCGTGTGTGGCGATGCCTATGCTCAACGCTCTTATCTCTACTAATTTGCAATGACTAGAGGAGAATTTTTGCTATGTCAGTTCAAGCAAGTAAAGTCCACGATATTTCAACGATGTCTTTTGAGGAGCGGCAGCAGTTGGGGGCCGAGAACGCGGTGCTCTGTATGGGCGTCAATGAGAAGGATCGCGTTTTTATCCTGACCGATTTTGAGCGCGAAGGCATTGCTCGCCGGGTGGCCGCGGCGGCCCTGGCTCGCCACGCCGATGTCAGCGTGCGCTTCCTGGAACACTATGGCGAGCGCCCTCTGACGGCCTTTTCCGACGAATTGCGCAACGAACTGCTCCAGACTCGCCCGACGGTGACCTACTATATCGCGACCGCCAAACCCGGCGAAATCGCTTTCCGTATGCCGCTGCTGCCTTTCCTGGCCAACGAGCTTAAGAGCCGCCACGGCCATATGATCGGCATCGACGAGGCACTCATGGGCGAGGGTATGTGCGCTGATTACGACGAGGTCTTTACCCTGACCAATAAGATCTACGAGATTGTGCGCCACGCGAAACAGATCCACGTCACCTCTGAGAAGGGCAGCGACGTGACCGCGACCTTCCACCCGGAATGGAAGTGGATTCCCTGCCACGGGCGCTATACCGAGCAGGGCAAATGGGGCAACCTGCCGGAGGGCGAGGTCTTCACCGCACCCGCGACCGTCGATGGCGTGCTGGTCTGTGATGTGCTCGGCGATTTCTTCTCAGAGAAGTACGGCGTGCTCAAACGTCCCGTCACCCTGACCGTGAAGGATGGCTATATCACGACCGTGGCCTGTGAAGATGCCGCGATCGAGAAGGACGTGCGCGACTACTTCTTCTCGACCCCCAACGGCAACCGCGCGGGCGAATTCGCCATCGGCACGCTGACCAGCTTGAAGCGGCTGACCGGCAATCTCTTGCAGGACGAGAAGATGCCCGGTCTGCACGTAGCCTTTGGCAATCCCTATCCCGAATTCACCGGGGCCGACTGGGACGCGAAGATCCATGTCGACGTGATCCCCAGCCGCTGCACCATTGAGATCGATGGCCGCGAGATCATGCGCGACGGTCAATTCACCATTTAATCTTTCCAGAACGAAAATGGTTGAGCCTGAATACTTGCGTGAAACGCAAGTATTCAGGCTCAACCATTTTCGTGGAAACAGTTTCCTTGAGCTCAGGCTGTTTGCTCGGCGAGGATCTTCTCGATCTCGCTCTCCAGGCGCGCGGGATGGGGACCGACCAGGCGACCGACGGGCTGGCCGCCGTTGAAGACGATCAGCGTCGGGATGGCCTGGACGCCGTAGCGACCGGGGACCATTTCGTGCTGGTCAATGTCGATTTTGGCGAAGCCCAGCTTGCCCTCGTACTTGTCGCTCAGCTTCTCAAAAACGGGAGCAATCGCGCGACAGGGGCCGCACCAGGTTGCCCAGAAATCCACGATAACAGGCTTGTCAGACTTGAGCACCTTGTTCTCAAAGTCAGAATCGCCAACGTAAAACAGGTTGTTATGTCCGTCCATTATGCTTACACTCGCTTTCAAAGGAATAGGGTCACTTTTGGGAACGCTGAGATGATTATAGTTTCTGACCAATCTCTATGCAAATAAACATGTGCAAATGTATTTTTATTCCTCAGGCGAGCCACGGAGACAAAGCAAACGGGCGTGATCAAAGCACGCCCGTTTTGTGATGTATGTCGCGTAGAGCTAGCGGCGTCTGCCTCCGCCCTGGAAGATGGAGAGGATTTCCAGGATGTAGAGGAAGAGGTTCATTATCGTAATAAAGAGCGAAACCGTCAGGCCAACTGCGTTCGGCAGCGTGTCGGCCATGTATTTGGCGCGCTGCACATAGTAGAGGATGTAGCCACAGAAGATGGCCACGGCAAAAAACGCGATCAGCAGAGCGAAGAACGTACTATGGAAGAGAAGGCCCACCAGAGACGTTACGATCAGCAGGATCAACCCAACGAACAGGTAATCGCCCAGGCGCGCAAAACTGCGTTTGGCTGTCCAGGCGTAGAACGCGAGGCTCAGCGAGGTGACAGTAGTAATGAGAAAAGCCTGCCCCACAATATATCCCGCGCCAACCGATAGGTAGAGACCGATGATGGGCGCGATCGACAGGCCCTCTAGAAATGTGAAGAGAAAGAGCAAGGCGAGATTCCATCCTGGCTTGTTGATCATCGCGTGCAGGGCAATCAGCACGACGAAGCCAGCAATCAGAATAATAATAGAAGGTCCAAAGGTCAGGCCAATGGCCATGCCAATAAAGGAAGCGACCGTAGCGACCAGGAAAGAGGTGGCCAGGAGCGCCATGACCTTGCTGATCAGCCCGTTGGCTTGCGTGCCGACCATATTGTAGGGCAGTGGCTGATATTGATAGGCAGAGGTGTTGCTCTGCCGACCCCCAAAGGGGCTGTTGTTTCTCGGATTGAACATAGTGACCTCGATATAACTATTCTCTTCACGACTTCCTGAAGAGAAAGAAACTTGCGCAACAAGACAGATGAGTGCTTATCCATACTATACGACAAATTTCAAGCTTTGCAAAATCGGGCAAAGCTTGAATTTCAGGCAGTATGCTGTCCGCCTTCCCATTCGTTAGCGAGGTGACTGTGCGCTATCGTACGTTGCTGCTCTGCTCGCCCCAGGATTGCTCGCGCTGGCTGCGCCTGGTTTGCAGGTAAGAGCTCCACCAGAGGAGGAAGGCCATGATTGCCACGGCCAGGACGATGCCCAGGAATTTGTAGACCGAGGGCAGGAAGAGAGCCGCCAGACCCAGCAGGATGGTCGCGCTATAGAGCACAAGGCAGACCTGGCGCGTGCTCAGGCCGCCGAAGAGCAGGCGGTAGTGCAGGTGAGTTTTGCGCGCGTACAGGGGCAGTTCGTCGCGTTTCATGGGGTGCTGGCCACGGCGAATGCGGTTGAACATCACCCACGCGATATCCAGGATGGGAATGCCCAGGATCAGCAGCAGCAAGGCGAATTTTGCGCCGCCGATCACAGCCAACGTGGCTAGCGCAATACCCAGAAATTGCGATCCGCTATCGCCCATCCAGATGCGCGAGGGACTCCAATTATGCGGCAGAAAACCGGCTACCGCGCCGGTGAAGATAATTGCGAGCAGCGCCACCGTGTATTGTTCAAGCCGCCAGCTAATGATGGTGATAAAGAGGCCCGCGATAGCCACCAGGCCGGCAGCCAGGCCATCCTGGCCATCCATGAAATTGACCGCGTTCATCATACCAACCATCCAGAACCAGGTGAAAAGCACCGCTGGGATGGCCAGGAGCGAGATGATCGGCTTGTCAATGAGCAGAGTCAGTACCGGTTGCTGATACCACGGCAAAGCTGAGTGAGGGTCTGTGGCAGCGTTGGACAAGAAGGGATTATGCACACCAAAGAAGAGCACGCCGTGGAAGTTATGGAAGCCTGGCCCCAGCAGAATGAGCACCGCGATGGTTTGCGCGATCAGCTTGGGAAGGGGCTTGAGTCCGCGAATGTCGTCGTAGAGATGGACCGCGACAATCAGGGCAGAGGAGACCAGGAAGAGCAGATAAATCACCAACTCTTTGGGGTAGAGATTGCCAAAAATCTTCTCATTCTCTGGCGGCATACCCAAATGCAAAAAGGGCGCGTAGAGAACCAGGGACGTCACGACAAAGGCCGCGTAGATGCCCAGACCGCCAATCCGTGGAGTGGGAACCGTGTGGAGCTTGCCCGTGACTGGATTCTCGACCCAGCCAGCTTTGCGCGCCAGAGCGATTACGCCAAAGGTTAAGACGTAGGTGAGCAGGAGGGCGACACTGCCTCCCAGAATGAGTACCGCGATACTGAGCGAAGGCGGTAGGAGTGAGAGCAAGATCAGGTGTGGCATAGATTCCAGGCCAGTCCTTTGTGTATGTTGATCTATATTGGACTTCTGCCTATCATAACTCTTGCGGGGGCTCGTGGGTAACTTCCTGTGCAATTTGGGTTAGCGGAGTGTGACCTTCGGAAGAAATAAAGCGGCCCCGCCCTGGCTGGGCAGGGCCGCTCAGTGAGAGGAACGCGCTTATGAGTTCTTCTCGTCCCCATCGTCAAAGTGGCTCATGCGAGAAATTCTTCCAACTTTCTTTTGCGACTCAATGGGTCGAGCTTTTTGAGTGCGCGGTACTCGATTTGCCGCACGGCTTCGTGGCTCAACCCAAGCTTTCGGCCCACCTCATTGAGTGTTTGTTCGTGTCCATCGTCAAGACCGTAGCGCAGGCGGATGACCGAGCGCTCGCGGGGTGTGAGGTCGTTTAACAGTTCCCGAATCAGCACCTCCAATGTTTGCGCAATGACGATCCGCTCCGGCGAGTTGACCTGATCGTCCTCCAGCAGGTCGCTCAAGGGGATCTCATCCTCGCCGACGCGCCGACGGATGTCCAGGCTGAGCGGATCTTGCGCCTGAATCATCAATAACAGGTCGATGACCTGTTCTACGCTGACTTCCATCTGCGTGGCCAGCTCTTCTAGCGTTGGCTCCTTCTCCAACCCTTGCTCCAGGTGGCGGCGTGCCCTGGTCAGTTGCTTAATCTGCTCCATCTTATACAGGGGCACGTGAATCATCTGGGCCTGCTCGGTGAGCGCGCGGGCGATGGCCTGGCGAATCCACCAGATGGCGTACGTACTGAACTTGTAGCCTTTGCGATAATCGTACTTGTCAACGGCATGGATCAGCCCCAGGTTTCCCTCCTGGATCAGGTCCATCAGGTCCATCTCAAAGCCTTTGTAGCGCCGGGCGACGTGGATCACCAGGCGCAGGTTGGCCTCGATCAGGCGATGCTTGGCCTGTTCACCAGCCTCGATCAGCTCCCGGTGCCCAGGCTGCCTGGGGCTTGTCGCGGCAGCTCGCCCCCTCTCTATGCATTGAGCTAAATGTGTCACTTCTTCCGGCGTTAACAGGTTGGCGTGCCCAACCTCGTCGCGGTACAGACGTGATGGGTCAGTTGCCTGGAGACGCTCGCTCTCCACATCGATCCGCTCTTTTAGTCCTTTGCTCGTCTGCTGTTTTATCAATTGCTTCCCTACCAGCGGGGCCAGTTCATCAAATACCTCTGCTCCTCTTTCCCAGAGCCGCTCGTCTTCCCGCACCTGAGTGCTCGTAGCCGATCGCTGTTGCCGCTCTGGCTTTGCCCGCGTCCCAATCATTGCTTGCACCATTCTATACGCTTCAACTTTCTCTCGTTCAGGTAAGACAATACTCATGATCGACCTCCTCTGGTTGGCGTGTTCTCATCTCATGTGGGAAGTATAGGTTGGGCCTCTTCTTATGATCTCCTTTGGGTCTTCCAACACAAATTGTGTCCATTGCGCGCCTCATTTTTTGGGGACCTCTGGCCTTTCGCTGCCTCTTCCTTCTCGTCCTACCCCGCTCCATGCCATCACTGATAAAAAATCAGCCGGTCCATTTTGTGCGGAACAGAACGCTCAACGTTCTGTTCCGCACAAAATGGACCGGCTGATTAAAAAGAGTAAGCTATGCAAAGAAGGTGGGAACTTTTGTGGGTAGCTCGACGTCTTTTCTAGAAAAGAGAAGCGAGCAGTTTTTCTACGTGTCTTATACCAGTCTTCTGATAACATGGAAGGCTAGAAAAGATAAATTTGTACCGGGTAGATGATAAATTTGTACAAGCGTCTTCTCTAATTTTATTTTTTTAGCCACTCCAGTAGTTTGCGCAAGCGTGAAACCCTGGCTGGCGGCAGAGAAGCGGGCGCGGAGGGAGTATCTGTTCTGAGATACATACCTTCCAGAGCTTCTGCCAGGTCCAGTGGGCTAGCAAAACGTTGCTGAGGATCGAGAGCGAGGGCGCGCAGAAGAATCTGCTCCAGCAGCGGCGAGATGCGCGTATTCAGGAGATGTGGGAACGTCAGGGCGTGTTTCGGCTGGGCTGCCTGTTCCGTTGTTTGGGTTTGCCGCAGCGAGCTTTTGCGAGCCCGGCGACCAACCTGGCGTTCGTTGCTGCTGGCCTGTTCCGCCTGGAGACGCTGTATAGCTGACGCGGGCGCGCTGCCAGTAAATAGAAGATAGAGGATCGCACCCAGCGCGTAAATATCCGAACGTTCATCGCAGCGCCCCTCAAAGATTTCAGGCGCGGCAAAAAACCGGTCGCTGCTCACAACGGGAGCGGTAGCCGACGATGTTAATGCGATAGGTGGAAAGATTTGCTCGTAGAGCTTCTGCATTTCCTGAGAAGCGTGCTCAGGACAGAATGAGGGCGCGGGCGGCCAGGAAGCAAGGAGTAGAGGTGCCCAGTCCGGACTGCCCTCGCGGTTCACGAGCACCATAGCGGGAGTAATCTCACCCAGAACGGTTTGCATGCGATGCAGACGCGCCACGGTCTGACAGAGCCGTATGCCCAGATGCAGCGCCGTGAAGAAATCAGGCCAGGTGGTCTGTTGAGCCTGATCAGGGAGCAGCTCGGCCAGAGGGAGCGCAAAAGCTGAGCGGCGACCCCGCGCCGGACGTGGCTGCATGACCAGATAGTGCCGTTCGTTTTCAAGATAGACGTGATCGCCCACACCTGGCAGATGAGGCGAGCCGAAAAGCTGCGGTGCGGCAAACTCTTCAAAGGCGGCGCGTACGATACGCTGACGGATTTCGGGAGCCAGACCGGCCAGGATGATCTCGCGAATTGCGATGAGGGACTGCTCGGTAGAGACTGCTCCTGGGAGATCATTCACGCGGCGTGCCAGATAGAGATGCACGCGTGGGCGTTTGTGTAGCAATTGGACCACGCGGTAGCACCCATTGCAAATAAGCGTGCCGATTGCTAGTGGTTCGTTGTCATTCGTCGCTATGTCACCCTGGACAGAACTCTCCACGTGGGCGAGTGTGTCATTCAGGGTTGCGTTTGCCGCGCGCACCAGTTCAGCCGCTGCATAGCCCTCTTGCAACGAGCGCGTGAGCGGCTGCAAGTGCGACTCGTCTCGCGCACTCTCGGAGTTGACCAATTGCTCTATCTCGCCCATAGAGTGCTCTGCTTGCATCACAGCCCGTTCAAACGTCTGTACGGTGCGTTCAAGTTCCGCGACTCCCGCCTCCATCTGGGACAGGATCAGCGCCGGTTGACTCTCCAAACTCATAGTACACCTTTCGCGAGGTATCTGCGCCGCAAAACGTTTTGCACGAGGCCGACCCACCTCCAGAAATGTCACATAGAAAATATGCATCTACTTTTCGCTATGTAAAACGGATAGGCGTAGCAGAGTTAACATAGCAAAGCTTTCCGATTCCGTCGCAACCGCACCCCATATTCATTTAACAACTATTTGATGATTATAATGGAGAAAATTTATGAAATAAATTTTCTCCATTATAATCATCAAATAGTTGTTTTTCTGTGATAGAAGGGGGGGAGTGCTAGATAACAAGGGGGTATGAGCGTTGGCAAACTCTGAAAAACTCTCCATAGACGGATAGAGAGCGGCGTGGTACAATACGTTGCGTCAAGCACGTAGCAATTGCCTTTTTACCCATCAACAGCTACCTATCTTGCATAAGGAGCGTTTTAGGAGCATGCCAAGAGGACGCAAGGGGACTCCACAGGATAGTATCGATAGTATCTTGTTAGCCATGAGTCGGCGCAGTGATATAGACCCTGATACTCTTTCCCATTATATTGACCGACTGGACGAAGAATGGACCAGCGGAGCACGCGAGAAGGTGTTGCACCTCTTGCGCACTACCGATTCCAGGGCGCATTCGGCGGCAGCGCTGATTCTCTCCGAACTGGCCACAGACTTTGACCTGGAAGAATTGGAAGACTTTGTGGCCGATCCCACTGTGGGGGATCTGGCCAAGCTCTCGCTGGCTCCCGTGCTGAAAGATCTGGATTCGGAGCTGGCTGATGATGGCATTATCGATTATCTCAACGATCCCGAAGCCGCGATGCTCCAGATGCAACTGCGTCTGCTCGAACTGGTGGGCCAGAGCGAATTGGGCGTCGAATCGATTCTCGAAGACGTTCTCTCCATGCCTGTAGAGCGTCGTCTGGGCTTTATTGGCTGGTTGGGCGGGAGCCAGGACCCGCGCGCGGCAAAGTTGCTGATCCCTTTACTGGAGAATCAAACCTCCAAGGTAGCCCTGGCGGCTATGGAAGCTCTGGAACAACTGGGCGCGGCGGCTGCAGAAGAGAGCATCCCGGCCCTGAATTACCTGCTCGCCAACAGCTCGAATCGCCAATTGAAGCAGCAGGCCCGCGTCGTCCTGGGGCGTCTGACCATGCTGGCACCTCCAGGAGTTAGCCCCGAGGCACTACTGGAATTGCCACTGCACGAGGCACGTGTGAGCTTTATCGATGGAGCGGGCGCGCAGATGGTGATGCTGGCTTGGAACAAGCCGGATGGCCTGCTCAAGGGCGTAAATCTGCTCTGCCAGGATGAATGGGGTATTAAGGATTGCTATGGCACCGATGAGATGGCGATGGAGCGCTGGCAGGATCTGGTGGGCAATATGGATGATCAAGGCTTCATGAGCTTTGAGGTACCGCTAGACTATTGCCGCGCGCTGATCGTTGAGGCGCGTCAACAGAATAAACGCGCGCGCCACAAATTGCCGGTAGCCTACGCGGTCTGGCGTCCCCTGATCGAAGCGGGCGCTCCCTCGCAGAAGGACGCGCCTGCTGTCGTGACCATGCTGGAGCCACAGCAATTTGACGCCGCTATGGCCCCACTGGTCGCGCGCGGCGATGAACTATATAAGCTGCCAGAGTTCGATCCCTGGTTGTTCGATCCGTTTGCCAGCTTGCAGCCCTATATTCATGACTATCTGAACCTCAGCGCGCCTTCCGAACACGCGGGCCGCAAACGCAAGGGAACGGTCAAGCAAACAGATGTCCAGAAGCGCGAACGAGAAGCTCTGGTTGACAGGGCGTTGGACAAAGTGATCGATACACGCTGGCGTTTGCTCTACGATACACGTTTGCGTCGGCAGGCCGCGCTCTTTCAACTGATCGGTCGCGACGAAGAGGCTGAGTTAGTCAGTGCTGTCGCCTCGGCTCTGCACCCCGATTCGGGCGTGCCGCTCCAGCAACAGCCTTTCTTGCGCGCGCTCATCCACCGTTCGCTTGAACGTGGCCTGATCCATATGATGGCGGAGATGCTGGAGCACGCTTCTTTACGCTCGTCTCCGCTGAACTTTTTTGAGAATGGCGATGATTTTTCTCCATCCTGATTCGTCTATTTCATATGGCTAATAGCGATCATTAACTTGTGATCAGCGAAACCGGACTGCAAGTCTCATCAACTATCTCTATCCTGAAACTGCTCCCACAGCGGCCTGTGCTTTGAGCAGCGCCCGCGCGGCGTGTTCCCCGCTGTGCATCGCGCCCTGGATGCTGCTCGACGTGGTATATTCGCCTGCCAGATAAAGCCCAGGCGTGTTGGTTGTATTAGCGGGCATGTTATCGAAGAAGCCAGGCGGTTGCACGAGTTGAGAGAATGGTTCGCGATAGACGCCCAGGAGTTGCCAGGCGCTCAGGTCGTGGTTCGGGAACCAGCTCGCCATTTCGGCCAGGGCGCGGCGGGCAACCAGCTCGTCATCGTCGCTGCCGGGGTCCAGGATGGTCGCGGAGAGCAGATGGCGGCGCGGCGGCGCGTACGTGGGCGCGATGTTGCTGAGCAGTACGGCGTTGTTGACATACGCGTCGGACGCGGTGTTTAAGAGGATTTTGCGCTGTTTATAGAGACGTTCTTTGCCCCCAAAGTAGACGCAGACGCTGCCACGCGCTTCTGTGGGCAGTGTCTGGCCGCTTAAACGCGCCGCCGTAGGGCTATCGGTCGCTATGACCACCTGTTCCGCCGCGATGGTTTCACCGTTCTCAAGTTGCACGCCACGGACGCTGCCGTAGTCCAGCAGAATACTCTTCACACGTGCTCGATAGCGCAGCGAACCAGACGGCAGAGCCGCCGCCAGCATCTCTGGTATGCGCTGCATACCCTCAGCCGGAAGCATGGTCTGGCCGGTGGCCAGCATCTTAAAGGTAAACTGGAACATGCGCGCACTGTTTGAGAGGTCGCGATCGAGAAAGATGCCGCCATAGAAAGGTCGCGCGAAATTGTGAATAAAGCCTTTCTCCGCGAAGCCCAGACGTCGCAGATACTCCCCCGGCAGCAGACGACCCGGCTCGCGCAAAGGGTCGGCAATCTCGTAGATTTTGCCCTCTTTGGCGAGCAGCGCGCCCGGCTCGAAGAGGCGCTGTTTGAGGTTCTCAAAGTTCAAATGACGTTGCGCCGCCGGGTAGGCAGTGAAAAGCACCTGAAAACCCCGGTCCAGGCGATAGCCATCCTCGTGCATATCTGTACGCACGCGCCCGCCTACCTGTTCCGCTGCCTCTAGCACGAGCACGCGTTGACCCTCCCTGATCAACTCCCTGGCGCAGGTCAAGCCCGCCAATCCGGCTCCGATAATCACGATCATGCTTTCGCCTCGATCCTCGCTTACCACAGAGGGTTCATCACCAACCCCGTGATTAATTTTGGATAAAAATACGTTGATTTCTGCGGCATCTGATCGTCAGCGTCGGCGATATCGCAGATTTGCCGCACACGAGTCGCGTTCAAGAAGAGCGCGGCCTGGGCCTTGCCCTGCTCCACCGCGTTCAGCGCGATCTGCTCCTCGTGCGTATACGCCACATATTTGCCCGCGGTTAGATCCTCTGGTTGGAGATGCAAGAGTTCTTCCAGGATCAACGTATGCGCGATAGAAACATCCAAATCTCTCCAGGCCGCGCTATGACCAGCCCCGCCCATGCGCGCGCGCCCCTGCTCGTTCAGGCTGAGCAGCCAGCTCTGTTGGGGCGTGGTCAGCAGAAACGATGGCGATTCTGTCCCCACTCGCTCCAGTTCACGCAGTGTGTTCGTGTCTACGTGTTCCAGTTCGCGTACTGTCAGGTAGCGACCCAGATTTTCACTGGTGAGATTCGCCAGGGCCTCCGGGCTGAGATCGGCAAGCAGTCGATGCGTGGGAAGAACCAGCATGCCGGGATCGTCCAGATCGATCAGGGTCATCATGACGAAATTGGCTGCGTCATCGCGGGCCAGTTCGCGCCGCGCCTCCAGCACTTCATTGCGATAGTTCAGCGCCGTTTCGTAGCGGTGATGGCCGTCAGCGATGTAGAGTTGGCGTTCGGCAAAGAAATCCTGAATACGCTCAACCGTTGCTGGATCGTTGACAGGATGAAGCAGGTGCTGCTCGCCCGCTTCATCGGTGATGTGGACCTGTGGCCGCTTGAGGGCCTCTCCCAGTAGCTTGCGCATACGTCCTTGCGGATCGCTATACATGCACATGATCGGGCTGAGATTCACCGAGCAGGCCCGCAAGAGTTGCAGGCGATCGTCTTTATCCTTTTTGCGCGTAAACTCGTGGCGCAGCACAACATGCTTCTCCCAAGGCTCCAGGCGCACCCGCGCGCACAGGCTGGTGCGGGTGTAGCTCTGCCCGCCGTGGGTGAAAACTTGCTGGTACGCGTAATAAGCCGGAGTCTCATCCTGGCGCAGCACACCATCGAGCCGCCATTCGGCCAGCGTTCGTGCTGCGCGCGTATAGCGATTGTTCAGCGTTGTATCTTCGGGCGTGATCTTGCCCAGTTCCAGGCGGATCACATTATAAGGATTACGGGCATAATAGCGCTCTTGCGCCTCTGCCGAGATCACATCAAAGGGAGGTGTCACCACTTCCGCCAGATTATTCACCACCTCTGGCGCGTAACGGATACCATGAAAAGAACGTACATCAGCCATACGAATCGCTGCTCCTCTGCTTCGTGCAAAATATCTTGTTCTCTCTGCGTGAGAGGGTCATTTTTCGTCACCCTGCATTGTATCATGTGTATCTATATGATGCAGTTCGCGAAGCTCCTGGCCTCTCTAACCAGCTTACCTGACAGGACGAAATCACTTGCCTGGCCACGCTTAAAACACAATCGTTTTGTTCTCATAGACCAGCACGCGATCTTCTGTGTGCAGGCGCACAGCCTCGGCGAGCACGCGGCGCTCGACATCGCGACCCTTGCGCACGAGGTCCTCGGTGGTGTCGCGGTGATCGCAGTGGATGACATCCTGGGCGATGATCGGGCCTTCGTCCAGGCTCTCGGTGACGTAGTGGGCGGTGGCTCCGATCAGCTTGACGCCGCGTTCAAAAGCACGCTGATAGGGGTTGGCTCCGACAAAGGCTGGCAGAAAGCTGTGGTGGATATTGATGATGCGGTGCGGATAGGCCTGCACGACAAATGGCTCAAGGATCTGCATATAGCGGGCCAGCACGAGGAAATCAACGCGGTTACTGCTCACGAATTCGAGCAGGCGCTGCTGATCCTCCTGGCGCTGCTCTTTGCGGATCGGGACATGGCAGTAGGGGACGCCATACATGCTAGCCAGCGTTTCCAGGTCTGGATGGTTGCTGAGAATACAGGCGAGATCCATGGCCAGCTCGCCGCTTTTCCAGCGCCAGAGCAGGTCGGTGAGACAGTGATCCAATTTCGAAACCAGGATAGCCGCGCGTTTGCGCTGGCGCGTATAGGAGATGCTCCACTGCATCTGGAAATGTGCAGCAATGGACTGAAAGGCCGCGACCAGTTCCTCAGGAGCCAGGCGAAAGCCCTCCTCCGCGAAGCTGA
>WNFI01708127.1_pt1 | contig 29478 bp, 22 predicted proteins | sample 5400471 | NCBI WGS metagenome assembly WNFI01 (sample SAMN13153348, study PRJNA577476) | soil metagenome | isolation source: 100 cm saprolite on Douglas fir-dominated hillslope | place: USA:California | collected 2013-09-17
TGACCAGCCTAACGGACGGCTACTTCGTCCTGCTCTCTGCTTTCGACATTCTCCTTCTCGGCACTCAAAACCGAACTGCGGTCTACCGATCTCGCCAGGTGTTTTGAGAGTCTTCGCGCCGTAAACCCGGCACCGTACGCAAATCGGAGAAGTGGCCCAAAAGTATTCGCAGCGGATGTTCCAACGAAATACAAACCGGGGACAGAAGACTCAAAGTTTGAGGACAGGACAGGTGTCTGTTCGGCGGACAGAACTGCAGATTGAAGATCGGAGTCCATGAACGTCAGCCGGCGGAGATCAACTTTGTAACCGGTTGCAGCAATCACGTGATCCGTCATCAGTGTTCTTTGGGCACCGCGACTGTCCGTAAGTTGGAGGCTTACGCGGCCATTCTGTATCTTCGCCTCTGTCACGCCCACGTCAACATTCAGCGGTATTTTGCCCACGACTTGCTCTTTTATAAACCAGCACGGCGCCGGGCCGAGAACCGTTTTCACCTTGGCGAACCGGAATTCCTGCGGCATTTTGCGGAAGATCAGGGGAGCGTTTGCGCACCAGAACAGCTTCCAGCCGGGGCCAATGCCGGTCATTGGCTTGCGGAGCCGATCGATCAAGGAGAGTTTCAGATTGTCCGGTGGATCGTGAAAGCGAATGACGGGCTTACGCGCGACAACCTGGACTTTGGCTCCTGCCTGGTGCAGCAAAGCGGCTAAATCTAGAGCGGAAGCTCCAGCACCTACCACAACGACTTCGCGCCCTTTAAACTGATCAACCGTATTGTGCCGTGCACTGTGAGTGGCGAAGTTTTCCCCGAGCGCCGCAAGAATTGGCGGCATATTTTCGTAGTGGGTTAAGCCGACCGCCATCACCACCGTCCGAGCGGTAAGGCTTCGTCCATCATCGAGCCCGAGGCGGAACTCCTCCGAAGATCGGCGCATTGAAGTGACGAGATTGGGCTCCAACTCCGGCACGAACCTGCGCTGAAATTCCAAGCCGTAGGATGCAAAAACCTCCAACGGAACGGGAAGGCCTATGTCTGCGTACGGAATTCCTTTCTCCTTGCAGTAAGCCTCAAGAGGGAAAGTGGATCCTGGATCATACAAACGAGACGCAAACCCCTCGGACTTCAACCGCATCCCTTTGGGCATGTGCGTCAGCCAGGTGTGCATCGGGTGGCCGAAAATTCGAAAGTTTATGCCGCGCGCCTTGAGATGAGCCGCAATCGACAATCCGTAAGGGCCAGCACCGATGATTGCCACATCACACTTTGCCATTTGAGCTCAGACCTTTCCCTCTGTCGAAGTGTTCGAAAACCGCGGGGCCCTGGAATCAGAACAGGGATACTCCTCTGGATCCTGTCCAATGAAAAGCGTTCGCCGGTCGGGGAAGGCGCCGCGTGCAGTATCACAATTCTGACGTTTATCAAGATCCCGGAGATATTGCGGGATCGAGTGCAAGCGTATGCCGACCTGATAGTCTTACCCGAAAGTACCAAGTCTCCCCCACGAAGGCAATCTTCAAGCGGGTGGAACGTCGCCGAAATAACACGTCCTGTATACGTACCACGGAGACACCCTATATCTTGCTACTTATCCAGAACGATGCGAATCAATCGACTGCGATACAGCAACACTCCAAGCCCCGTTCCAAATGTGTTTGTGATGAGGTCATTCATCCCGGAATTCCGCGTCGGAAGCCAGGCCTGTAGGACCTCGATGGTAAGGCTGGTAAAGAAGCCCAGTAAGACGACAAGCAAAGCCGTGTTTTTTGTCACACGCAAGGTCAAGAAATAGGCAAAAAAAGAAAGCCCGAACGGAACGAAACCGAAGATGTTGACTGCAACGTCTTCCCAGTAGCCGGGTGTTGAGCGAAAATGACGCCAGGGTACCGTGAGAAACTCGGAATGCAAGACTGAGTATCGCTCCGGGATAACCAGATTGGTGCGAGAGCCGAGCGAGTCCTGAACACTCCTGCCCGTGTGTTCGGTGAAGAGATAAAGAGCAAGCGGCCGTTCCCCCTGCGCCATTGTTGGTCGGCGAGAATTTTTCCAGCCTTCGAAATGCAAAGCTACTTCTTCCGGTGTTAACTTGCTCTCGTAAATTGCGAGTCCGCAAAACTGTCCCGGCCAGGCACCGCCGACGTTCATGGAATTGCCCAGCACGGCGCGTCCCGCAAAGGCGGGCGTGGACTGCCCAATAAGCCTCGATGTTGCGGCCAAGACACCGTTCCGATAAACGTTGGTGTCTTGGGGCCCCAGCGTGATGGTTATCCCAATGAGAGAGTCATCAGCTAGCGCATCCCTGATTGCAAGCTCCGCGGTGTGAAAGATTCCTTTTTCGTCGGAATTCTTTCTTTGGATGATGAGTGTGTTTCCGTTTTGTTGGAGAGACAAGGCTGTGGAATCATCACCCGGTCCTTCAAACGCCAGAATTGTCCGTCGCCCTTTTGTTACGCGGGCCGGTTTGATCCAAATTTCCAGGCTGCCCGAAGTGTCCTCGCTGGATTCGTGATCCCGAAACGCCCGCGAACTCAAAACGCAGCCATATCTGCCCAGGCGAATTCCCGCTTCATCACTGAGCCAACTAACGTCGTTCCTGGGCGAATGAAAGGGCCAGAGGCCAGCCACCAAAATGATCGTGAGGGTGACAACGCATGACCAGGTAATGACCCACGAATTGCTCTTGGAATTGATTTTGAAGGACATGGCCTGAAATCTGGTTTAAGTTGTGAAGCCGAAGCCAAGACACTCGGAATCGCGTGTGATCTTATTATCCCGCACGATATTTTCTACGTGCGGGCGAACACGGGGGGCAGGTATATGGTCGCCTACGGAAGTTCAGAATTCCTGCCAGAAGAGGAAGACAGCCGTGTTTCCGGGCCTTCCGCCGGCATTTCACAGCCCTTTATACGGAATGCCAGTTTATCCAGGGACTCCTCAAGCGACCAGCGAATCTTTCGCATTTCCAGGGCTGTGTTTTTTGCGGCTGTCCAACCAAACGCCGCTTTGATCCACGAATATTTCCAGGAGAGGTGAGGAGGCCGCAATTCCCCGCCAAGCTCGGAAGCCATTTCTGCCGCTTCTTTCATAATATCCGCACGCTCCGGATAAAAATTGATCAAATTCCGCTGCAGATACCTAAGGGCTGCTTCCCTGGACCTGGGAGTATCCTCGAGCGACCGCAGATATCCAATGTGGAGTTTCATCGAGATCCACAACGCATCTCGCTTCTTGTTCGACTTGCCGACGTAAGCCAGACTGTTGGACCTGAACCCGCGGTAATAGACTTTCGCACCAGGCACGAACCGCGTGCTGTCGCTATTCAGAAGGACGCGGCAGAAATACTCACCATCGTCATCGGAGAGCATGCGCGTGTCCCATGGGCCCGAAGCCTCCGTAAGCTCGCGGCTGACCAGCCAAGTGGCCGTCTGCATATAAAGGTTGTCGCCCATCTTGCGAAGGAGCCATTCCGTGGGCGACAAATTCTCCCATAGGCCGCTGGGGACGAATTCCGCGCGCTGCCACTGGTGAAGAAACTTGCCAAATTCGGAAGACACCAGGACTCGCCTGTTTCCAATTTCATTCAATACCGCCATCTGCAGGGCAATCTTGTCAGGAGCGAGGTAATCGTCGGCATCCAGCCATTGAATATAATCTCCGCCGCAGAGAGAGAGAGCGGTATTGCGGGCATAAGCAGCACCCTGATTCTTTTGAGTGGCGATGCGAACGGTGGCCGATTCGAATTTCTTTGCAATGGCTAGGGTCTGATCGATGGAACCGTCCTCGACGACGATGATCTCTTTCGGTTCCCAGGTTTGGGCGATAGCGGAACGCAACGTATCGGCAATCCAAGCTTGCGCATTGTAGGCTGGGATGAGGATCGAGACCAAAGGCTTGGGGTGAGATGATTGGACCGCAGTTTGAACATCGAGGCGCAGAGTTGGTTGAGGAGATTTTCTGATTTGGCCAACGGGTGCGCCGAGAATTTTCAAGGCTTCGATAACTGGAACGATCTGCGCACCGGAGTTAACCGCGTATTCCACTACGTTGTGGAAAAATTCAGGAGTGCAGCCGAAGGGAGTCGGATTTTCAGTAACATCATGCGTTGCGAAAATGAGCCAGCCGCAGGCCTGGCGGTTCTGCTCGATGACATCCTTGACGGCCTGAATATTATTTCGGCTCTTTTCCAGGAAATAAGCCGACAACTGATTGAGATCAATCTGTCCGACGTTGATGCGCTGGCCGCCGCCGCGGCAGGATACGAAATATTTGGCGGTCCTGGCTTTAATTCGTGGCCGGGGCACTTGAATCGGGTAGGCGAACGTCTTGAAATCATAACCGGGGAAGAGCCGATGAAGGGCTGAGCGGTTGTCTACCAGAGATTTTTCGAATATCTGCGCGGGCGTCACCCACGAATCGCAGTGGGCAAAGGTGTGACACCCGAGTTCGTGTCCCTGCTCGAACAAGGCCGGCAAGTCACCCGAAGAGAAAATCGGGCCGCTTGGCGACGATTTATCCATGAGGCCGAGCGCGGCGTAATACGTTCCGGCCACACCGAACCGGTTCAGTATGGCTCCACCGGTCCGAATCGCTGATTGCGGGAAATCATCAAATGAAAAGGAAATCAAGGGGCGTTGCGGATGAATAGAAAAAGGTCTCATGTAAGCGAGACTTGCGACTTTTCTTTGATAGAATCCAGTTAGTCTGGACCAGGAATTTGCAAATGGCATCTAACTCCTCCTGCCGCTCTTCGACGCTTGGGGGACTATGCCCTGCACCAGGTTGAATTCCATCTTCTCAAAAACCCTCATTAGACTTCTTCCGATCTGCGCTCGAGGGTTTCAGGAAGTGTAATATTCGTCTTATCGCCGCCCGCGGAAGAGAATGCTTCGGCTTGGTTCAAGGAAACCTGCTCACGATTTTTGGCCAAAGGAAGAACGTCCAGCGCCAGCTGCGCGAATCCATAGAGTTGGCCAGGTCCACCTTGCAAGATTACAACAGCGCCCAGATACAGAGCCGAGAACATAAGCGAGATCGTGGCGATCCGTAGAAGGACTCCCTGTATGCCTGGGGCTAACACCAGAGAGGGCACTTCCCAGGTGATCGCCATAGTGGCAATTGCCGCGGTCAAGGAGGCGACCACATATCTCCAGACCGTGCCGAGTATGGGGGCAACTCCAAAGCGAATAGGTCTCCCCGCGTACCAGAAGGCGGGAATAAAAAGAATCCAGAAAGAGATTGTCCAAGCCGCGGCAACTCCTGCTGGTCCCCATCGTAGTGCAAGCAGGAAGAGTAAACCGGTTACAGTAAATTCCACCAGCACCCAGCGAAACCAGCGATCTGCCCTGCCAAGAGACAGATGGAGCAAGCCAATGGTGTTGTAAACGAGCATGATGCCGATGCCCGGCCCGAAGAAAATGAAGATTCGAGCCGACGCATCCCATCGAGGTCCCAGCAGCAACCGGATCAGATCTTTTCCTTCCAGAGTCAGAATTGCCCCCATTCCCATTCCGAGAAACGTCAGAATGGAAAGTCCGTTTAGGAAGTAGCGCCGATACTGGCTGGACTCGCGGTCCAGTCGGCTCAAGGTCGAGAGGGCAACTTCCTGAACCGGCGAAAGCAATTGGTTGGCAGGTAGGACGAACAAGTCATACGCTTTCTTGTACAGCCCTAAAGAGTCCGGTCCGAATCGCCACCCGACCAGCAGGTTGTCCATATTACGGTCGCAATAATTTACGATGAAACGACCATACACATGAATGGCGAACCGCACTACGGCTGCTGTTCCATCCACGCGGCCTGGCAGACTGGGCGTCCATCGGCATAAATAAAACGCGCCAATGGATTGAAAAAGCGGCTTCGCCACCGTGCCTGCAACCAATGCCCAGTATCCGAAGCCGGCCCACGCAAGGCTAATCATCAACACGGATGATAAAATGCCCGCGAGGACATCATTAGCGGAGGTTACGGAGTAGCACAACGCTCGTTTCAGCAGCGCAAGGTGGATCACGGAAAAATTCGTGAAGAAAATTGTTAAGGATATGCCAACGGCGACGTGCGCTACCCGCGGATCATTGTAGAACTTTGCCATTGCTGAACCCGCGGCGGAAAAAACGAGGGCGAAAAGGATGCCCACGCCGACGTTGATCCAGAAGAGATTGCTGGCAAGCCGGTGAGTAAGGTCTTCACGTTGAATGACTGCTTCTGTATAACCATTCAGGCCGAAGCTCAGCAACAACAGGCTGAAAGTCGTGACCATGGTGACCACGCCAAAATCCGCCGGAACCAGGAGTCGAGCAAGAATAACGGTGGCCACTACCTGGATCGCAAATACCACCCCCTGAGAGAAAACTGTAATGCCCGCTCCACGCACCGCGCGACGACGTAGTTCTCCGCCCATTTCGGTTGGCAGGAATTTTCCATCGTGGTCAAACGGTTTCAAATTTTCTCCATGCCCCAAGGAATCCAGTTCGCTGTATTACCCGCGCCAATGCAATTGTTTCGATGGATCGTATCCAATCTCGACGGAGTTTCCACTTTCGAAATTCATAAACTGGGCGTCACGCGTTCTGGTTTAGAGTGGATCTCACTTGATCGAGTTGGCATAAATCGAATTTTTGTCCAATTGCGACGGTCTCAAATAACTCTGGACTCGACGTGGCACTCCTGGCTTGGCTGTTATTAATGTACATTCCAAAATTGCATTTGTAGAGTACCTTACTCTTCGTGCCTTGGGTGGCTTCCGCGCGATTTAGCTTGGCTTCAGGGTCTAGATTTCCCGACCTCTCACCTTTGCGCGACTACCCAGATCATCAGTATGGTCTCAGAAGTTATGTTTGCGACTCGACATGTGGCTAACGCCAAACGGTTGAAGGAGTTCCAGCCAGACAGGGTTTCGTTAGGTGAACCTGTTCTCCTCTACTGGCCCAAATCTGTTCCCCAGTCCAGTAGCCTCTCTCTCAAGTTGAGAATTACTGTGGGTGTGGGGAATAAGGCATTATCTAGGGTGACCCGCAGTTGCCTGGCCTGGGCGAAAGTAAAAGCTTATGGAAAGAGTAGAGGAGTCCAATCAAGTTATGAAACGCTGCCAGTTGGTACTCACGTTTTTCATTCTAATTCTATTTTATCCGGTCGGTGCGCGCGCACAACTGTGGAACGGCATCATCAGCCCGAGCCGCGCAATTGACTGGACACGAGCCGGCATCCCCGGCGGACTCCCGGACGCCAACTGGACTCAATGCGGCGCGACGATCGCGGCATACACCGGCACGGCCGGAACAATCAACACAGCATTAGCATCGTGCGGAGCGAACCAATACGTCCAGCTTGGCGCAGGCACTTTCACACTTTCCAGTGGGATCGCCTTTCCATTCAATACGACCGGTCATCTTGTCCTGCGTGGACAGGGAGCAAATTCCACATTCCTCGTTTTTAGCGGATCTGCTCCTGGCTGCAACGCCGGGCAGTCAGCGTTCATCTGCATACAGAGCAGCGACGGCACAGCTCCAGGCAATAGTGGCCTCTCGGTTGTGAGCTGGACGGGCGGCTACTCCCAGGGTTCGACGCAACTCACCTTGAGCAGCGTCGCGGGAATCATCGCGGGAAAGACCCTCCTGCTCTTAAACCAGTGCGACACCGGATTCAGCGGGGCAACTTGCACGACAGGAAGCGCCGTTGACAACGGAAATTACTTCGTATGTTCGGCGATATATAACGGGTCCACAGGTTGTTCAGTAGACGGCCCGGATGGCACCACGTGGCGCCCAAACGCATGGCAACAGGAGACCGTCTTGGTTACCGCGATCAATGCAGGAGGATGTGGAGCGACCTGCGTAACAATCGCCCAGCCGATTGAGCATCCCAACTGGGCTGCAGGCCAGAGTCCTCAAGCCGTCCTGATGCAACCCGTTCCCCAAGATGGCATTGAAAACCTGACGATCGACGGAACACCAACAACTGCCGTTGGCGCGGCCATCACACTTTTTAATACCTATCAGTGTTGGGTCAGTGGCGTGAAAATCGTAAATGCCTACGCGTATGGCGTTTATATGTTGGATGTGTCGCACAGCCTGATTAAGGACAATTATCTCTACCGGTCCAATGGTCACCCTGACGCCTACGCCTTCCGCGTTGCCTGGGGCGGTGATGACGTTATTCAGAACAACATCTTCGAGCAGTGGAAGAACAGCTTCGCAGCGGATGGTCCTGCTTCCGGCGAAGTGATTGCCTACAACTACTCGATTAATCAGATTGTGCCTTCCGCCAATGATTTCATGTGGACCGCTTTCTGGTCACACTCGGCAGGTGATGATTTCCACCTCAGGGAAGGAAACGCAGCCAACAACGACCAGGAAGACAACATTCACGGCTCCCACCTAAACATTACAAAGTACCGTAACTTCTTCTGGGGTTGGGAATCTTGCGCGAACGGCACGTGCGGCACGAACACTTCCAAAACCTTGCCGCTGGATGCCAACATCGATTCTTCCTATGTTCGTTACGCCAATTTGATCGGCAATGTGCTTGGTACCCCGGGTGTAACAACCGCCTATCAGCACAGTGTGGTTTTCGGAAGCTACGCTGTATTCGACCTCGGTGCCGGGAACGGCAGCGTCACCATGCCAAACGATCCCCTAGTAGCCTCTACGATGCTGCGCTGGGGTAACTACGACGTAGTGACCAGCGCGGTTCACTGGTGCGGCGGTACTTTGGACACCGGATGGTCATTGCTTTGTTCGCTTGGGTCGGAAGTTCCGACTCTGGCACCGTTATATCCAAATATTGTCCCCAATGTTGGTGACGCTCTAGCAGGACAGCCCGCACTACCCCCGTCACTCTATCTGACGTCAAAGCCGTCCTGGTTCGGTTCGCTACCCTGGCCTGCCATCGGGCCGGATGTTACCGGTGGAAACATCGGGCAGTGCAGCGGCACTCTCAACACCCCTGGCAAATTTGCGGGACTTCCGGCCACCAGCAGCGCCCAGTGCGCCGGTGCCGCACTCAATACGACGGCCTGGGCGGGACACGTCAACACGAATCCAGCAATGAACTGTTACCTGAACATTATGGGCGGCAAGCCTGATGGCACGGGAAGCGTTCTGCCCTTCGATGCGGCCGCTTGCTACGGTAGCGGGGGCTCGGTTTCTCAAAAGCCGGCACCTCCGACGGGGCTATCGCTAGTTGTGATTACAAACTGAAGAGGCGGTAAAACGAATATCGGTTTGAACGGTCCGGTTCGCGTAGGCTGAGAACAACGCGAACCGGATTATTTTTTTGTCTACAGCGGGGCTTAAGCTCGCCGCCTTAGTCGCACGGGTTCAATCCGCACAGTTTCTTCTTTTTTCTTATTCCGGCCTACAGCTCCGATTCTCGTCGGGCCTGTAGATTCCCGGCGACCCTCATCTTTCATCGGGAACTCGGGTGCAGCCTGTGAAGGCGCCTCGGGAATAATCGCAACGGCCATGAGCAGGCAGATCCAGACAGGGTTCATCATTTTGAATCCGCCCTCGCTGAAGTCATAGACTACCGCGACTATGAAATATGCAAGGCGAAGGCTGCCGGCTCGCGTTTGGCAGCGAGCGGCTGTCACTGTTCGACGATATCCAGTGACCAGCAGGATGGCCAACACAGTGATTCCCAGCCATCCCAAATTCAAGTACACCTCGATGTACCCGTTGTGAGCTTGGTTCAGCCCCTGGTCGATGCACTTCGCAACGTCCAGAAGCCGCTGCCCGAGCCAAAAACTCTCGAACCCCTCTCCGATGATTGGGTTGCCCACCATAGGAAGCGCGCAATGCCAGATCGCGGTCCTGCCAGTGAAAGTTGTATTCCTACCGAGATTTTCAACCAGTCCGCTTCCAATCCCAAGGAACATTGCGGAAAACGGGACCAGTATGGCTACAGTAACCGCAAGATTCAGAAAGGTTGCGTTTCGGCCCTTTGGAAAAAGTATCGTCATCACCATCAGACTCCCTCCCAGCAAAAAGCAGGAGAGAGCGGTAGCCGAATTCGATTCATAAAGCAGATAGACAGAGGACACGACAACAATCCCGTAGGCATAGAGGGGCCCGCGCCGCTTTCCCTCTCGCGGTTGGCGGTAGAACTCGAGGAGGTAATACAGAGAAGCCAGCCCAAAAAGTGCGGACATGATCCCGAGAGCGTTCTTGTCCGTGCTCACGCCCGTCCAGGTGGCCGTCCCTGCGCGGGAATAGGCTCGGCCAAGCTCAGGGAAATATCTGATGAACAGGGCGGAAAGCGGAATGACCAAGAAACCGACGCGCGTGAGAAACCGCTTGAGGGCTTCATACCAATCTGTATCCGTGAGCACGACTAGGATCATTACAACGTCGCCGATGGCTCTCAGGATGACACGGTCTAGGGGATTACCCTCAAGATACCGATCTGTCTGAGCGTCGCCGGTATAGTGCAGCCACTCGGAAACATTGCGAGACGAGCAAATGAACAGCCAGGAGACCGGAAGCCAGAGTGCCATCGAGGTCTGGACTTCTTTGTCTCGAACGAGACGAAAGAGTTGCCAGATACCAAGAAAAAAAATCACTGCGGCAATTAGACGTACGATTTAGCACCTTCCAGAGCTTGCCAGCGCGACGTATCTCTCAAGGCACATGGTCAATGCGAAGTCAGCAGTGTTGCCAGATGAACTGGCGCGAACACGGTCACACACACCCTGAAACGCGTTCAGCCGAAAGCCTTCCGATAGAATTCGATCGTGTCTCATTGTTGCCTGAAGAAATTAGGCGAAAACGGCTCCGTATAGCCTATTCGCTATTTCTGATTTGGATCTGGCGCGATCCACGATCACAACACTAAGAATAGTCAGGCCAAAGGCCAAAAGAAAAGAGATTCCCAGAACAAAAGTTCGTGAAACTGGATGTCTAAGTCCAAAGTGAAGGACTTGCAGCACCGCAATTTGCGCGATGTAACCGAACAGGGAGTATTTGCCCAACAGGATTGCGATTCTCGCGGCAAGGCCGGGCTGATCACTTGTCTGCCCAAGCCAATAAAGGATCATCAGGCTCAAGAACACTCCGAGGATCTGCAGTGGGTATATGACGTTCCAGAAAGTGATCGCGACCAGGTACAGGATGTAGGCGCCCCCCAATAAAAAGGGGTGCCGGACGAGGGCATCCACTTTTGCCGTAGGCAAATATCCGGCGATCACACCTAAAAGCCCGATCGTGACGAGCTCCAGATTTGGACTCTGAAGATTGTAGGCGGCCAGGATAACAACACCCAATAGCGAGATTATACAAACCACGTGAAATGCGTAACGGTAAACCCTTGAAGCAATCGCAAGAGCTGCGGAAAGTATGAGTACATATCCGATGGGGATTAACACGAAGAAGGCGACTGCCTTCGCCTGTCCTCCGCCAACGCCGCTCCCGATCAGGTACACGTCTATCAGATTTGACGCCGGCGAATGGTCCGAAGAAGAGGGTCGAGCGAGAGCTCCTTGAGCCAGAAGAAGTCTTATTATATTCAGGACAAAGAAAACTCCCAGGATCTTTGCCCCTCTCTGGAAAAGCCGCTTCGGCAGCCGCGGGTCGGAGATGTCGTATTTCGAGAGATATATATTGGAGATCAAAAATCCGGTGATGCAAATAAAAGAAGGAGTCAAAAATCTCAAATACCTGTTGTCATGGGGGCCGTAGAAATAGTTTATCCAGTGATACAACACCATGATCAACACCAACGCCCCTTTGGTAAAATCGAGCGCCGGATTGCGATTTGTTTTGCTGGCTGTTTCTGCCACTTCGTATCTACCTCTGGTCGCAGTGAAACGGAGCCAATCGCCGATCCTCTTTTGGCGGCAGATTGGACCTAGTGCGAACCTGTACAATCCGCCGGAGCGATTCAGTTCGAATCCAGAAAAATCCGATGAATCAGCTCCAATGTCAGCAGTTGGTGAATCTCGGTGGTGTAGTTCCGATTTCCCTTAAGATGGGACTTTACGATGGCTTCGACGACGCCGCGATCGACATACGGCCTCGCCAGGGCCCGCGGGTCGAGCAATACTTGCCGAACGTAATCTGACAGGGCGTCCCGGTACCAGACGCGAAAATGATTGAACTTATGTCGACCCAGAAAAAGGCGTTCCAGATGGAGTGCGGAGAGGGAGTGATCAGTCTTAGCCATCCACTGTGGCATGCCGTAGTCGTACGCGTACTCGGCCTTAAACGTGAACTCGAGAAAACCGCGCGTGATCGAGGACGGAAGGTTTCCTGCTGAACCCCCGAGCCCACGGTCAGTTCGCATTTTGGCGAGATCCGCGTTTCCATCGGCGATTAAGCGAACGCATTCCACATCGTTCTTGAATACATCGGTTTTCGCCTGGGATGATTCGGGTGCGCGGAAGGCCACCTGTACAAGCTTATTGTCAAGATACGGAGATCGAAGCGACAGTTGAGTCTGTTCCAGCGCAAGAAGGCCGTAGTGGTGCCAAGGCGTCTGGCGGAAGGCAATAAAGGAAAGCGCATGCCCCCTGATGAGATTGGCGTATGTCCCACGAGCCTCATCAACATGAGAGAGAAACTCTGGACGAAAAAGACCTGCGGCGGGCTCCACGGGCTTGAACGCAGGTAACCTGCGCAGCACTTCGCTGCCGTAGTTGCCCGTCATGCGAGTCGGAGCGATTGCGGCCGCCCGCTCGTTAGCGAAAAGGTCGCTAGAGCGATTTACACTCACGCACCCGTCGGTCAGGTAAACTGCCCGCTCGGCGTAGTGGTGGAAGCGTGAAAGAAATTCTTCTCCGACAGGGATCACCTCAAAAGACTGGCCGCATGCCTTCGCTATCTTCCGCGCCAGCCGTACGTCCTCACATTCGCGAATCATCCCGCCAAATGAATAACAGGGAAACGAGCCAGGAACCGCCTTGTGCCAGGCCATGATCATCCGGGTATCGAGTCCGCCTGTCAGGGACATCCCGATTCGCTCGGGGCCATGGAAGTACCGCGGAAGAATTTCCGAGAAAGTCGCACGCAGTTGTTGATAGTAGGCTTCCGGATCTAATGAGGGTTGGTTCTCCCACTCCTCCGCACTAAAATACGTTTTCTTTTGGCTCGACGAGGCATCGCGGAAGGTCCATGCCGAAGCGGGAGGCAGAACTACGATGCCCTTAAAAATTGTTCGGTTCTCGAGGACGCAACCGCAGGAGACAAGTTCCCCCAGACTCCGCGCATCCGCAACTCGAAGCTCAGGATGGACAGTCAGGATCGCCTTGGCCTCAGCGGCAAAATAAAAGGCTTCCCGTGACTCGTGATAGTAAAGTCGCTGCAATCCGTAACGGTCGTTAAAGAGAGTAACCGTGCCATTGGCCAGGTTCGTTAGGACTCCCTGAAATCGCCCATTAAGGCTTTTGGGAAAGTCTGGATCTTCTTCGGCAACATGAACCAGGTACGAGGGTCCATCCGAATCCAAGTGATGTCCACGTTCCCTTAGGCCTTTAGCAGTGTCTGGCTCCGGGTATTCCTCCCCGGCAAAGGCCAACAGCAAGTCTCCACGTTCATTGCAGACCGGCATTGCATCGGCAAAAGATCCTTTGCGCAAAACCCATCCCGCGTAAAGTCCGATGGACTCATCAATCCATTTCCCCGTCACGTAAGAAGATTCATGACAAAGAGCAGCGACCATTCGTTGCAATTGCTGTTCTGCCACCTGCCGTGGCATTTTTGTGATAAGGCCTACGATCCCTGGCATATCAGTTCGATCGCGACCTGTGGAAGACCACGCAGTTTAGATCCATCATGGGCATGGTGAAGGAATACCCTCCAATAGTGACGAGCATTCGATTTTTCACTTATTCAGAGTCAGAATTGGAGCCGGCGGGAGGATTTGAACGCTCCGTCTGCCGAATACGATTCGGCCGCTCTAGCATTGAGCTACACCGGCTAAGAAACTGTTTGAAATTATACCATCTCAAGCGCGCACCAATACTGAACGTGATCAGACCTTGTGGAAGAATCCCAAGAAGTCCTCGGTGGAGATTAAACTTGAGTGCAAGCCTACCCCAATTTGTCAAGGGAACATAATATCGAGGGGTTAAAACCTCTTCGAACCCATTTCGACTCTTGAATTCTCGAAGGGGACTTTCACGCTTATTGCCATAGTTGAAGAATCCGTAGGTCAGGTACGATACTTGTCTTGCCGCGCAGCGTTCTACAGCGGTGGCGATTAATGCGTTCGCGGGCCTCTTGTCACTGTGACTTGCCTTTACAGCTAAATTCAGGATTGCGGCAACATCGCCCTTATAAACAACCTTCAAATACCCGATCATCTCGTTTTCAAAATATGCACCCAGGAATTCGCTTCGCTCCACAAACGACTCGTGATCTTTTTTCACCTGATCCAGTGTTTTTCCATAGTGTGCATTAGGCTTTCCCTGGCGCATCGGCGATTCATTGTTCACACCGGCAATGCCAGCGAGCAACTGATCGTCAAATTCCAGCGTCCCGATTTCGACTCCGCGCTTCTGCGACCTCCGAACGTTCTTGCGGCTTTCCTGTGGCAGGCTTTCCCACCACGCCTTGAAATTGGAGACTCGGGCGCCGGCCACGCTTTCCGGTTCGTTTGCGTATGGGTATTTGGGAGCGGAACCCGGCATTTTTTGGCTGAAGGTGAAGACATCGGCGCGCAATTCGCGCGATTTCTGCTCCTTTAATATCTTTATGCAAATTTCGGGGTTCTCGATTTCGCTTTCCAGCCACCACTCATCATGAATGGCGGCGATTTTCACCAAGCCACCCTTGACAGTTATGGATCTCCCGCGAAAATCCAGTGCTGGGACCCTGACCCATCTTCCGCCAGCACTGATCTCGATAGTGTTCACTGCCATTGAGCTGTCTCCGTTACCGCTATCAACTCTAAGAAATACGATAAATCAGGAACGAATGTCGCAAAACTTACTGACTTGCCTATCAGAAGCAGTGGCGACGCCTGGCCTATGTCTGACGCCGCGTCACCACGCTGAATCCAACATAGGCCATCAACCGGCTGCCGTGGTCAAACAGTTTGATCAGATATTTTAGAAATACGTGCTGACCGAACAGGGCCAGCACAGGCAAAGCCAGCGTGTAGCAAGGCACCGCAACCAGGGACTTGGCGGCGTTCTTGAGCCGGTCCGTGGGATTTTTGTGAAAATTGCTGCCACGCAACAACGCGCGCCTCAGCAGATAACTGCGGTTGCAGCGTGAGGCAGGAACCAGTTCGTGCGCCACGGCCTCATTGCACCAGATGAACGTGCAACCCTTCTCCATCATGCGGCGAAAGAAATCAACGTCTTCCCCCGCGGTATCGAATTGGCTCTGGAAGGGAGCTTCGTTGGGATCGAGAATGTCGCGTTTGAAGAGTACGTTCCCCGTGCGCGTCTCCTTCCATTTCACGCGATAACCTGTCTCGTAGGTTGGCCGAACAAAGAATCTGCCTTTCGTCACCCACGCCGGCGGCTCGTTTTCGAAATAAGGTTGGACGGGCCCGAGAACACCGTCACCTTTTCGCTCAACACAAGTCTTATATAAATTGAGCAGCCAATCGCTTTCCGGGTATTCATCGTCATCGATGAAAGCGATGAAGTCTCCTTCCGCGTTCGCCAGCGCTTTGTTTCGTGCCAGGGCTATGTTCGGATGTGGTTCGAAAGTGTAGTTAAGTTTTAAATTAGAGCTCGATGAAAAACCCTTCACGAACTCCCTGGCTGACTGGGCCGGATCGTTGTCGGTCACGACTACGGAATAAGTGAATAATTCTTCCGTACGCTGCTGTTCTAATCCCTTTAGCAACTTACCCAAGAGACCTGGCCTCTTGAAGGTACAGATACAGACGCAGATGTGATGGCTTTGCGAGGTCCTCAAAATTCACCACGGAGAATAACGTATCACCGCCGTCGAGCCATTGCCGTGTGTCACCGTTTGCTTCATCTCGCTCTCCGGACGAGAGGGCGAAAGGCCGATGCCCGCCCCCGACGTGCAAACGCAACGACGCGAAACCCTGCGTCCACCAGGCTCCAGAGCACTTCCGGAGCGGACATCGCTTCCGCAAACCCTATGAGGACTGTAGTTCGTGACATTTGCAAGCGTTGGGTGAGTCCTTCATCATCACTTCGCAATCTAGTTTACGACTCACCGCGGTCAATGGCTCGCCGCCGGTTGCTTGCCGGTGTCCGCGTGCTTCAAGTAGTCCGCAACCGCCTCCCCGATAACTCGGTATCCATTCCTGTTTGGGTGCATATCGCCTGCGCTGCTCGTGTAAAGCCCCTCCCCGACGGATTTCTTCAATGCCGGGAGCGGATCCACATATGGTATTTTATCATCCGCCATGGCTTGGAAAGTCTGTGCTCGAGCCGAGCGCTCGCTCACCAGAAGCTTATCGATCACGTCGTCCATCGGAACCTTGGAGTTATGCTCGAGGTACTCGGAAAACACCATTTCCTTGGTTGGGATCACAACCACAACAAGCTGGATGTGATTTTGTTGACAGATCTCGTCCATCTGCTTCAAGAGTTCAAACGTAATTCGCATGCCTTCGCGCACATTCAGATTGTCCTGATCGAGCCCGAAAAGCACGGCCTTCGGGCGAAATGCTTCCAGAATATGCTTTCCCGGAATATTGATTGATGTGGCGTAACCGGGGTAGAGTTCCGCAGCATTCCTGATCTGGATGTCGCCTTTAACCCGGCCACCAAAGCCCGCATGAAACGCCAGTTGATAGATGACACAGTGCCGCGACAGCCATACTCTGACTTTTCTGCTTCCAGTATCCGTGGGCGGGCCTTCCCAGATGTTTGCCTCGACTTTCTGTGGAGGAAGAATTCTCAAATCTTTCCAATAGTCGAGCCCATACGTAAGCGAAAACGCGTTTTCGAAGTCGTCGCCCATGTACAGACCCCAAATAATCATTTTTGGCTTTAGGGTCAGCGCCTTGGTCTTCGAAAGGTAGAAATATTGATTGGGCCCGTAACCGCCCAAACCCATGTTGTACACTTGCCGGCCAGACAAGCGGCTCAAAACATATGGCCAGGAGTCCACCATTCGCGCGGTGTTTCCGTAAGTGTGCGAGTCGCCCACGACCACAATGTCCGCAGTCTCGGGCACTTTGGGGTTTCGGAAACCCCAACGGTCAAATGCGGCGAGGGCGCTTGGCGACGGAACGGCTCCCAGGATATCGTCATGCACCACTTCCAGTCTCAGGAAGTCAGCGGGATTTAGCACGAACCTTGCTCCGAGCTCTGCGAGCACCAATGCAACGGCGACCGAGATACCGAACACGATCAAGTTAATCAGTATATTTTTTAGTTTCATTGTAGGAGTAATTTTTCCGGATCGCGTTCAGTCCAGTTTGAATTCCTTCCGCCAATCGCCGGTTTCCGGCAAGGCTGGCTGGTCTTTCTTATCCAGGACGTAGTTTCCGACCACGAGGTAATCCATTTCCGTCCTCATGAAGCAGCGGTAAGCATCCTCGGGAGTGCAAACGATGGGTTCGCCGCGCACATTGAAGCTGGTGTTAACGATCACGCCGTAGCCAGTCTGCTCTTTGAATTGACGAATCAACTCCCAGTACCGGGGATTCGTCTCGTTGCTTACGCTCTGGATGCGCGCCGAATAGTCAATATGCGTGATTGAGGGGAGATCCGATCGGAGAAAATAGAGCCTGTCGTAGAGAGGCTTGTCGTGATAACCGGCGGGAAGCGGAATCTGCTTGTCATGGCGGATGGGCGCAACCAGAAGCATGTAGGGAGATTCACGGTCAAGTTCAAAATACTCCCCGATGTCTTCCTCGAGAACCGAAGGGGCAAACGGCCGGAAACCCTCGCGGTATTTGATCTTGAGATTCAATTTCTTCTGCATTTCCGGGTTTCGCGCGTCTCCCAGGATGCTGCGGTTGCCGAGCGCCCGCGGGCCAAATTCCATTCGTCCCTGGAACCAACCGACGACGTTTCCCTCTCCCAGCTTTCTGGCAACGTCGGAAGCCAGACAGTGGAACTCGTCATAGTGCCGCGCCTTGGCGTCGTATCTCTGCAGCACGCGTTGAATTTCCGTGTCCGAAAATTCCGGGCCAAGATACGAGCCTTTCGTAGAATCACGCCGGCCGTTGACTTGCCGGTCGTTGCCATAAAGGATGTGCCACACGGCATACGCCGCTCCGAGCGCGCCGCCAGCGTCGCCGGCAGCCGGCTGAATCCAGATGTCCTCAAAGATCTCTGAGCGGAGAATTTTCCCGTTGGCAACGCAATTAAGCGCCACTCCACCCGCCATCACCATGTACTTGCAGCCCGTCAATTCCCTTGCGGCTTTTGCGAGACGCAGCACAGACTCCTCGGTCACCTGCTGGATCGCCAGAGCCATGTCCATGTATGCCTGGGAAATTTCGGATTCTGGTTTCCGGCGAGGAATTCCAAAAAGCTTCTCCCATTTTGCCTCGTTGGCCATCTTCAAGCCCGTGGCGTAGTCGAAGTAATCCATGTTCAAAACAACCGAGCCGTCTTTTCTAACGTCAACGAGTTCTGTCTCGATTTTCTTTTTATACTCCGCCGTTCGTTGGGAATCGGGATTGCCGTATGGCGCCAGCCCCATCAACTTGTACTCGCCGCTGTTCACCGCAAATCCCGTGTAAAACGTGAAAGCGGAATAGAGTAAACCTATGGAATGGGGGAAATGCAGCTCTTTCAATATTTCAATGTCTTTCCCGCGGCCGCGTCCGATGGTCGTTGTAGCCCACTCTCCAACACCGTCAACCGTCACAATAGCGGCCTCGTTGAATGGTGAGGGGTAAAATGCGCTGGCGGCGTGAGAAAGGTGATGTTCGGGAAAGTAAGTTGGAATTTCGGCGTCGCCCAGTCCCGCGAGCCTTTCCCTCAGCATCCGCTTCATGAACAACTTTTCCTTTATCCACGCGAGCATTGCCGACACAAAGCTCACGAAACCGCTGGGCGCGAAGGCGTGGTACGTTTCAAGAAGCCGCTCGAACTTGAGGAAGGGTTTCTCGTAAAACGCCACCGCGGCAAGATCCTTGTAATTCAGGCCGGCTTCCTGCAAAACGTAGCGGCAAGCGTGAATCGGAAACGACGAATCATGCTTTTTTCGCGTGAATCGTTCTTCCTGAGCCGCGGCGACAACCTTTCCGTCGACGAGGATCGCCGCGGCACTGTCGTGATAGAACGCGGATACACCCAGAATCGCTTTTTTCATTCCAATTCCTTCTGTTTTGCTCCGGCCGTGCAAAGAAGGCCTAAAAGAGAGAATAGATAAACGGCGCGATTGCAGAACCGGCGGCGAAGACCATAATGGCGCCAAAGCCCAGCAAAATAATGATCATAGGCAGCAACCAGAACTTTTTCCGTTGCTTCAGAAATCCCCACAAGTCCTTTAAGAATTCCATGTTCGCTTCCTCCGTTCAGTACGGTTTCTCAATATCATGACCGACAAAAAGATGGTTTCTGACCGTCATTGCCGATTCCTCACTGGCCTTGAACGCGCGCAGCTGGAGGGAGTCTTTCCCCAAAAGGCGCCGCAAAGCGCCAATTGGGGTCACCAGACCAAAGTACAAAACCGAAAGCAACACCTTCGACATCACAGTCCCCAGTACGTGAGAAAGCCCGAGCCAAAGGACAGCGATGGGTGCGAATATCCGCGGCACAATCATGTTCACAACATGAAGAACGGCTGCCGCATACAAGAGTCCATCCCACCTCGTCTTGAGATAGAACAGAAGCAGCAGGAGCACCATGGCCATGCCGCTATCCCGGCTCTGGTCTTTGGTCATCTTTTGCTTGAAGAACTCCATCAGGTTCGCGCTCCTTGCGTAACATTTCGACCGATGTTCGTTGTAAGAAAACCGTGTGCGATCGGCTTACCATCCGGCCTCAGTCGTCCGCGTTAATAATGAGCATTCCGGTTCCGGCGCTGTCCCTTGTTTCTACTTTCAACGCACCAGCGTTGTCCGGGCTCATAGTGGACCTTGAATCCCTGGGAGCGACGTTCGCTTCATTACTCATTGTGTTCACGGTGATCACCGTCTGGAATCCAACCGCCGCGCCACTAGGAACCCGCCGGACTGTGCGGCTGCGGCGACTTGCCGCCCGTCAAGAACTTTCTCAATCGGACCATTTGTTCGCGTCTGCGAAATCTTATGAGGTCCTTGGATACCGGTCTTTCGGCGCGCCGGATGCTCGATATAATATAGCCTGCCAGGAGCATCAACCCTCCAATGATGTAGGGCTTTTTCGACATCTGGTAAACCGTTCGAAACATCTCCCACACTGGATGTCCACCCAGGGCGTAATCCAGTACCCCAACTCGATATTTGGCCGCCAGGGTACCACGCTCAGCAGTGCCGATTTTCCGGTGGTGCAAACATATCTTCTCTGTGAAGGTCCGGGTTTTCCAACCCTTCATTCTCGCCGTGATCACCGCCACGTGGTCGATGCCTCCCGATTTCACGGGCACATATCCGCCAATTTCCGTAAAACACCCCCGCCTGAAAAGCTGGCATGCCCCGGAGACGTGCTCGATGCTGACGAAACGGTAGTCATACATCGAACTATCCTTGAAGGGTGCACCAACCAACCCAAGTGTGGGGTCTTCAGCCAGCTTGCCGAGCAGGAATGAGAAAAACTCTTCATCAAACGAAATGTCCGCGTCCAGACTGCCGACTACTTCCCAATTCAGATCTTTCACCAGCGCGAAGCCAGCGTTGAAGGCGTGAACTTTCCCCGCGAAATGGCGCTCACGCCGTTCTGGCATCCGGACCAATTCGATCCACGGGTGCAGCGCGGAATACCTGCCCACAATTTCGTCCGTGCCATCCGTGGAGCCGTCGCTGACAATCACCCATTTGAGTGGCTTTACAGTCTGCGACACGACGGATTTTAGCGTGAGTTCGATGAACTCCGCCTCGTTCCGCGCGGGCGTAATCAGGACATACGTGGGAAGTGTCGACATTATTGTACTGCCGCCGTGGTGTCTTCGACCGTCACAGGCTTCCCCTCTGCTCGGGATTCGCTGAGCAGCGTGGACATCGCCAAAAGCATCCAGGCTTGCGACCATCTCATATAGGAAGTGCGAATTGTACAAGTGCGCAGAACTCGATAGTAAAAATAGCCCTTTTCGTCCCACATATGATTCATCGCCCAATTCAGCACCGAATGCGCCAGTTGCATATTTCCCGGATCGAGGCCCTTAAAATTCACCAGCGTGATTATGCTTTGCGCTACGCAGTGGATATCAATCGGGTAAGTTCGATCGTGAAAGTACCGAGCTGCACCGTCTTCGCGGAAGAAGTGAGCTCGATAGAACTCGAAACCCTGCCGCACGCGCCCCTCAAACTCATCTGTTTCAAGCGCGTTTCCAATCGTGCGCAACGCATCCAGGTTGTATCCGGTGTGAAAATTATCAATCCAACCCTGATTTGGCGCTTCGCCATAGTTCCAGGATCCATCGTCGTGCTGTCTCGAGGCCGAATATCGCGCCACCCTGAGGGCCGGCTCGATAAATATCTTCTCGCCGGTGTGCCTGGCGACTCTGCAGAAGAGAGCCGCTCCCAGGAGATTTCCGTTGTGAACATTGTTTCGCATCGAAGGAAGAGGATAGGCAAACCCGGCTACCGAGTCACCCTCAGTCCAGTAGAGTTCATTCAGGATAAATCTCGCGCCGCTGGAAGCCATTTCAAGCAATCGGGACTCTCCAGTTCGCTCATAGGCATCCAGCAATGCATTCGCAATGAAAGTCGTGCATACAAGGTTGGGAGCCCAGCGCGGCACGAGGAGTGTTCGCGTTTGCCAGGGGAAACTGTATCCCCAGCACCAATATTTGGAGTCAGAGGAACGCCGCGATTCCAGAGTGTTGACCATTTCCGCTACAGAGTCTGTGCCGTGAACCAGACCGAGTTTTGACAGTTTAACCAAAGACATCAGGAACAAGCCGAGCGCCTTCGGGTTCTGGGCTCCGGGCACCATTAAGAGCGGCCGGAAATTAAAAATATTCCGCTTCAAGGCCTGCGTAAGAATCAATCTGGGGATGCGCCGATCCAATATGGGCAAGGCTTGAAAGATCCTGCTGTTCAAGGCGTCATACGGATCAACCCCAGCCCACCTGCGAGACTCGCAATGGGAGAGCAGCTTGAGCGCGGCGTCTTGGAGAGTGCGCGAAGAAACGGAATGCTCCGAAAGGGCGCGGTGAATTGAGTTTTTGTTCGTCAAGCTCGCCCGCCCGCATAAGTTTCCCTGTTTTCACCAGGAAGCACATACTTTACTATGCCATTCTCAAGGGTCGCGTAAGCAACAGTGGCCCGGTCGGACCCGTTGCCCCGGACTGTCCAATTTCCATCCTCACATTCCAAGTACATAGCGGCGCGTGCTCGCCACCATGTGTCCACTTCCCGCGGCAAAGCCAACCAAACATTCTTTTCGCTGCTGTACCTCTTCAGCATCTGAAGGAGTGCGCGATACAGTGCCTGCCTCTCCGGTTCGATAATGTAGTCAGGGTGAATGATAAAACTGGCCAGTCCGTTCTTGGCGACGATCGAATCCACTTGCTTCGACCACATTTCCATCGGATTGGACCGAATGATGTTGAAGAGCGGATAGTCCTGAGTGGTGGTCAACGGCAATTCCAGAATGTCGCCCACAAAATAAGGGAACACTGTGCAGCAACCGCCACGCTGCGGGTCGAGATGAGCGACGTTAGGCACGGACATGTCGTAGGAAAAATGGAAGGCGTCGTACCAAGAAAGATTCCTGTACATCACCGGCGACCGAAAACCGCGCGCCCCCCACTTCTCGGCATATTGGTTAATCGCCTTTGCGCGTGATCGAAAAAGCTCTTCTGAGCTGAACAGTCTCCCGTCATGGTTCAATCCGTGGACGCAGACTTCACTTCCCGCCCGCCGAATCGCTTCCATCACTTCCTGGGAGATCTCGTACCTGACTTCCGGCACCAGTTCAAACGCAGACTTGATTCCATACTCTTGCTCAATCTTGAGCATCGTGGGGCAAAAATCCTGCCCGACGCCCGTCTCGACATCATGAGTCATGATTGCGCACGAGCTAAAGGACTTGGGCCAGTACCAAATGAAGGGTATTTGCTTCGCGCCGCTGACCTGGAAGATCCGTATCCACAACCAGTCAACGAAATCCTCCACTGTGGTATCCACCGGCCAGGCGGGGAAGGTGATTTTCGACCAGTCTTGGAGCGCGATCCTCTGCAAATGCTTGCGGACCTTAACGGGTAATAGCGGTCGAATCGCATAATACAAGCGCCGCGACAATGATTTGTTGTCAGTGATACGAGAATTCTGCGTGTTCGCCGCACCCGCGTACTTCTCAAAGCGAAGATTGTTGATGATTTCCGTCGGATCGAACGGCAATGCGACCGATCCGTTTCCATCCCGAACGAGGAAATCAATCGAAGACAAAATCTCAGACGGACCGCTCGAGGTCGAACCGCCATTCGCCCGGCCGTACAATCGAAGATCGCCCAGCCTGAAAAAGCCCTCAGCCCCGGTTCCCGGCAAGCAGGTTATGGGCTCCGTGGAAGCCGGGGGGCATTTGGTATGGTCAAGGAAAGCCGAAAAAAAATCCCGCCCGCCCTGCGTTTGGACTTCCCGTGCCGCTTCAGTGTTGTTCATGTTCCGGCCGATAAAATCGAAGTCCCTTCCTGCGAAAAGCACTGACTTCCGCTGGGGTGGGATACGTGTAGTTCTTCCATTCGCCGACAGGTTGCGGCGTGGCCTTGGTTGAGCCGGGATCGTACTTCTCCAGGAAGGAGGCAAGAAGCATTCCACCCGCCACGGATGTTTTCCGATTCAGATTGTAAACACTATCCGTCTCGGTGACAGGAACTTCTACCTGGGCGAGCAATTCCCCCGTGTCAAATCCCTTTGTGACGACGTGCAATGTCGCGCCCACTTTTTTCGCACCCTCCAGCAGTGCATGGAAACTCGGCGCCATCCCTCTGTACTGTGGTAACAACGATTTATGCAAATTCCAGCAACCGTATCGCGCGACAGATTCACGGACAGTCTTGCCAATGTAGTGACTGAAGTTCGTCGAAATGATTAAGTCTGGGTTCCAGGACCGCAGCTTTGCAACGCTTGCTTCGTCATTGATATCTGCGCTCACAAATTGCTCGACTCCATGAAGTTCTGCGAGTTGAGTCGGCAGGAATCGCTTTCTTCTGTCGAGAAACCATCTCAGCAGCTTGATATGGATCATTTCGATCAGGAACACCAGCCCGCAAGTACGCAAAGTGAACAGGACTGCCCCCAAATTGGATCGCTTGTAAATCATCCGGGACGATATAACCGACCCGACGATCCATTCCGGGTGGCCTTCATACAGAGGTCGCTGGATTTCACCAGCGTATTCGTCATCAACAGCTAATAGAACAATTCTCATGCGTGGTTGAACACGCTCCTGTGCATGTTAAGGTCGAAGCGCGCGCGACGGATCATAAGGACGACCTCTCCACGAAAATGACAGGATCTGCTGTCATCGCCCCGCCAATGGTTGTCCAAGCTGAAACACGAGGGCAAGTCGAAGACAGTCGGGAATGCTTGTATCGGGTGCACATTCGCGAGATTAGAGGCTGCCAAAACACCGCTACGCACCCTCGCCCTGCATACGAACTAGAACTTCGATGATACGTTTTGCTGCCTGGCCATCCCAATTTTTTGGAGCGTCCCCACCCGTTCTGCCAAGTTGCCGTCGAATCGCGATCTTGATGTTCTCTTTCTTTGTTCCCGCAACTATGTTCGTCCCGTTCTCTACGGTAACTGGACGTTCTGTATTTTCTCTCACTGTGACGCAGGGAATCTTCAGGCAGGTGGTCTCTTCCTGAATTCCCCCCGAGTCTGTCACCACGATGGCCGCGTGCTTCATCAAACACAGAAAGTCCAGATAGCCTAGGGGATTCGTCATAATGATGCCTGTGCCACTGTTCACTGATGCAGTCTCTTCTCCTTTGCCCGTTGAGCTCATTTCGACAGGCATCTCCGAGCCGAAATCCCTGATTCGTTGTTGAGTCCTGGGATGAACGGGAAACACGATGGGGCAGCTCTTTCCCAATTCTTCCAGCCCGCCAAGGATATTAACGAAGGTCTCTCGATTGTCTACGTTTGACGGCCGATGTAGAGTGAGAAGCGCGTACCGATCGATGGAATCGGGCGTCCCGTTACTCCCGCCTCGCCGACGGAGCCCAAGTGCGTCAAGGATTGTCGATTCATCCGCTTTCCCGTGGAACGCGAGAAGCGAATCGATCATGGTGTTCCCCACGAAATGAACCTTCTGCGGGGCAACGCCCTCGTCTTGCAGATTCCGAAGCCCGCTTTCCTCTGTAATAAAAAGTAAATCGGACAAGTGGTCTGTCACGACGCGGTTAATTTCCTCCGGCATGCATCGGTCAAAGGAACGCAGTCCCGCTTCTACGTGAGCGATCAGCGGCCGGGAACCGTCGGAGTCAAAAGAGATCTTGGACGTGACCAGAGCGCAAGCCATGGTCGAGTTTACATCACCGACGACGATCACAATTTGCGGCTTCTCTGCCAGCAAAACGGCCTCGAATTTCTCCATTATTTCCGCAGTCTGTTTGGCATGTGATCCCGACCCTACGCCGAGATGCACGTCCGGTTTAGGCAGGCGCAGGTCATCGAAGAATCGATCAGACATGATCGCGTCGTAATGTTGACCCGTGTGGACGAGCACGTGGTTAATCTGAGGCCCCGACGTCCGTTTATTGTGTTCGCGGATGGCCACAATGATAGGCGCGACTTTCATAAAATTTGGCCGCGCTCCGACTACGGTGATTATCTTGATTTGTTTAGGTTGGGCCACGTGATTTTCCTGGAGTTCAACAAGCCTGAATTCTCGAAGCTCTCCTTGCCTTGGGCATAGTTTCCATGCAATTTTCACGCTAGAGCAATCATCTCCTTCCCAGCTGTTCTCAGGAAGGGTTGGGAAGGCACTGATACTCTAGGATGGAACTGATTCCCGTCACGATACACTCCAAGGCGCGGCCGCGCTCGATGCTATTCTCGTCGCCGGTCTGGCGCCGAACCAATTGGACTTTTGTTTTCAGTTCTTCAACATTTTCGATTAGCACGAGTCGTCCATTCGCGGCCAAATACTTATCCACGCTGCCAATGCGCCCGCGGAAGATACTATAAACCGGGACGCCAAGCGCGGCTGCTTCGCGGTTCATCGTTCCACCCCCGCTGATGACCAGATCGGAGAACCAGATCAAATTGAGGCCGTCCACCACTTTTCCTGGGATGACGATCTTCCTCTTCTCGATCCATTGTCCCCACTCTTTCCGGAGGACTTTTTCCTGTCTCGCATTGCGGGGCAACAAGATCACGCGCGTCTCGGGCCTCTCCACAAGCATCCGCAGGGTTGCGTCAAGCAGCAACTCTCCCTCGGGATTGTGGTAGTGGGCCTCGGTTGCCGGCGGGCGCACTGTCACAACTAGGTCTCCGGCGGCAAGACCAAGTTCCTGTTTCAATGAAGGGTCTGGCCGAAACCTCGGAACGTATACGTCTTCTTTCAATCCCGGATATTTCATGACCTCATGCTTGGCTTTCGGTGCAGTGGAGTCTTCGATCGACTGTGGCATGAAAAGCCAGTCAGATTTCTGGAACCCGAGCTTCGCAATAAACTCATAATCGGCAATCGTCAGGGTCTGGATTCCCAGAAGAAAGCTACTCAAAAGTTGAGACCGGGACACATGGGAGATAGCCAGGTCCACCTTTTCCCTCCGGATGTACATAGACAACTGCAACGCGCGCACAAATGTTCCGAAAATCTTAAATGCCCGGTGTTTGCCCCAATGTTTTCCGATCACCCTGCACGACACGTTATGAAACTTCAGCAGGTCGCAGACCTGGTAGGAATCCCGCGCCGTCAAGATGACTTCGTAGCCGCGCCGCTTAAGCTCATCGGCGATCGGAAGAAAGAACGGAACATGGGGAGAATTGTCGAGATCGATCCAGATTTTCCTTACCACCCCATTGTTCCGGAACACCGCTCGCGTCATATTCTGTGGCCGATTTGCTCTATCATTCATTATGTTCTCACTTACACTCGGGGTTGTCTGCTTTTTTCCCCGGGAAATCTGAAGTTGCTGTCGGGGAAAGGTCTTTTGCATTATTTCACAGCATCCAACTTGAAAAGGCTCGCCCGCTGCATCGGGGAAATATTGTGATGAACGAATTTGTAGAACCACTGGGGGCCGTGCACCCAATCGTATCCCCCCTCGAGTTTTGCGCGCAAAAACTCCAGATCATCCCAGGAGTTCACCGGCAGCCGCGGAAGAAAGAAGCGATTATTCTCCCGCGTGACTCTGCCGATGATTGTCGACACCCCGTTCAAGAAACCATTGTTCTCCAGGGCGTCCGCTAGGAATCGCATGAAGTCGCGATCCTCTTCGGGGAACGGGAATGGGTAAGCAAATGACTCAATCGGGGCCCCGATCTTCTGCTCGATTGTTTCCTTGGAACAGCTCAGTTCATAGTCAATCTGTTCCGGGCCTAATGAGCGAAGGTCGGGATGGGTCACCGTATGTGATCCGAAACTGAACCCTTCCGCATGCAGTTCACGGACTTTCTGCCAGGTGAGATAATCCACGCCTTCGATTTTCACCGAATTTTCCTGAATGCGATCAGTGGCCAGGAAGATCGCAGCCGTAAATCCACACTGCTTCATGATCGGAAATGCTTCGGTATAGAAATCCATGTATCCATCGTCAAAGGTAATGACTATGGCTTTCGATAGATCTTTGCCTGCCTCAAGAGCAGGCAGAAGTTCCGCGAGGTCCATGGTGCGGTAGCCTGCGCGTCGCAGCCATCTCATCTGCCCGGCAAAGACAGATGGGGTGGTATTAATCTGCGTGTAGGGATGAACCTTGCCAAACAGGTTTTCAGAAACACTGTGATACATCAATATCGGAACGCGAACGGCACTTGATCGCCTCGTGAGCCGGGTGAGCGGATGACACAAATAGATTGTGGTCAACCGGTCAAGGCGGGGGACTTGAATCCCATTCGACGATAGAGACAGCATGTTCATTTATTAATGAGTCTCAGCGGTCGCTGGTGATGTTTTCGGGACCTAACTTTAGCGTAGGTTTAGTTACGAAGGAATCGCGTCTACTTTGGAGGAGTAGAATTCCATAACCTTGTTCACAACTTCACTCCGGTGGCCGTCACTGAGCTGCGGGAACATCGGCAGAGAGACGATTTCCGCGGACACGCGCTCCGTGACCGGGAAATCTCCCTTCTTATAGTTCAGAGACTCGTAGGCTTTCTGAAGATGTAGCGGAATCGGGTAGTGAATTCCGGTGCCAATGCCGGCTTCGGCAAGCGCAGCCTGGAACGCTTCACGATCCGGCACACGAACAACGTAGAGGTGAAAAACACCTTTGGTCCACTCCGCTTCCACGGGAACCACGACCGCGTTTTTCGCCTCCCGCAGGAGTTCGGTATAGCGGTGCGCGTGGGCTCGCCGCGATTCATTCCATTTCGCCAGGTGCCGCAATTTAACGGAGAGCCATCCCGCCTGAATCGAATCCAGCCGCCCGTTATAGCCCTCCATGTCGTGGTAATACTTTTTCGCCTGGCCGTGGTCGCGAATCATTTTCATTCGGGCAGCCATTGCCGGGTCGTTCGTTGTGGCCGCACCGGCCTCCCCGCATGCGCCCAAGTTCTTCCCCGGATAGAAGCTGAACGCCGCGGCTTTGCCCATCGACCCGGCAAGCTTCCACGCATTGTCTTTCTTGGAAAAGTATTGCGCTCCGTGCGCCTGGCACGCATCTTCGATCACGAAGAGATTGTAATTTTTTGCCAGCTCGAGGATTGGATCCATGTCCGCAGTCTGCCCGTAAAGGTGCACGGGAACGACTCCCACAACGCGCCGCTTCGAAGCACGCTCAGTCAGCTCGCCGCTCTTGGAGTTGACTTCGCAGCGAGTTTCCAGATACTCCCGCAACTTCACCGGATCCATCGTGTAAGTCTGTTCGTGAATATCCACGAACGCGATCTGCGCGCCGGCCTGCGAAATGGCTTCCGTCGTCGCGATAAACGTGTTCGGCACAGTGACGATGATGTCGCCCGGCTGCACGCCCGCGGCCATGAAGGCAAACCGCAAAGCGTCCGTGCCGCTGTTCACGCCGACACAATATCTCGTCCCGCAAAATGCGGCGAACTCCCGCTCAAATTCCTCCACCATCAGCCCGCCAATGAATCCCGCATTGCTGAAGGCCTTCTTCACCACCGCCAGAAGCTCTTCTTGGAGTTCCTGATGCGGCGTCACGAGATCAAGAAATGGTATTTTCGTCTGGTTCGCCATGGTTCTACTTTTTCTCCTCATTCACAAATCTCAAAAACTTCGCCGGATTTCCCGCCACGATTGCGTTTGCAGGAACGTCCTTCGTCACAACGCTTCCTGCTCCAACTATTGCGTTTTCACCCACCGTGACGTTGCACAA
>WNFI01658375.1_pt1 | contig 29469 bp, 28 predicted proteins | sample 5400471 | NCBI WGS metagenome assembly WNFI01 (sample SAMN13153348, study PRJNA577476) | soil metagenome | isolation source: 100 cm saprolite on Douglas fir-dominated hillslope | place: USA:California | collected 2013-09-17
CGCTCGCCACCATCGCGGTCGGCATGTTCTCGCTGTGGCTGCTGCAGTGGGCGATAGGGTAAAATTGCCCCTTTTCGCGGCGCCGAGAGCGCTCGAGGAACCCCGCCGGTGGGCGAATTCATCCTGAACAACCTCGCGCTCGTCGCGCTTTTCGTGGCGAGCGGCATCATGCTGTTGTGGCCCGAGCTCTCGAGCCTCGCCAGCGGCGGCATGCAGATCAGCACGCTCGAGGCCACGCGTCTCATGAACCAGGGGGCGACCCTGGTGCTCGACGTGCGCGACGCGCCCGACTTCGCGAGCGGCCACTTGCCCCGGGCGCGGCACATTCCGATGCAGGAGCTGTCCAAGCGGGTCGAGGAAATCGGAAAGTACAAGGACAAGCCCGTGATCGTCACCTGCCGCAACGGCGCGCGCGCGGGCGCGGCTTCGCGGTTTCTCAAGCGCGCCGGCTTCACGGCCGTGTACCAATTGAAGGGCGGGCTCGCCGCGTGGCAGCAGGCGAGCCTCCCGGTGGAGAAGTGAGGCGATGGCGAAGGTCGTGATGTACGCCACGGGCGTGTGCCCGTTCTGCCTCATGGCCGAGAGGCTTCTCAAATCGAAGGGCGTGGCCGAAATCGAGAAGATCCGCGTCGACCTCGAGCCGCGGCGCCGCCAGGAGATGATGGAGCGCACCGGGCGGCGTACCGTTCCCCAGATCTACGTCGGCGAGCGGCACGTCGGCGGCTTCGACGACCTTGCCGCGCTCGACCGGGAGGGCGGCCTCGAGCCGCTCCTCGCAGCGTCCTGAGCCCCTTTCCCATCGCACCACCCACGAAGGAAGTTTCATGAGCGAAGCGCAAAACAACCAACCCGTCTTCTCGATCGAGAAGGTCTATGTGAAGGACCTCTCGCTGGAGATTCCCAACGCGCCGCAGGTGTTCCTCGAGCGCGAGGCGCCGACTGTCGACATCCAGCTGCACCACAACTCGAGCGGCGTCGAGGACGGCGTGTTCGAAACGGTCCTCACCGTCACGGTGACCGCGAAGGTGAAGGACAAGACCCTGTTCCTCGTGGAGGCGGCGCAGGCGGGCATCTTCGTCGCGCGCAACATCCCCGCGGCCGAGCTCGAGGCGGTGCTCGCCATCGCCTGTCCCAATATCCTCTTTCCCTACGTGCGCGAGGCGATCTCCGACGTCGTGGTGCGCGCCGGCTTCCCGCCGGTGATCCTGAGCCCGGTGAACTTCGAGGCGATCTACCAGGCGCAGCGCGATCCGCAGGCGGCTGCGGCCGCCGCTCCCGCGGTGCAGATCATCACGCCGACGATTTCGCATTGAGCGCGTGAAGCCCGGCGCCGCCTTCGCCGCAGCGCTCGCGTTTGCCGCCTGCGGCGCGTGCGCCGCGGAGTTCCGCTCGCTCGGCGAGCATTCCGCGGTGCTCTACGACGCACCCTCGGTCAAGGCCGACCGGCTCTTCATCGCGAGCCGCTACTACCCGTTCGAGGTCCTGGTGAAGCTCGATCACTGGACCAAGGTTCGGGATGCCAACGGCGAGGTCGCGTGGGTCGAGAACAAGTCGCTGGGCGATCGGCAGACGGTGATGGTCGCCGTTCCGCTCGCCGACGTGCGCGCCTCTCCCGCCAAGGAGTCCCCGCTCGTCTTCGAGGCGTACAAGCAGGTCCTGCTGGAGGTGCTCGAGCCCGCGGCGGACGGCTGGGTCAAGGTACGCCACCGCGACGGGCAGCAAGGCTACATCCGCGTGGCCCATGTCTGGGGTGTTTAGGACGTGGCCGCGAAGCGCCGTCGAAACTGACCTATGAAAATCGCCATCCTCGGCGCGGGCGCCTGGGGATCGGCGCTCGCGGTCTCCCTTTCGCCGCGGCACGAGGTGACGTTGTGGAGCCGCTCGCGCGAGGATTGCGAGAATCTCGCGCGGAAACGCTCGAGCCGCTATCTGCCCGAAGTGGCCCTGCCCGAAGCGGTGCGCATCGATTCCGACCTCGGACACGCGCTCGCGGGAACCGGGATCGTCATCATCGCCACCGCGACCGCGGGCCTTCGCGACACCGCGCTCGCCGTGGCCTCGATCGATCCTTCGCCCGACCTGCTGTGGGCGTGCAAGGGCTTCGAATCGCAAACGCGCCGGCTGCCGCACCAGATCGTCGCCGAGGCGCTGCCCGCGGCGCGGCGCGTGGGTGCGCTCTCGGGGCCGAGCTTCGCGTTGGAGGTGGCGCGCGGCCAGCCGACCGCGATCGTGATCGCCTCGAGTGAAACGCAGTTCGCGCGGGCCAGCGCCGGCGCGTTGAACAGCGCGCGCCTGCGAGTGTATTCGAGCGACGACGTGACCGGCGTGGAGCTCGGAGGCGCGCTGAAGAACGTGATCGCCATCGCCGCGGGCATCTCCGACGGCCTCGAGCTGGGGCGCAACGCCCGTGCCGCTCTCGTCACCCGCGGCCTGGCCGAGATCTCCCGCCTCGGCGTGGCGATGGGCGGGCAACCCGAGACCTTCCACGGCCTCACCGGGCTGGGAGACCTCGTGCTCACGTGCACCGGGGATCTCTCGCGCAATCGCGAGGTGGGCATGCGGCTGGCGCGCGGCGCGACGCTCGCCACGGCCCTCGAAAAGCTGGGGCACGTCGCCGAGGGCGTGCATTCGGCGCGCGCCGCTTCGCACCACGCGCGCGCTTGCGGCGTAGAGATGCCGATCACCGAAGCGGTGTGCGCGGTGCTCTTCGAGGGCCGGCCCGCGCCCGACGCGGTAAAACAGCTCCTTACGCGCGATCCTCGGCAGGAGTGAAGAAGAAGACTGCGGCGAGGAAGGAGAAGTAGATCGCGTTGGCGGGAATGTGGAAGTTGAAGTCGAAGATCCCGTGCAGGATCACCGCGAGCATCCCCAGGCCGGCGGAAACCTGCAGGAAGCCGAGGCGTCGCGAGCTGCGCGCGCCGATGAGCTCCTGCCAGCGCGCGGCATAGGCGAGCGCCAGCAACAGGATCGCCGCCACGGCGGCTACGCCCAGCTCGAGGAAGGCTTCCGCGTAATCGTTGTGGGCGTGGTCGATGAAACCGGGGATTCGGTCGGGCTGGTAGCGGTGAAACACGTCGGCGAAGGTCCCCAGGCCGCTGCCGAGCGGAAGGAAATCGAGCGCGGCGCGTAGCGTGCCCTCCGCGAGCTGGGCGCGGGCGGCGTAGGCGAGCGAGACCTCGTCGGGCGCGAAGCGCTCGAGCACCGAGGTGAGGCCGACGTAGCTTCCGAGAAGCAGGGCGGAAGCGGCCACGACGATGAGGAGCGCTTTCGCCTGCACCGAGCCTGCGCTCCACACCAGCATCGCGCTCGCCATCGCGAGGGCGATGAGCCCGCAGGCGATGCCGGCGCGCGAACGCGTGAGCAGCAGCGCCAGCACCACGATGACGACCAGCACCGAGAACAGGATCCGCACCGCCAGCCGCAGGTCGGCATTGCGCGGATGCTCGCGCAACTCTTCCCCGCGGCGGATCACCGGCAGCACCTCGAGCGCCCAGCGCGCGAGCAGCATCGGCAGGGCCATCGCCATCAGCGCGGCGAAATGGTTCTTGTTGATGTAGGTCCCAGTCGGCGCCCCGCCTCCATACGGGTTCCCGAGGTGCACGATCGATTCGGTCTTCGCGCCCGCCTGCACGATCCCCAGCAGCGCCTCGCACACCGCCACCGCGATGAAGATCGCGACCAGGCGGCGAATCTGCGCGCGATCGAGGGCCTGCACCGCAAGGAAGATCGCCACGCACGGCAGGAGCGCCAGCCACGCGTATTCGGTCGCGCTTGCGTGCAGCGTGGCGGGCAGCATCCCCGAGGACGAATCGCCCGCGAGCTCCAAGGCACGCGCATAGGGCTCGTGGCCCGGCAGCATCGACCACCACGACGCCGGAAGCGGAAGCAGCTGCACGAGCGGGGCGATGACAAGGATGCCGATGCCCCACAAGAGCGTCGCGGGCAGGCGCCGCCGCACCTCGCCCATGGCATGCGACCACGCGAGTGTCGCGAGCATCAGCAGCGCGGCGGCCTCGAGGATCATCAGCGGCGCGGGCCGGTTGCCGCCGCGAATCAGCGGGGCGAACGCGAGCATGAAGCACGCGATGAAAAACAGGACGGGGCCCTGGGGCCCCGTCGTGGCGTGCGGTAGCGGCTCGGCCAGGATCGACTGCGCCTGGGCGACCAACTCGCTGCACGGCTTGGCCGCGTCGATCTCGAGGCGCTGGTTCTCCTTCAGGCGCACTTCGCAGCCGTTGTCGAAGACCACGACGACATCGGAGCGCGAGGTCGTGATGACGCGCGCGCCTTTCGTGAGGCGAAGGCTCTCGTCCCCGGATGCGAGGCCCGACTCCTTGCTCACGAGCACGTTGCCGTGAACGTCCTTCAGCTGGGCCACCCCCTGGCGCGCCTCCTGCGCGAAAGCGCAAGTCGCGCCAAGGAACAAGAGCGCCGGGAGGGCGCGCGCCACGGAAATCATGATCGGCTTCATCGCAATCTCCTTCGTCGTACCCATGGTATTTCCCCTATCCACCGCGGCGCAACACCAGGTCGTCGAACCAGACGATTCCCGCGAGGTAGGTGGGGCCCTCGTCCATCCCCACGGGCTCGAGCTGCAGGACCTGGCCGGCGCAGCCCGGCGAGATGGTCACATCGAACTCGAAGCGGCGCCATTCGCTGGAACCGACGAAGCGCTCGGAGGCCGCGATGGGCGCCCCGGGCCTTTCGTCGCTCACGCAGCGAACCGCCCACTGCACGCCGTGCCCGGCTTTCACGCCCTCGGGACGTCCCTGGCCGCTCAGCACATAGCGGCCCGGCGAGAGCGCGAGGAACTGCGCGATCGGGATCCCCGCCTGGCGCTTGCCGTTGAAGGTGACGCGCAGCGCCCTCTTCCCCGCCGCGCCCATCGTCGCCACCATGTCGACGGTGTGGCCCACCTCGCGCTCCGGACGCCGGGTCGCGATCCAGTCGAAGCCGTTGCCGCCCGAGGCGTATTCGAAGCTGCCGTTGAAGACGAAGCCCACGTCGGCGAGCCGCTCGCGCGGCAGGCTGTTCAACCAGAGCTGGTAGGCCTGCTCCCACTGCCCTGCCAGGCGCAGCTTCTCGATGAGGCACTCCGTCTCCTGCGGCGCGACTTTTCGGGAGCCGATCCGCTTCAACTGCAGCGGCACGAGCAGCGCGGGATCCACGCCGCGTGTGCACGAGGCGAGCACGAACGGACCGATCCAATCCTGCCCGCGCGCGACCACCGCATCCCAGGCCTGCGCGTGCTGGCGCGAAGCGAGAATCCCCGCGAGGACCGGGAAAATTCGTTCGCGCGTCTCGGGATAGCTTTCCGCGAGGCGCCCAAGCAATCCCATCCCTTCGGCGACGTTGCCGTTGCGCAGCTGGAACTCGGCGGCGGTGCCGAGGACTTCGCGATCGTCCGGCGCGAGCTGGTAGGCCAGTTCGTAGGCGCGCGCGGCGCGTTTGGCGTCGGACTCGCGCTCGAATTCGCGCGCGAGCACGAGGAGCGCGGCGACTTGCGCCGGGTTCTCGCGGATCAGGCCGAGGAGGGTCTCGCGCTCCGTGGCGCCGTAGCTCGAATCCGCGGGCAGGCGCGGTCGTCCGGTGTCCGCGTACATCACGGCGTTGACGTGGATGATCCGCCACAGCAGCAGCAACGACACCGCGACGATCCCCAGGCGCGACAGCGTGACGATCGGCATGCTCAGCGCACGTCCGGAAAGAGCGACAGCCGCGTGATCTTCGGCGTCCCGTCGCGCAGCGCGATGTCGATCTCCATCTCGACGCGGCGCTCGAGCGTGCCCGGCGTATCGAAGTATTCGGCGACGACCGTGGCCTCGCCCTTCGCCTGCGCCGATCGTTCCACGGTCTGCCAGGCAAGATTGTTCACGCGCAGCTTGCGTTGCCGCGTGGAACGGAAGAAATCGTAGTAGGCCTGGCGCGTGCGCGCGGCCTCCCAGAAGCTCGCATCCGCGGAGTCGAGCAGGCTCATCAGCTTGTCGGTCTCGCCGGCCTCGTAGTAGCCGATGAGGCGTGCCACCAGGATCTCGATGTCCTGCGCGCTCACCGCGGACGCGGGCGCCTGCGAGGCCACCGGAGCCTGCGCGACATGGACGACCTTCGCCCTCGCGGGCGGCTCGACCGCCTTGGGCTCGACCGCCTTGGGCTCGACCGCCTCGGGCTCGACGGCCTGCGGCATTGCGACCTGCGGCTTTGCGGCCTGCGGCTTTGGCGCTTCGCGCTCCGGGATCTCGATGTTCGCGGCGGCAGTGGGGCGGGGAGCGACGCGCACGACGGCAGGCTCCGCGGAGTCGCTGCCCCAGCCGCGCCACAGCGGATCCAGGAGCGAGAAACCCTCCGCGCGCCGGGCATCGACCTGGGTCTCTCGGGGCGCCACCGCCTCGGAGCCGATGTAGCGTGGGCGCTCGGCGCTCGCGACGACGTCGCGCGCGCGCCGCGTCGAAAAGGCGCCCTGGAGGATCGAGTACCCGTCCGATGGATCCGCGAGCCAGATCTCGAGAATCGCCAGGGTCGCGACCACGGCCACAAGAACCACGGCCGCCTTCGCGAGGCGGACTCGCGTCACGTCACGGCGGTGCCCGCGGCGCCGCTCGCCATCGCGCGGCGCTTCCTGCATGTGGGGCGGAGAGGTCGACGCGGCTGCGAGCCGCTGCAGGCTCGCGTCGTACTCGCGGCGCCGGGTCGCATCGCTGAGAACGGCGTACGCGTGGTTTACCCGCTGCGAGCAGCCGGTGGGCCAGGGCTCGAAGGCGGCGTCATGGCGATCGGGATGGATGAGCGCCATCAGCAGGTGATAACGCTCCTTGATCGCCTCGCGTGGTACGTGCGGCTCGGCGCACAGCAACTGGTAATGCGTGGCCTCGTCCCAGAAGCAGACCTGGCGGACGAACGCGAGGGCCGCCGCGCGCACTTCGTCGCGCTCGCCCGGGGTCAACTCGTGCAGCAGGGCGCGGGGAAAACGGCCTTGCGCGAATCGCAGCACGAACAAGCCGTCGGGGAGAGGCTCCTTACCGCGCAGGAATCGCGGGCGCCAGTGCGCCGGATCCTGCAAGAACGACCGGAGTTGCGAAGCAACCGAGGCGGCGCCATGTCCCGGAGCCTCGCGCATCGATCACGCCTTGGCGGCTTGTTTGCTTCCTATGCGGGGCTGGACGTACTGGTAGTAGTACGAGTTGTAGCCGTACAGGTCGTGGTAGGCGTCGATCTTGGTGAGGATCACGCCGATCGGATGCACGCCGACCTGGTGCAGGCGCCGTCGACGATCACGTGCGCGAAGTGCTCCTCGCATTGCGTGAGGACCGAGAGCAGCTTCATGCTCGAGAGCAGCTCCACCGGATTCGGCGGCAGCGGCCCCGTGGTCATCACGAAGAGATTCGGAACCTCGGTCCGGTGGATCACGGAAAGCGGTTTGATGTCGCTCGACAGGCAGTTCGAGAGCCCGCGCGCATTGTCGATGCGCAGCAGCTTGTGCAGGACCGGGTTACGCAGGTCGGCGTCGATGAGGAGGATCGGCTTGCCCATCTGCGCGAAGTTGATCGCAAGCGCCAGCGCGGTGGTGCTCTTGCCCTCGTTCTTCGAGCTGCTGGTGACCACGAGGCGGCGCGGGGCGCCGTGGTCGGTGGAGAACTGCAACGCGCTGCGCACGGAACGATAGGCCTCGGCGAACGGCGAGGTTGGATCCAGGTGCGGCCCAAGCCCGATGCGATCCATGCCCGGCTCGAGCGACTTCATCTTCGGCACCACGCCCAGCACCGGCGTGCCGGTCTCGCGCTCGACGTCGTCGGCGAAGCGGATCGTGTCGTCGAGGTGCTCGAGGACCCAGGCGACGATGAGGCCGATCACCAGCCCGATGGCAAGGCCCGTGGTCACGTTCCTCGCGAGGTCCGGCTTGAAGGGGTAGAGGGGGACTTGCGCCTTGTCGACCACCGAGATGTTGTTGATGCCGATCCCGCCCGCCACGCCGATCTCCTTCAGGCGCTGCAGCAACCCGTCGTAGAGCGTGCGGTTGGTGTCGACCTCGCGCTTGAGGATGCCGTAGCGGATGCTGCGTCCCTGCAGGTCGAGCAGCTGCTGCTTGGCGCCGCCGAGGCGCTCATTCAGCATCGTTTCCTGGGTGCGCGCCGTGCGGTAGGTCGACAGCGCGGTCTTGCGCACGTCCTGGTATTCCTCGCGCAGCTGCTTGTCGACTTCGGCGATCTGGCCCTGGAGCTGCTGCATTCTCGGGAATGCCGGCTTGTAGACCTTGAGGTTCTCCTGGTACTCGGCGTCGAGCTTCGCCTTCCTGTCCTTCAGCCCGAGGAGGTTCCGATTCTCCTGCACCGAGGCGAGCGCGTCGGGATTCTCCAGCGCCTGCTTGTACACGGCCTCGGCGCGAATGCGCTCCTGCTCCGCCTTGGAAACGGCGGCGTTGAACTCGTGCAGGTTCTGGCTCGAGATGCTCTGCTGCTTCTCGTCCAAGTTGAAGATCTCGAGGTCGCGCGAGAAGCCCACCAGCTCGCGTTCCGAGTCCTCGAGCTTCGTCTTGGTCTGTTGCAGCTTCTCCTCGAGGAAGGTCTTGGCGTACGAGGAGGCCTCGAAGCGCCGCTCGAGGTTGATGTTGATGAACGACTGCGCGAGCGTGTTGACCGCCTTGGCGGCGAAGAACGGATCGGTGCTGTCGAAGTGCAGGCGCACGAGGCGCGAGCGGCGCACCGGCTCCACCGTGACCGAGCCCTGGAAAGCCATGACCAGGGAATTGTCGTCGCGCGTCGCCGCATCGATCGCGACCGGGACCGGGCCCTTCACCATGCGCTGGAGGAGATCCTCGAGGATCGAGCCGGCCGAGTGCGGATCGGTCCCGGGGATGCCCTTGGGCGGATCCTGCGCGACCGAGGCGGCAGAGGGCGCCTTCCTCAACCCGATGTCCTCGACCGCGCGCTCGGCGAGCGTGCGGCTCTTCAGCAGCTCGTAATTCGTCTGGTAGAAGTCGGAATTCTCGTCGGACACCTCGAGCGGCGTGACTTCCTTGTAGTCGAGCACGCGCGGCTGGAATTTCTCGATCTGGATCGTCGTCGAGGCGCGATAGACGGGCGGGGCGAGATAGGTGCGCACCACGGAGAACAGCGCGAACACGGCGAAAATGATGAGGATGGTCCACTTGCGCTTGAGGAAGATGCGCATCATGTCGCGCAGGTTGAAGCTCTCCTCGAACCTCTCGGCCGCCGAGAGGTTGGCGGCCATCTCGCCCAGGTACGAATGGGCCGGCAACGCCAGCGCGGTGCCACGCCCCGCTACGGGGTGGGCTGCGGCGTGGTGCTGGGGATGATCGTTCATCGTGGCATCAGGGGCGAGAACGGGTTGACCGCGTCGAGCACGTCGCGGAAGATCGAGTCCTTCAGCGCGGTGCGCGCGCGCGAGCGGTTGACGACGATGACGTCGTCGTTGATCACCGTCGGGTCCTCGATCTCTCCGCGGCGGATTCTCTCGACGTCGAACTGCTGTACAACGCGCTTGCCGTCCATATCGATGCGAAACAGCATCACTTCGGACATGTCGCTCAAGCTACCCTGGCCGCCCGCGATGGCGAGGGTGCGCAACAAGGTGGTCTGGCCGCGCAGCGGGTAGATGCCGGGCTTGTTCACGGCGCCTTCGACGGTGACGCGCTGGTTCGTATATTCCTTGACGAAAAGGCTCACTTGCGGGTTCTGCAGGTAGCTGTCGCCGAGCTTGCGAGCGATCAACGATTCGGCCTCCTGCGGGGTGAGCCCCGCGATTTCGAGGCTGCCGATGAGGGGCAGGGAGATGGCGCCCATCGAGTTCACGCGCACGGTGCGCGAGAGCTGGTCGACGCCGAACACCTGGATCTCGAGAAGGTCTTCCGTGCCGATGCGATAGTCGTTCATCGTCAGGCGAACCGGTGCGGCCGCGGGAACCGCGGCCACACGGGTCACGGTTGGATTCGCGGCATTCAGTGCTTCACTCATCTTGAGCGAGGGTCCCGCCGGCTCGGCGCGCACGCCCGAAACGGCGATGAGCGCACCGATCACGAGTGCCGTGAGGTGCACAAACCATCGGTAGCCATTGCGTGTCGCCGTGTTCATCGTGTCTTCTCCCCGGACCGCAAACTGTGCGAAACCGCACATGAATCGGCCTCTCCTCGAAAATCGTCCAAAAAATACCAACTTCTAATAAAAGCCTTTACGAATTATGCACCTATCCCAGTCGGCGGGCTATGCTAATAATCACAGCCGGACTTGCGGCACGATTACAATCGACACCTTCCCCCAAAGCGCGCGACACGCCCCCATGCGCGGCGCAACTATTTGATGCCAAACGATTTCTCGAGCCCGATCCGCGTCAGGGATTGCCGCGTCGTCGAATTCCCGAAGGTGGTGGATCACCGCGGTAACCTGACCTTCATCGAGGGCGGCAGGCACGTCCCGTTCGCGGTGAAGAGGGTCTTCTACATCTACGACGTGCCCACGGGGGAAAGCCGCGGCGCCCACGCGCACCGCACCTTGCACCAGTGCCTGATCTGCCTCTCGGGCAGCTTCGACGTCGCGCTGGACGACGGCACGTCCAGGGACGTGGTGCACCTGAACCGCCCGTGGCGCGGGTTGTACATCCCGCCATTGATCTGGGCGCGCGAAATCAACTTCGATCCCGGCACCGTATGCCTGGTGCTGACGTCCGACTTCTACGACGAGAGCGACAATATCCGCGACTACGATCTCTTCCAGTCCCTCGAGAAGCCGAGCGGTGCCCGTACCCTTCCTTGATCTGAAGCCCGCCTACCTCGAGCTGGCCGCGGAGCTCGATGCCGCCTGCCGCCGCGTCATGGCTTCGGGCTCCTACATCCTCGGGGAGGAAGTCGCCGCGTTCGAGCGTGAATTCGCCGCGAGCTGCGGGGTGAAGCATTGCGTCGGGACCGGTTGCGGCCTCGATGCGCTGGCGCTGATCCTGCGGGCGGCCGGAGTCGGCCCCGGCGACGAAGTGATCGTGCCCTCCAACACCTACATCGCGACGTGGCTCGCGGTGTCGCACGCCGGGGCCACGCCGGTGGCCGTCGAGCCGATCGCCGCAACCTGCAACCTCGATCCCGCGCGCATCGAGCCCGCGATCACCCCGCGCACCCGGGCCATCATTGCCGTGCATTTGTATGGACAGACCGCGGACATGGACGCGATCAACCAGGTGGCGCAACGCAACCGTTTAATGGTCTTCGAGGACGCCGCGCAGGCCCACGGCGCGCGCTGCGCAGGCAGAAGCGCCGGGAGCCTCGGTCGTGCCGCCGCGTTCAGTTTCTATCCCTCCAAGAACCTCGGGGCGCACGGCGATGGGGGCGCGGTGACGACCGACGACGGCGAGCTGGCCGAGCGCGTCCGCGCCCTGCGCAACTACGGTTCGCGCCGCAAGCACCATCACGAGGTGAAGGGATTCAACTCGCGTCTCGACGAGCTGCAGGCCGCGCTGCTGCGTGTGAAGCTCGGCAAGCTTGCGGAATGGAATGCCCGGCGCGCGGCCGTCGCGCAGTCCTACCTTCGCGGCATCGCCAATCCGCGCGTGGCCATGCCCACGATCGCTGCGCGAGCCGAGCCTAACTGGCACCTGTTCGTCGTGCGCACCGGCGATCGCGACCGCGACGTGGAAGCCCTCGCGCGCGCCGGCGTGCAAGCGCAGATCCATTATCCGATCGCGCCCCACGAGCAACCCGCCTACGCCGAGCTCGAGCGCCGCGCGCCGCGCCTCGCCATCGCCGAGGCGATCCACCGGGAGGCGATGAGCCTTCCCATGGGGCCGCACATGAGCGGCACGCAGGTGCAAGCCGTGATCGCGGCGGCCAACGCGCTTTGAGCGTGCTCGCCGGCAAGACGGTGGTGGTCACCGGGGCGCTCGGATTCCTCGGCGCCACGCTGATGGAGCTGCTGAAGGATGTCGATTGCCGAATCGTGCGCGTCGTTCGCGGCCCGGCGCAGCCGGTGCGGGATTGCCGCGCGCAGGTGAGCGATGTGGCGGGCGACGTGCGCGATCCGTCGACATGGCGCAGCGCGCTCGACGGAGCCGGCGTCGTGTTTCATCTCGCCGCGCAGACGAGCGCGGGTCCGCACGACGATTTCGAAGCCAACGTCGCCCCCGTCGTGCATTTGCTGGAGGCCTGCCGCCTGCAGGGCGCCAAGCCGATCGTGCTTTTCGCGGGCACGGTCACCCAGGCCGGCGTGCCGCTGCGCACTCCGGTCGATGAGACCCATCCCGACCACCCGCACACGCCATACGACGCGCATAAACTGATCGCCGAGAACCACGTGAAGGATCATGCGAAGAAAGGATACGTTCGCGGCGCGTCGCTGCGACTGACGAACGTGTACGGTCCGGGGCCGCGCAGCCGGGGCGCCGGGCGCGGAGTGCTCAACGCGATGGTTCGCAGGGCCGTGACCGGCGAGCCCCTCACCGTCTACGGCAGCGGGAACTACCTGCGCGACTACCTGTACGTGCGCGACGCCGCACTGGCCTTCGTCGCGGCGGCCGAGGCGATCGAGGCATTGAACGGAGGACACTGGGTGATCGGCAGCGGCGAGGGATACACGATCAACGATGCGTTCAACGAGATCGCCGAGCGCGCCGCGGCGCGGACCGGCCGGCGCGTTGCGGTCGAGCATGTCGAGCCCCCGCTACCGCTGTCCGCCCTGGATACCCGCAACTTCATCGCCGACCCGTCGCGCTTCCGCGCCGCGACGCAGTGGCGCCCACGCTGCATGCTCCCCGAGGGAATCGACCGCACTATTGAGGCTTGCCTGTGCGCTTCGTAGTCACCGGCGCTCTGGGCCACATCGGTTCGCGCCTGATCCGCGACCTTCCGGTCGCATTTCCCGATCCCGAAGTCGTGATGGTGGACAACCTCGCCACGCAGCGATACGCCTCGTTGTTTCACCTGCCTGCCGAGGGGCGCTACCGGTTCGTCGAAGCGGACATCCTCGCCGCCGACCTGGCGGAGCTGTTCGCGGGCGCCGATGCGGTCGTTCACCTGGCGGCCCTCACCGACGCGGCCAGGAGCTTCGGCATCCGCGAGCAGGTGGAGCAAGTGAACCTCGACGGCACCCGCGCGGTCGCGCAAGCGTGCGTGCGCACCGGCGTGCCGCTCGTATTTACGTCCACCACGAGCGTCTACGGCGTGCAGGCCGAAACGGTGAACGAGGAATGCGAAAGCCTGCGGCCGCAGAGTCCGTACGCCGAAAGCAAGCTCGCGTGCGAGAGGCTGCTCGCGCGTGCCGGCGCGGTGGAAGGCCTGCGTTTCGTGAGCCTGCGCTTCGGGACCATATTCGGCCCTTCCCCGGGCATGCGCTTTCACACGGCGGTGAACAAGTTCTGCTGGCAGGTGGCAAGCGGGCAGCCTCTTACTGTGTGGCGCGATGCGTTGCACCAGCACCGGCCCTATCTCGACCTCTCGGACGCGAGCCGCGCGCTCGCTTTCGTCCTGCGCCGCGCGATGTTCGATCGCCGCGTCTACAACGTGCTCACCCTCAACGCCACAGTCGCCGAGATCACGGACGCCATCTGCGCGCAGGTGCCTGGCGTGCGCCTCGAGCTCGTCGATTCGCCCCTTTTGAACCAGCATTCGTATCGTGTATCCCGCGAGCGCTTCACGCGCTCGGGATTCGAATTCAGGGGAGACCTCGGGCGGGGCATCGCGGCGACCCTCGAGCGGCTCGGCACGCTCGTCAATCGAGAGGAAGCTCTCGCCCATCTCGACCCATGACCCCGGACCCCGCGCTGACCGTCCTGCTCACGCTCAAGGACCGCGCGGCGTTCACGATGCGCTGGATGTCCTACCTCGACCAGGTGAGGTTCCCGTACCGGGTTCTCATCGCGGACGGTGGCGAAGACGAGCGGGTGCCGCGCATCCTCGCGGACCGGTCGAGCTTCCCCAATGTCGATTTCGAGTACATCCGCTATCCCTATGACCGCGGCTACGCGGATTACTACGCGAAGATCGCCGATGCGCTCTCGCGCGTGCGCACGCCCTTCGTCGCCATGGCGGACAACGACGATTTTTTCATCGTGAGCGGCCTCGAAAAGGCGATTCGATTCCTCGGCGATCATCCCGACCACGTGGCCTGCGGCGGCCAGTGGGCCCTCTTCTGGGTGAAGCCCACGGAGCGGGCGGCGGGCGAGCCCGTCCGCGGCCGCGTCGACTGGAAATGCCGCAACAACTTCCAGTCGAACGTCGCCGCGACCGCGCGGGAGCGCATGCGCATCCAGTCGCTGAATGCGGACGAGGTCTTCTACCACGTCTTTCGCACCGGGATCCTGGCCCGGCAATTCGAGATCGTGCGCGACCTGAATCCCCGCGACCTGTTCCTCGTCGAGCAGCTGACGGCTTATCTCACCGCCATCGCCGGCAAGACGCAGCACCTGGAGCACCTGTACATCGCGCGGCAACAGAATTCGCCCGGCAGCAGCGGCGGTACCCATCAGCAGAGATTCGGCGATTGGTTCGGACGCATGCTCGTGCCCACGTGGTCGGAGGATTTCACCGGCTTCGTCGACGTGATCGCGCGCGCCCTCGCGCAGGCCGACGCGATCCCGATCGATGCGGCGCGCGATTGGGTGGTGCAGTCCTACCGGATGTCGATCGCGCCTGCGCTGCTCTCCAACATCCTCGAGGAGCCCACGGTCACGGGCTCCATGCCGATCGTCGCACAGGCGGTCCGCCGCCTGGTAAGGCTTCCCGAGACCAGCATTCTCAAGAGAACCGCGCGAATGCTCTATCGCCGCGTGCCGTGGATCTCCTACGACTCGGTGTACGGCTCGGAGCTCGTCGCCTCCCCGGTTGGAAACGCAGCGCGGGAATTCAGGCCGATTCGCGAGTTTCTCGCCCGCGAAGGGGATCCAGGATTTCCACCCGCGGGACATAGCTGATCCAATTGCCGCCGCCGCGCGCGAACTCGCGTTCCTTTTCCAGGATTTCCGCGGCGTGGTTCCAGGCGAAGAGCAGGGCGAAGTCGGGATGGTGCGATCGGAACTGCGCATGGGAGCGAACCGGAATGTGCACGCCGGGGCTGAACTTGCCCTGCTTCACCGGCGTCGTGTCGCTGATGAATTCGACCAGGTCCGGCCCGATGCCGCAGTAGTTGAGCACCGTGGTGCTCTTCGAGGTTGCCGCGTAGCCCGCGACGCGCTTGCCCTCCCCGCGCAAGCGCTGCAAAAGCTCGATCAAGTCCTCGCGCGACTTCTCGACCCGGCCGCGGAAACCGTCATAGGTCTCCCGGCGGTGCAGCCCGGCTTGCCTCTCCATTTGAAGTTGCTCCGGTACCGCAGGCCGGACTGGCCAGGCGCCGCGACGCGCAGCGGTATAGCGCATGGATCCGCCGTGAACGTCGTGCGGCTCGACATCCACGATCTCGAGTCCGTGCGGGGCCAGCCATCGGGACACGCCCGTCACGCAGAAATAGTACGCGTGCTCGTCATAAATCTGGTCATACGCGGTCTTCGCCAGGATGTCGCCGAGATAAGGATCCTCGAATATCAAGACCCCGCGCGGTTTGAGCAGGTGGCCGACGCCCTTCGCGAGCGAATGCAGATCGTGCACGTGGCCGATTTCCTCGGCCGCGGCCGCGACGTTCGCGCTCGGCTCCACGCCCAGGTGGCGGACGGACGCTACCGCGAAATGCCGCAACAGGGTTCCGTCATTGCTGCCGATCTCCACCACGAAGGGATCGCGCTCCCCAAGGTGATTTTGCATGACCCCCTTCGCGAAATCCTCGAAATGCGCCGCCATCCGGGCCGAGCTCGAGGTGAAGAACGGATAATGCGCGTGGAACATCTTCTCGCGCGGCACCCTGTCGACCAGCTGCGGCATCGCGCACCGCTCGCAAAAACCCACGCCCAGCTCGAAGAAATACTCGCGCGCGAATTCCTCGGTCCCGAGGAAGCCGTTGGCGATCGGCATCCGCCCGAACGAGAGGATCCGCTCGAGCGCGCCATCGCAAATGAGGCAACGGCTCATGCCGCCTCGCCGCGCCGGAACAGCCATCCGCACTCCAGGGGCTGCTCGGGTGCATTCACGATCGGCGGATGCTGCCCGGAGGGGAACTCGCGCAGCGGCATCAGTCCCGCCCCCCGTGCCGTTTCGAGCAGCTCCCGGCGATTCAAAGCCTGGTAAAGAGCGACCGCCCCGTGGACGCGCTGGACCGAGACGAAACCGGGCCCGCGCTCGACAATCGGCGTACCCGCTACGAGGCAATGACGCCGCGTCGAGCGCGCCGCGCGGCGCAGCAGGCCCTGCCAGTCGGGGATGTATTGCAGCACGGCGCTGAAAATCACCAGGTCGAAACTCTCGTCGAGGCAGGAATCGTCGCTATGCCAGACCACATCGGGGTTCGCCTTGCGGCCTTCCGCGACGATCGCGTCCAGATCCCTGCAGTGAAAATCCATGGCGACCCCCGGCAGCACCGCCCTGCCGATCGGGTAGAAGTAGCCGAGACCGCCACCGTAATCCAGGATCCTGATCGGCTGACGGTCGCGGGCCGCGAGCGCAAGGGCATCGGCATAGGACAGCCAATGACTTTGTTCGAGGGCCCATTTCGGGCGCGCTGGCGGCGCGCCCTGAAGGTCCCCGGAGACCAGGAGGTCAAAATCCCTTCGTTCCCGCGCCACGTAGTGAGCACAGTCCAACCCGTTCCCGGGCGGCAGCGGTGTGCGCCACCCATCCGGCGCGTACGTGAACCCTTCGCCGGATCGGCGCAGCGGCCGCGCTGCGCGCCGCGCGAATTCCCACGCAAGCGGCGGCACCAGCCTTCTCGCCATCGACTTCCAGGTCATCGCGGTCGGCTCATCGCTCTTGCCGCTACTCGCCGCGGCCCGGAAATCCCCGCTGGCGCCATGCCTCGAACACCACGACCGCCACGGCATTGGAGAGATTGAGGCTGCGATTGCCGGAGCGCATCGGCAGGCACAGCTGTCGCTCGTGCGGGAACGCGGCGAGGATTTCCGCGGGCAGCCCGCGGGTCTCCGGGCCGAACACGAAAGCGTCGTCGTCGCGGAACATCTCCTCATCGTAGCGGCGCTTCGCATGCCGCGACAAGGCGAAGAGCCGCCTTTCGCCCAAGGCGGCAACGCACGCCTCCCAGCTCTCGTGCACCGTCACCACCGCGAGCTCGTGATAGTCGAGTCCCGCGCGCCGCAGCTGGCGGTCGTCCATGGAAAAGCCCAGGGGTTCGACCAGGTGCAGTCGCGCGCCGGTGTTGGCGCACAGGCGGATCACGTTGCCTGTGTTGGGCGGAATCTCGGGGCGGTAGAGGACGACGTCGAACATCAGTCGCTCGCGGGGTCGGGAGTGCGCGCCACCGCCCAGACGCTCACGCGCGCCGCACCCGCGGCTTTCAGCACGCGCGCGAGCGCATCGGCGGTCGCTCCCGTGGTCATGACATCGTCCACGAGCGCCACGTTGCGCCCTTCGAGCGCGAGATCGCAGCGAAACGCGCGGCGCAAGTTGGCGCGCCGCCGCGCGCGTCCCAGCCCGGGCTGCGGCGAGGTCTCGCGCACCTTCACGAGCCCGCTGAGATCGCAGCGAACGCCCAGTCGCCTGCCCACGACCTTCGCGATCTCGAGCGCCTGGTTGAATCCACGCTCGCGCAGGCGCGCTCCGGTGAGCGGCGGCGCCACGAGGAGATCGGGAAGCGATTCGCCACGCACACGCTCGGCGAGCTGCAGCGAAAGCCAGCGCCCCATCGCGAGGTCGGCGGAATACTTGAAGCGATGCACGACACGATCGACGGGAAAGCGGTACTCGAGTGCCGCGATCGCGCGATCGAATGCCGGAGGGCGGCGCTGGCAGCGGCCGCAGATTCCCGCGCGCGGCAGCGCAACCGCGCAGCTCTCGCAGAACGACGAAAGCCTCGGCAGCGCGGCTTCGCACGGAGCGCACATCATGGCGTCGCCGGATGCGGCGCCGCAAAGCACGCAGTCCTGTGCGATGAACGAGAACCGCAGCGCTGAAAAAAGAGGCGCCTGTATGGTCTGAAGCCGGTGGAAATTTGACATCTCGTCAAAAAACAATAATTATCAGCGCCTTAGGAGATCCACCGGGCCGATGGATACGATCATCAAGCAAAAGTCGAGCGCCAGGACCGTCGCGCCGCAATTCGTTTCCCTGCGCGCGCGAGCGCTCGCTCTTTACGCCCTTCCCTTCAACGATCTGCTGTTCCAGGCGCATACGATCCATCGCGAGAATTTCGGCGCGAATCGCGTGCAACGCTCGACGTTGCTGTCGGTGAAGACCGGAGGATGTCCCGAAGACTGCGGCTATTGCCCGCAGGCGGCACGCTATCACACGGGTGTCGAAAGCCAGGAGCTGCTGGCGCTGGAAGAAGTGGTCGCGGCGGCGCGCCAGGCGAAGGACCACGGCGCCTCGCGTTTCTGCATGGGAGCGGCATGGCGCGGACCCAAGGCGCGCGACCTGGCGCCGGTGCTCGAGATGGTGCGCGAAGTCAAAGCACTCGGGCTCGAGACCTGCTGCACGCTCGGCATGCTGAAGGACGGACAGGCCGAGCAGCTGCGCGACGCGGGGCTCGCGGGGCTCCTCGCGCAGCTGGCGAGCCTCGACCCGCAGCCCGAATCCGTTCCGATCAACGACCTGGTGCACGTCGAGGGCACGCCGCTCGCGGGAACCGAAAAGCTCCCGTGGGTGGAGTTCGTGCGCACCATCGCCGTGGCACGCGTCCTCATGCCCGTGAGTGTGGTACGGCTTTCGGCGGGACGGGCGGCGATGAGCGACGCGGTACAGGCGCTGTGTTTCTTCGCCGGCGCGAACTCGATCTTCTACGGCGAGAAGCTGCTCACCACGGGCAATCCCGACGTCGCGCGCGACGACGCGCTCTTCGCCGCCCTCGGCCTCGAATCGGCGTAGGGCGCCGTGGCCGTGACGCGGTGAGCGAGCGGCTGGCACGGCTCACGACGGGCCTCGCCGAGCTCGAGCAGCGCAGCCTGCGGCGCCGGCGCCGCGTGCTCGACAGCGCCCAGGGCGCGCACGTGCGCGAGGGCGCGCATGCCCTCGTCAATTTCTCGAGCAACGACTACCTCGGCCTGGCCAACCATCCGCGCCTGCGCGAGGCCGCCCACCGCGCGATCGACGAGTTCGGCGTGGGCAGCGGCGCATCGCCGCTGGTGTCGGGGCATATGCGCGTGCACGCCCTCGCGGAGCGACGCTTCGCGGAATTCACCGGGCTGCCGCGCGCGCTTCTTTTCGGCAGCGGCTACGCGGCCAACCTGGGAATCCTCGGCGCTTTCGGCGGGCGCGATGCCGCGATCTTCTCCGACGAGCTGAACCACGCCTGCCTCATCGACGGCGCGCGGCTCTCGCGCGGCGCGGTTCATCGCTACGCGCACGGCGACCTCGGGGCACTTGCCGCGGCACTCGCGGAATCGGATGCCGCGGTGCGCATCGTCGCGACCGACGCCGTCTTCAGCATGGACGGCGACATCGCGCCGGTGCCCGGGTTGCTCGAGCTTTGCGATCGCCACGATGCGTGGCTCTTGCTCGACGACGCGCACGGCGTGGGGGTGGTCGGCGCGACGGGCCGCGGGACCCTCGAGCATTTCGCGCTCCACTCGCCGCGCATCATCTACATGGCCACACTGGGAAAGGCGCTCGGCGGATATGGCGCCTTCGTCGCCGGGGAGCCGAATGTCGTCGAATGGCTGGTGCAACGCGCGCGCACCTACATCTACTCGACCGGGCTGCCCCCCGCGGCGGCGGCCACGGCGATCGCGGCCCTCGATCTCATCGAGGGTGAGCCCTCGCTCGTCGCCACGCTGCGCGGCCACATCGGCCGGTTCGCCGCGGCACTGGAACGCGCCAAAGTTGCGGGCACATCCTCGCCCACCGCGATCCAGCCCATCGTCGTGGGCTGCGCCGATCGGGCGTTGAAAGCCTCGGAACTCCTGCAGCAGCGCGGCTTCCTCGTGCCCGCGATCCGTCCACCGACCGTGCCCGACGGCACCTCGCGGCTTCGCATTTCGCTCTCTGCCGCGCACTCCGCCGTGGAAATCGAGGGTCTTGTCAGCTCTCTCGCGCAATGCCTTGACGCTTGAAGGACTACGAGCCTCCCGACAAGCGCGTGGCGCGCCGCTCGTTCGAGCGTGCCGCCGCGCACTACGACGCCGCCGCGCTCCTGCACCTCGAGATCGGCAAGCGGCTCCTCGAGCACCTCGACCCGATGCGCCTCGATCCCGCGCGGATCCTGGACCTGGGATGCGGAACCGGCGCGTTCTTCGATTCCCTCGGGAAGCGCTTCCCGCGCGCCGAGCTGGTGGGGCTCGACCTCGCCCATGCCATGCTCGCGCGGGCGCGCCGGCGAACCGCATGGTGGCGCCGCGCGGTGCGCGCGCGATCGCCACGGCTCGTGTGCGGCGATGCCGAGCGCCTCCCGCTCGCCACGGGGTCCGTCGATCTCGTCTTCTCCAACCTCGCGCTGCAGTGGTGCCGCGCCGAGCCGGTCTTCGCCGAGGCGGCGCGCGCGCTCTCCACTGGCGGGCTGCTCCTCTTCGCGAGCTTCGGGCCTGATACGCTGAAGGAGCTGCGCGCGGCCTTCACCGCCGCCGACGCCGCGCGCCACGTCCACACGTTCGTCGACATGCACGACCTGGGGGATGCGCTGGTGCACGCCGGCTTCGCGGATCCGGTGATGGAGATGGAGGTCCTGACGGTCGAGTACTCGACGGTCGATGCGCTGGCGCGCGACTTGAAGGCGTCCGGAGGGCGCAACGCGCTTGCCGCGCGCTCGCGCGGCCTCGTCGGACCGCGTGCGTGGAAGCGTATGGTCGAGCGTTACGAAGCGCTGCGCCGCGACGGTACGCTTCCCGCCACCTACGAAGTCATCTATGGGCACGCGTGGCGCGCGGCGCCCAAGCGCGCGGCCGACGGACGGCAGGTGATCGATTTCCACCCGCGGGGCGGCGCGTGAGCCGCGGCGTATTCGTCACCGGTACCGATACCGCGGTCGGCAAGACGGTGGCGGCCTGCGCGCTGATTTACGCGCTCAGGATCCGGGGAATCGACGTCATGCCCATGAAGCCGATCGCGGCGGGCGCCGTGGCGCACGCGGGCGGCTGGGCCAACGAGGACAGCCTCGCGCTGCTGCGCGCCGCGGGAAAAGACGCCTCGCGACTGGCCGACGTGACGCCGATCCTGCTGGTGGGCGGCTTCGAAGTTCCGCTCGGCGACCGGCTCGACACCGTGGATCTCGCGCGTGCGATCGGGCTTCCGGTGGTGCTCGTCGTGGGCCTGCGGCTCGGCTGCCTCAACCACGCGCTGCTCACCGCGCGCGCCATCCGCGCTTCCGGCCTGGCGTTCGCGGGTTGGATCGCGAACGCCATCGATCCCGCGATGGCCGTGGCCGGCGAGAATGTCGCGGCACTCGAGCACAGGCTCGAGGCTCCGCTTATCGCGCGCCTGCCCTTCCAGGCGCGTCCCGATGCCGCGACGCTGGCAGAGTCGATCGCGCTCGACGCCTTGCTGCGAACGTTCTAGCGGAAGGCGGCGCTCATGAGCGCCACGCCGTGCGCCCCGTGGCGGCGCGCTTCGGCCAGGTCGGCGCGCGTGAGGCCGCCGATCGCGTAGATCGGCATCGCGCGTCCGTGCGCGAGGCGCGCGAAGCGCTCCCATCCGAGGGGCGCCACGCCGGCATGCGATGGCGTCGGCTTCACGGGACCCACGACGGCGTAATCGACGCCGAGCTTCTCGGCATGTGCGAGCTCACGCTCGTCGTGGCACGAAGCGCCGACGAGGCTCGCTTCCGGACGCTGCGTCGCCTGCATCAACGCGCGCGACGTGAGATGAATCCCGCTGCATTGGGGAAACGCGCCGCAATCGCTGTTCACGACGAAACGCGAGCCGAAGGGCTCGGCGCGCGCGAGCGCGCGCGAAAGCAGGTGCTGGATGCGCTGCGGCCCCGCGTCCTTCTCGCGAATCTGCACCAGGAGCCTTTCCTCGAGCGCGCAGCCGGCGAGCGCCTGGATCCAATCGTCGATGCCCCGCTCGCGCGCATTGGATACGACCATGACCGCCGGAAGCGCCAGCGCCGCGAGGACGGGCGCGTTGGCGGGCAGCATGGGAGACACGTCGGGCGATTCGACGCGCTGCCATGCGATCGCCTGGTCCTCGAGCGGTTGCGGCTCGCCGTCCCACGCGGATACGCGGAAGAAGTGCAGCCGCACGGTCGCGTGCGTGTAGGCGTAGATGCGCGTGATCCAGGGGGTGGTCACGCGCGCCTCGATGCCGAGCTCTTCGCCCAGCTCGCGCACCAGCGCCGCCCTCGCGTCCTCGCCGGGCTCGATCTTTCCGCCCGGAAATTCCCAGTAGCCCGGATACGGCTTGCCCTGCGGACGCTGCGCAAGGAGAAATGTCCCGTCGGGGCGCTCGATGACCGCGGCGGCGACTTCGGTCAGTTCTATTTTTTCTTCCGTCCCACGTAATCGCGCGCGAACTGCCACGCCACGCGCCCGCTGCGCGAACCGCGCTCGAGCGCCCAGAGGAGCGAGGCCTTGCGCGAGGCCTCGTCGGCCTTGCCGCCCAGCGTTTCCACCCAGTGGTCCGCGATCTCGAGATACTGATCCTGGTCGAACGGGTAGAACGACAGCCACAGCCCGAAGCGCTCGGAGAGCGAGATCTTCTCCTCGGTGGTCTCACCCGGATGGATCTCGCCGTCGACGTGCTTCGCCTCCAGGTTCTCGTTCATGAACTCGGGCATCAAATGCCTGCGGTTCGAAGTGGCGTAGATGATGACGTTCTCGGCGGACCCTGCGATCGAGCCGTCGAGCGCGACCTTGAGCGATTTGTAGCCGCCGTCGGAAGCCTCGAAGGAAAGATCGTCGCAGAAGATCACGAAGCGTTCGCGGCGATCGGCCACGATGTCGACGATGTCGGGAAGGTCGACCAGGTCGCGCTTGTCGACCTCGATCAGCCGCAAGCCCTTGGGCGCGAACTCGTTCAGCGCCGCCTTGACGAGCGAGCTCTTGCCGGTGCCGCGCGCGCCCGTGAGGAGCACGTTGTTGGCGGGCCGCCCGGAGACGAACTGCGCGGTGTTGTCGCGAAGGCGGCGCTTCTGCTCGTCGATGTCCTTGAGGTCCGCGAAGCGGATGCTATGGGGATGGCGCACGGCCTCGAGATAGCCGCCTCTCGCGTGCTTGCGCCAGCGATACGCGGTCGATTTCCAGTCGAGCGCCTCGGTGCCCGCGGGAAGCAGCCGCTCGATGCGCTTCAGGAGCCCGTCGAGGCGGTCGGCGATCTTCTTCCAGGCTTCGTTCACCGGCGCTTCGCGACCACGGCTCATCGCAAGATGAACACCAGCAGCCAGTAGTACGCGAGGGTCTCCAGGTGCGCCTCGCGCGCCACCGGCCGCACCGCCTCGGCGAGCTCCCCGGCGCCGGGGAAATTCTTGAGCACCTCGTATTCCTCGCCGTTGGCGAGCTTGCGCATCTGGTAGGTGTTGCCGTCGGCGTCGCGCCGCGAGATCGCGGTCGAGCTGCCCTCGGCGTACTGGTTGTCGAGGATGCCGACGACCGCGCCCGGCTCGAGGCGCGCGGCGAGGTTCTGCACGAAGCGCGCGAGCTCGGCCTTCTTCACGTGCGACCACCAGAATCCCGCGAAAGCCGCGTCGCACCCGACGGGCACGCCCTCGAGGCTCACCGCATCGGCCTTGAAAAACGAGACGCGATCGCGGGGCAACGGCTTCTCGCGCGCGATCTCGAGCACGGACTCGTTGATGTCGCACGCGTGAACCTTCGCGGCGGTGCGCGCGATGAACTGCGTCCAGTAGCCCGTGCCGCACGCGACCTCGAGGACCGTACGGCGGCGATAGATCTCGGGAACGCGGCCGCGCAGCCACTCGAGCTCGTGCTGGCGCTCGGGTTTCTGGTAGATCTGCTCGTACTCTGCGGCGCGCTTCGAGTAGTAGTGCTCCATGTGCGGGATGTTGCTGCGCGAGTCGGCCATGGCTAGCTGCGATAGTCGGCGTTGATCTTCACGTAGTCGTAGGAGAAATCGCAGGTCCAGATCGTCGCCGATTCGACGCCCCGGCCCAGTGTCACGCGCATCGCGATTTCCTGCGGCTTCATGACCCGCTTGCCCTGCTCTTCGGTGTAGGAGGCGGCGCGCGCGCCCTTCTCGACCACCGTTACGTCGCCCAGCTCGAGCCCCACCTTGCCCGCATCCAGATCGGCGATCCCGGCGTTGCCGATCGCGGCCAGGATGCGACCGAGGTTGGGATCCGAAGCGAAGAACGCGGTCTTCACCAGCGGCGAATGCGCGATCGCTTTCGCCACCTTCACACATTCCTCGCGCGTGGCGCCCTCTTCCACGTCGATGGTGATGAACTTGGTGGCGCCCTCGCCGTCGCGCACGATCGCCTGCGCGAGGAGCTGCGCGACCTCGGTGACGGTGACCACGAGGCGCCCGAACTCCGCGGTACCCTCGCCGATCATCTCGGGATTGGCCGCGCGCCCCGAGGCGATCAGCACCATGGTGTCGTTGGTCGAGGTATCGCCGTCGATGGTGATGGCGTTGAACGACTGCTCGGCGGCATGGCGCGCGAGGTAGTTGAGCGCATCCTTGCCGACCGCGGCGTCGGTGGCGATGACGCCGAGCATCGTCGCCATGTTCGGGTGGATCATCCCCGCGCCCTTGGAGATGCCGGTGACGGTGATGGTGCGCCCGTCGATGACCACTTGGCGGGACACCGCCTTGGGAACGGTGTCGGTCGTCATGATCGCTTCGGCCGCCGAGGCCCAGTTTCCGGGCGAGAGGTCGGCGATGCACGCGGGCAGGCCGTCCATGATGCGGTCCACGGGAAGCGCTTCCATGATGACCCCGGTGGAGAGCGGCAGCACCTGCGAGCTCTCCAGGTCGAGCAGACTCGCCACCGCCTCGCAAGTCGCGCGGGCGTTGGCGATGCCGTCGGCGCCGGTGCCGGCGTTGGCCACGCCGGTGTTCACGACGATCGCGCGAATCGGACCCTTGTCGGCGAGGTGCTCGCGGCACACGATGATGGGCGCGGCGGCGAAGCGGTTGCGCGTGAACACCGCCGCCACCCGCGCGCCCTCGTCCAGCGCGACGAGGAGCAGATCCTTGCGGTTGGGCTTGCGAATGCCCGCTTTCGCAACGCCCAGGCGCACTCCCGCGATGGTGAGGAGGTTTTCCGGTCGGGGGGCTTCGAGGTTGACGGCCATCTTGGCCGCGATTTTACACTCGCAGCCGCTTCGGCCTGATCCGCGCCATGAAGTGGGCATCGACGTACTCTCCGGCGCGCAACGCGTACGCTTTGTGCGTGCCTTCGATCTCGAAGCCGAATTTCCGGTACAGGGCGATCGCGCGCTCGTTGTCGACGAACACGGTGAGCTCGACGCGAAAGACGTTGAGCCAATTGTCGGCGAGTTCCATCAGCGCCTGCATGAGCGCCGTGCCGACGCCCTTGCCCTGCAAGTCCTCGCGCACGGTCATGCCGAGATGCATGGCGTGCGCGCGGCGCGATTGCTTGAAGTGGTGCAGTCCCGCGTTGCCCACGACCTCGCCGTTCACGCAGGCGACCACGAGGTAGTCGCCTTCGACGGGCTCGGCGAGGCGCTTGCGCCAGGTCTCGCGCGAAGGCAGCGGGTTCTGCAGCGTGCCGCTGTAGGCCGATTGGTCCTGGAAGGTGCGCCAGAACGCCTCGTAGTCGTCGGGCTCGGCGCGCCGCACGACGACCTTGATGCGCGAATCTACGCGAGGCGTCCGTGGCACTGCTTGAATTTCTTACCCGAACCGCACGGGCAGGGATCGTTGCGGCCGACTTTCTGCGAAGAGCGCGTGAACGGCATCGGCGTGGGTGGCGGCGCCGCCGCGGCCGGCGCCGACAGTCGAGCATCGCGCCGAAGAGCTCGAAGGCCTCGCGCTTGTACTCCTGCTTCGGCTGCTTCTGCGCATAGCCGCGCAAGTGGATCCCCTGGCGCAGGTAGTCCAGCGCGGCGAGGTGCTCCCGCCAATGCGTGTCGATCGATTGCAGCATCACCGCACGCTCGTAGTGGTGCAGGACCTCGGGCTCGATGGGCGCGAACTTGCCGTCGTATTCCTTCTGCGCGGCCTCGATCACGCGCAGCGCGATCTTCTCGTCGTCGAGCGTCTGGTCGGCCTGGGCCCACTCCGCGACCGGCGCCTTGAGGAAGAACTCGGTTTCGAGCTTGCGCTCGAGTCCGGGGAGATCCCACTGCTCCTCGACGCTTCCCGGGGGAATGAACTCCCGCACGGTGGCGAGGAAGACGTCGCCGGCGATCGAGCGGATGGTCTCGGAGATTTCCTTCGACTCGAGCAGCTCGTTGCGCTGCTGATAGATCACCTTGCGCTGGTCGTTGGCGACGTCGTCGAACTCGAGCAGCTGCTTGCGAATGTCGAAGTTGCGCGCCTCGACCTTGCGCTGCGCGTTCTCGATCGAGCGCGTCACCATGCGCGCCTCGATCGCTTCTCCCTCGGGAATCTTGAGCGAGCGCATGATCGACTGCAGCCGCTCCCCGGCGAAGATCTTGAGCAGCGGGTCCTCGAAGGACAGGAAGAAGCGCGAGCTGCCGGGGTCGCCCTGGCGCGCGGCGCGCCCGCGCAGCTGGTTGTCGATGCGGCGCGACTCGTGGCGCTCGGAGCCCACGATATGCAGCCCGCCCGCAGCGACCACCTCTTCATGCAGCCTCTGCCAGGACTCGCGGATGGCGGCGATGCGCCGCTCTTTCTCCTCGGACAGGATCGCCTCGTCGGCCTTCACGCGCTGGATCTCGGGATCGGGGTTGCCGCCCAGCACGATGTCCGTGCCGCGGCCGGCCATGTTGGTGGCGATGGTGACCTGGCCCGGCCGGCCCGCCTGTTCGACGATCTCGGCCTCGCGCGCGTGCTGCTTGGCATTGAGCACGTTGTGCGGGATCTTCTCCTTCTCCATCATCGAGGAGATGAGCTCGGAATTCTCCACCGAGGTCGTGCCGAGCAGGACCGGCTGGCTGCGCGTGCGGCATTCCTTCACCTCGTTCACGATGGCCTGGTACTTCTCCTTCGCGGTGATGAAGACCTGGTCGTTGCTGTCCCTGCGGATCATCGGGCGATGCGTGGGAATGAGCACCGTCTCGAGGTTGTAGATGGTCGAGAACTCGAACGCCTCGGTGTCCGCCGTTCCGGTCATGCCGGAGAGCTTCTTGTAGAGGCGGAAGTAGTTCTGGAACGTGATCGAGGCGAGCGTCTGGCTCTCGTTCTTGATCGTCACGCCCTCTTTCGCTTCCACCGCCTGGTGCAGCCCGTCGGACCAGCGCCGCCCCTGCATCATGCGGCCGGTGAACTCGTCGACGATCACCACCTCGTCGTCCTGGATCACGTAGTGCTGGTCGCGGTGGTAGAGCGCGTGCGCGCGTACGCCCGCATACAAGTGATGCATGAGGATGATGTTGGACGGATCGTAGAGGCTCGCGCCCTCCGGGAGCAGCCCCGCGCCCGTCATGAGCTCTTCGGCGTGCTCGTGGCCGGCCTCCGAAAGCGTCACCGTGTGCTGCTTAAGGTCGACCCAGTAGTCGCCCTCGCCCTTCTCGTCCTCCTGCTTGGTGAGCTTCGGGATCAGCAGGTTGATCTTGCGGTAGAGCTCGGTCGAGTCCTCGGCCTGCCCGGAGATGATGAGCGGGGTCCGCGCCTCGTCGATCAGGATCGAGTCGACCTCGTCGACGATCGCGTAGTTCAGCCCGCGCTGGAAGCGCTCGCCCACCTGGGTCGCCATGTTGTCGCGCAGGTAGTCGAAGCCGTACTCGTTGTTGGTGCCGTAGGTGATGTCGGCGCGGTAGGACTCCTGCTTTTCCACCGGATCCATCTGCGGCACGACTACGCCGACGCTCAAGCCCAGGAAGCGATGGATGCGCCCCATCCACTCGGCGTCGCGCTTGGCGAGGTAGTCGTTGACCGTGACCACGTGCACGCCCTTGCCCTCGAGGGCGTTCAGGTACGACGGCAGGGTGGCGACGAGCGTCTTGCCCTCGCCGGTGCGCATCTCCGCGATCTTGCCGCTGTGCAGCGCGATTCCGCCCACGAGCTGCACGTCGAAGTGGCGCATGCCCAGCACGCGGCGCGAGGCTTCGCGCACGACGGCGAACGCCTCGGGCAGCACCGAATCGAGCGTGGCGCTGGAGGCGACCTTCTGCCTGAGCTGCGGCGTCTTCGCCGCGAGCTCGGCGTCGGAGAGCTTCTCCATGGCCGGCTCGAGCGCGTTGATCGCCTCGACCGTCTTGCGGAATTGCTTGAGAAGGCGGTCGTTGCGGCTGCCGAAGATGGCCTTGAGGGCGGTATTGAGCACGGGGGAAGGGAGTGGGTGTCGAAAATGCGAAAACCGGCCCGTGAAGGGCCGGCAGCCGTAAATTATAGGTCAGATGGTGGTTATTTTGCGGCTTACAAGGCGCTTGTTCGAGCGGACAGCCGCTCAACAAGCCGGGCAGCGGATCAACGCTTGCCGGTGTTGGATACGTTCAGCAGGACGTCGTTCTTGCCGAGGGAGAGGAATTTGTTGGGGTTCAGCGGGATGCCCTTCTTGCGCACCTCGAAATGCAGGTGCGGGCCCGTGGTCCTGCCGCTCGCTCCGACCTTCGCGATCACCTGCCCCTTCATCACCACGTCGCCGACGCGCACCAGGCTCTTCGAGAGGTGCGCGTAGCGCGAGGTCAGCCCGTTGTCATGGTCGACCTCGACGATGTTGCCGTATTCGGCGACGAAGGCCGAGGTGGCGACCACGCCGCCCGCCGCCGCGAGCACGTCGGTGCCGGGCGCGGCGATGATGTCCACGCCGGTATGGAAAGACGAGCGGCCGCTGATCGGATCGAGGCGGTAGCCATAGTTGGACGAGTAGTAGCCGCCATTCACCGGCATCGTCGTGGGAATGGTCTTGCGGGCGAGGCGGTCGTCCATCAGGAACGAGTCGAGCACGCCGAGCTTGTCGCTGCGGTCGTCGAGCACCCGCGAGATCTCCGCGAGCATCTGGTTGAACTCGGTCACCGAGAGGTCGCGTCCGGCCATCGGTGCGGGACCGCCCTGCCCAGGCTTCTCGTCGAAGCGGAATTCCTCGCGCTTGATGCCCGCGGCCTTCGCGAGCCGCTCGCCGAACGCGTCCAGGCGCAGGATGCGCGCCTGCAGCTCGCCCACCCGCACCGCCAGCGCATTGAGGTTGTCCTTCATCTCCGCCTCGGACTTCTTGACGTCGTCCTCGTGGAGGGCGGTGAGAAGCGTGCGAAGGTAGGGGTTGCGCAAGTCGACGGCGAACTTCATCGTCACCACGTAGGTCGCCATCGCCAGCATGAAGCCCGAGAGCAGGATGCCGAAAGCGATCAACAGCACCTGCGTCTGCGAAAGAGCGACCGAGCGGCTCTTCGCGAGACTGTCCGAAACGAGAATAATGTTCAAACAATCCTCCCTGCGTTCCCCATGGCCACCGAATCCGTCTCCAAGCT
>WNFI01185309.1_pt1 | contig 29458 bp, 17 predicted proteins | sample 5400471 | NCBI WGS metagenome assembly WNFI01 (sample SAMN13153348, study PRJNA577476) | soil metagenome | isolation source: 100 cm saprolite on Douglas fir-dominated hillslope | place: USA:California | collected 2013-09-17
AAGCGGTCGGACTTTTCTGCCCGGGAGGTAGGCGAGGGGACCCGACCGATTCGGATTGCCGAGCTCTTTTTGGGATATCCTAGGACACCAGCTGGTCTACGTCGTCAGCTTTCTACGAGTAGGAAAACCCCAGGGTGCACGGATCTATTGTGCTGTGTACGGCCGAGCGACAGACACGCTGGTACCATCGATCAACTGTCCTTGAACAAGGATCTTGCCTCGTGGTGTGTGAGGATGCCTGACCTGATTAAGCACGCGCGTGACGGCTGCTGCTCCCACTTCCTCGTGTGGCACGAGAACGGTTGCGATCGGTTTCATCCCATTGGGAGGGCTGATCCCATCGAATCCTGTTACGGAACAATCCTCCGGAACGCGGATTCCGCGAGCCGCAAGATCTTGAATCAATGGGTAAGCCTGATGGTCCGCTGCGCACACCCAACCGGTTACGCCTTCTTCTCTAACTTTTCGTGCAACTTGATCAGCGAGTTCGCTCGGACTTAAAGGACGACGCAGCTTGTTGACGTTGAAAGCCCAATCGTTTCTGAGCTCGAGGCCGTGGCTGTAGAGTCCTTCGACATACGCGGCAAATCTGCGGGTAGTCCAGTGGCCACCGACTGGATAGTGCCAGGCAGCGAAACCAATGTTGCGATGTCCCGCCGCATAGAGCTTATCCACGAGCTTGAGTATCGCCGCGGAATGATCCGTATCGATACTGTCAGCACCTTGGTCGACATAATCCTCGAGCACGGCAACGGTTGAAATTTTCCGCGAGATGGCTTCGACCGCTTCCGGTGCAAATGGGTAAATCAAAACTGCACCTCGCCAATCACCGTCTCGTATGTGGCGGAGAATCGGGTTTCCTCGAGTATCCGGAGCGAAATCGCGAGGATCTTGATAGCACACTTCCACCGAGACGCGATCAATGGCCGCGCGTTCTTGAATCCCTTTCAAGATGAACGGAAAAGTTGCCGTACCCGGTTCCTTTGAAACCACACCGACGATAACTCCGATCGTAACCGATTTCCGTAATCGCCCGTGTCGGATATTCCTAGATGGCGTCGTGCGATACCCTAATTTGGCGGCAAACGCCTGAACGCGTTCACGCGTTTCGGCTTTGATTGAAGGGTGGTTTGCGAGGCTCCGCGAAACAGTGGCAAGCGATAGGTTTAGCTTCTCCGCAAGTGTGCGCTGGTTAACGGCTCTCATTCGAGGGTGATACGTATCCATCTCGCTTTCTAGGTCCATACGAAACTAAAACACTTTATGTAACAAGAACTAAAATATAATGAAATTGTTGCCACTAAATCATAACAATCAGACTAATTAAAATTTATAAAATGCTTATAAACAGCAATATATAAAATAACTTCATAATAATATCAAATATGTAACAGTTTGTGCAAATAATCATTGACAGATAGATCAAAAAATCCTTCCTTCCATCCCGTTTTCCCCACCCCGAAGTTCTGGACTCAGTGCGCGGTTCCTCTGCGAACGGTTATAGCTGGGTACGATTTTGGGAAATTACTACCCGCACGATCTACACCCAATGAACCTTAGTAATCGTTCCATTCGCCAGTTGCTCACCCCGCCGCTGGTCTTAGCGCTCTGCAGCTCTCTCGCCTTCGCAATTGAGCCATCCGAGAGCACCCCAAAAACCACTGAGCCCGACTCGCCGGTTACGCTCAATCCCTTTCAGGTTTCGACGTCATCCGATAAAGGATACAAAGCGACCAACGCGATTTCTGGAACTCGTCTTGATTCCTCGATCAAAGATTTACCCATGCCGCTCGAGGTGATCACGTCGGAATTTATCCAGGACACCGGGTCCTACAATCTTCGAGATTCGTTGCGCTATAGCGCGGGAATTCAGCTTCAGTCGCAGAACGACTACCTGGGAAACGGAAATGCCCAGTACAACAATCCTGGCGGTGTTAATAATCCGAACGCCCAGACCGCCAACAAGACCGATACCTCGATAATTATTCGCGGGTTCACGACCGATAACGCACTGCGGGACGGATTTCGGCGAAAAGTGACGACCGACTCGGTCAACATCAGCCGTATCGAAGTTGTTCGCGGGCCGGCTGCCTTGCTCTACGGCATCGGCAATTTCGGCGGTGTGGTTAACTATCTCGTAAAGGCGCCCGAGGACAAGCAACGCGGGCAAATCGATTTTATGTTTGGAAGCTACGGGTTAAAGAGAGGAACAATCGATCTTACGGGTCCCGTGTCAAAGGACACATTTCTAGGTAAAGTGAATTATCGGATCACCGCCGCAGCACAGGAAAATGGCGACTACACGGACCTCTACAGTAACAAAAAATTTTCAGTCGCTCCGATCTTCATTATCAAGCCTTGGGACAAGACTGAGATCACGATCGATACCGAGTACGGTGAAGGGCGAGCTTCTGCGATCGGATTTCAAAGTCTGCGGGCACGGGCTGATATCACCAATTTAGTAAATGGCGCTGGAGGTTTAGAGCACGCGGGATTTTTGACTTTCCCCGGCCAAAATCTTCGAACGATGCGCTATTCCGGCTCTGATACGTACCAGAACACCTATCAGGGAAATATCGAAATCAAGGTTACGCAAAATCTCCTCGAGAATCTTAATCTCCTGGCTGCCTACGATCACTCCTCCGTTTCCTTCCACACGCGTGACGTCAACGCCGCGGTCACCAATAATATGGGACCGCAGTCTCTTTGGAGTACCATTTACCCTGTCCCTTTGGACGCGGGTCGCGGAGACACAGACGCCAATTGGACGTCATCGCCCGTCCCACACTCAATCATCGCCTATAGCTGGGCCGACACCGTGGAAGGCACTCGCTCGGATCAAGCGCGTGTCGAGCTGAACTACAAGTTAGACCTTTTGATGAATCACAAATGGATCGCGCTTAAAAACAATTTGCTAGCCGGCGTATCCACAGAAAAAGACAATAATTCGAAGATGCTCAAAACCCTGGATAGCGCCAATGGGGTTTTCGATTGGAAGAGTGCTTCGGATCCGACTCCGTTCAGATTTGCGACCCAAGGAGATGGCAGCGCTTCGTTGCCGTTAAAGGCACGTCACTGGAACAATTCTGTAGCCAAGGAAAGTGGCGAATACCTGATTTACCAAGGGAAGTTCGTAAACGATATGGTGACGGTACTAGCTGGTATCCGGCGCGACAAAAACAACGTTGCGACGAATGATATCGGCTACAACTACACGGACGGCTCGATCGATCTAGGAGCGACAAATTCGTACGCACCCAGCGCCCAGACATCTACGACGCATCAATTCGGGCTGAGCTTCGCTCCCATTAAAGCGATTTCGTTCTATGGAATGTTTTCGCAGGGTCTGAATCCAAATTTCTCCGGAGCACGGGATTTAACGGGAGCTCCGATGAACGCAGTGAAGGCCGTGGATCGCGAGTTCGGCATGAAGTTCGACTTTTGGAACGGAAGAATCTCCGGAACGATTTCTCACTATAAGATTACGCGTGACGGACAGCCCAACAACCAGTTTTGGTGGGCGCCGCAAACCGCAGTTCATCGGTTCGATCCGAACAAGCCCACCGTGTTTAATGTCACCGACCTCAATCCGGATGCTGCGCTTAAGTACACTTATACGGACAATACCGGTGCCAAGAGTCCATTGATTCAGTGGAACAACAACTACGCGTGGTATGGCGACCTCACCAAATACAACAACGTGCCTTCCGGAGCGCAGGGGTCCACCGCGAGCGCATCGGGCTTGCAGAGCTATAAAAACGACGGTCTTAACTCAGAGCGTGCCGCGATTCAGAATGCTTGGACGGCAGCAAAGGCTTCCGGGGCGGTAAAGTATTGGGATAAGAATGGCGGTGCGATTTCCGAGTCGCAGTTTGCTTCCCTCGTTTCCGCTAATGGAACGAGTGCCGGATACATCACAGTCAACGCGTCCACAAATGACGGCGCAACTTACATGGATTCCATTTTCAACTACAGCCGTGATGCGGGTTCCGCACATCCAGGCAGCGACAACTGGCCCGGTGGATTCTTTTGGAATCCGGCACCCGCTTCGACTGGTTACAACATTGCGGCGCAAGACGGAAACTCCTTCGCAAATCCCTCTGGAAATCTTTCCGCCGGCGAGACGGATAGGAACACCGGTTGGGATGGGCAGCTCATTCTGACCCCGACGGACGACTGGCAGATCCTGTTCAGCTTCGAAAAGAACAATCATACGATCATCTCGTTGGGCAAGTTTCCGACATATCCTTATTACGCCCAGGATCGTTGGACGCCGTGGCTGTTTCCGAATGGCCAGTGGGGTCTCGCGGGATACTACGGCAAAAATGTACAATATTCCAATGAAGCGGACAGCTCGACGTATAATTTCAAGGGACTTGTTTATCCTGGTGCACAAGGAATGGACTACCCGAAATGGTCTTGGAGTGCGTTTACCACTTATCGCTTCGATCACATTAGCATGAAGTGCTTGAGATTGGGCGGAGGAGCTATCCGCACCGGTCCGCAAGAATATGAAAGCGGCTATACGCACACTGGAGATGCTTTGAAGGATAACAGCGGTCTGCCGCTCATCCTCGCCACCAAGGCAAGATGGACCATAAATGTGTTTGCCCGGTACGAATTCAAATGGGCTAAACATGATACGTACGTCCAGTTGAACGTGGATAACCTTCTCGACGATCGTAGTAAATACGGGCTCCTTTATGCCCCGGGACGCAGCATTAACCTCGGGTTCGGTGCGGCATTCTAAGGCCAGTCGTTCGACCGAAGAACAAACGGCGGGTATTGAAAATTCCGGTACTCGCGTCATCTGAAAATTCGTCTGCGCCTCGATGCCCGATTCAACGCAAAGTTCCGCGCTCTCCTTCAAGGAGAAACTTGCCTACGGGCTTGGGGATACCGCATCGAATTTTTTCTTCCAGGCGTTCAATCTATTCCTGGTCTACTACTATACCGATATCGTAGGTCTATCGCCCGCAGCAGTTGGCACGATGATGCTGTTCACGCGCGTTTTGGATGCAGTACTCGATCCTATTACCGGTATTGTCGCAGATCGGACGAAATCACGATGGGGAAAATTCCGTCCCTACATTCTCTGGGGCGCGGTACCGTATGGACTTTTAGGTTACATCATGTTTGCGAATCCATCCCTCGGGCTGTCCGGCAAATTGATTTACGCCTACGTGACCTACTCGTTGATGTGGGTTGCTTACACCGCCATCAATATTCCGTATTCTGCGCTGCTGGGAGTCATGTCGCCATCTTCCTCGGATCGAACGTCGCTTTCGACCTTCCGATTTGTATGTGCTTTCTCCGGGTCGTTCCTGATCGGAGCTTTGGTTCTGCCGTTGAAGACCCTCCTTGGCGGTACGGATCCAGCCGCTGGATTCCGCTACACAATGGCGATCTTCGCGGCGATATCGGTCGTGCTTTTTCTTAATACCTTCTGGCACACGCGTGAACGCGTGCAGCCACCCAGCGATCAGGACTCGTCGATCCGGAAGGACATAAAATATCTCCTGCTTAACAGTCCCTGGCTCGTCCTTTTCTTTGCCGCGTTCTTGACCCTCGCAAATGTCGGCGTGAGGAACGCCTCAATTATTTACTACTTCAAATACGTCGTGGGAGATGAATCGAAGTTCACGGCGTTCAGCGTCATCGGAACATCGGCGTTTATCTTGGGAGCTCTGACGACGAAGCTATTTCTGAAGCATTTTTCGAGACGGGATTTGATGATCGGCCTTACAATCATCAACGCGCTCAGCATGATGGCGTTCTTTTTTATCGATCCGAGGCAAGAGAGTCTTCTCTACGCAATCAATGTGATCGGCTCGTTCGCCTCCGGTCCTACGCCGGCGATCGTCTGGTCGATGTACGCGGACGCCACCGACTTCGGAGAGTGGAAGTTTGGGAGACGTACGACGGGACTGGCGTTTTCGGCCGCGGTATTCGCCCAGAAAATCGGACTCGCCGTTGGAAGCGCTCTGCTCGGCTGGACGCTAGCCTATTTCGGTTTTGTCCCCAATGCGTTGCAGAGCGATCATGCTCTTTTTGGAATTCGGATTGTTTTCAGCCTGATCCCAGGCGCTTTCGCTCTCCTAAGCGGATTGGCGATCATCTTCTACCGTCTCGACGAGAATAAAGTCCGGTCCGTTGAGAAGAGTTTGGCTGAACGAAAATTAGGAGTGTCTGTGGCAACCTCTTGAACGATGTCCACGTCCCTAAAACAGATTCTCGTTACGGGTGGGATATTCTTCGTACTAAATATGGAATCGCATTGTTCAGAAGTATCAGCGCCGCAGCGATGGTCCGTCGTCGAGACAGCGCGCGACAACGGGCATCTTTTGACAGACCTAAATTCGACAGAGATTGCAGGTACTGCGCGAAGTGGTACGACAATCGTCTGTGAATTAAATCAGCCCTGTCAGGAGATGTTCGGTTTCGGCGGCGCGCTTACCGAATCTGCCGCCTGGGCTCTCGCTCAATTGCCTTCAGAGGCTCGTCGTGACGTGTTGCGAAAATATTTCGACCCAAAGGAAGGCATTGGCTATACGGTGTGCCGCACGCACATCAATAGCTGCGACTTTTCCCTTTCCACGTGGGCGCTCGATGAGACGCCGGGTGATGTCGAATTGAAGGACTTCACGTTGGAGCCAATGAGAAAATGGCTGCTCCCGTTGATTCGCGACGTTCACGACATCGTCGGTTCCACCGACTTTCGGCTTCTCGCCTCGCCTTGGAGCCCCCCGGCGTGGATGAAAACCAATGGGCAGATGACGCAGGGCGGTGCTTTGCGACCTGAATATCGTGACGCCTGGGCACGCTATTACGTTCGTTTCGTCAGAGCGATGGAGCGTGAAGAGCATATCGGCGTTTGGGCTCTTACGGTTCAAAACGAACCGGAGGCCAAGCAAACGTGGGAATCCTGTCTCTATACACCGGAAGAAGAACGCGATTTCATCCGTGATCATTTGGGACCGACGTTAGCAAAGGAAGGTCTTGATGCGGTCCGCTTGTTGGCCTGGGACCATAATCGTGATCGATTGGATGCTCGGGCCGCTGCGATCTTCGGCGACCAAAAAGCCTCAGCGTTTGTTTGGGGAGCGGCTTTGCATTGGTATGTAAGCGACGATTTTGCTGCTTCATCCCGTGTTCACGCGGCATATCCCGACAAGCACATCTTCTTTACGGAAGGCTGTCTCGAAAGCGGTGCGAAATTAGGACAATGGGACCGGGGAGAGAGATATGCGCACCAGATGATTGGAGATTTTAGGAATTGGGTGTGCGGATGGTTGGATTGGAACATCGCTTTGGATATTCACGGAGGACCTAACCATGTTGGGAATTTTTGTGATGCTCCCGTGCTGATCGACGGACCGAACGCGAAGGTAAATTACCAGAATTCGTTTTACTACATCGCGCACTTCAGCCGGTACGTGAAACCGGGAGCACGGCGGATTGTATCGAACGGAGGACCCGCCGCATTGGAGTCCGTTGCTTTTTTAAACTCAGACAAAACGTTGGTCGTGGTTGTGATGAACCCGTCGGATAGTCCGGCGGAATTTTCAATCGGAACGGACGATGGAACGATCAGATGTTCAATTCCTCCTCACGCCATTCAAACGTATCTGCGCGGGTGACCGTGGATCGACCGGAAACCGAAAGCAATGAACTCAGAATTTCCCAGAGGATTTAAATGGGGTGTGGCTACCGCCGCTCCACAGATCGAAGGAGCCGCCTCCGCTCACGGCAAAGGCCAATCCATATGGGACGTATTTTCGCGCAAACCCGGCACCATCTTAAACAACGACAACCTGGATGTCGCCTGCGATCACTATTACAGGTACCAGGACGATTTCGCACTAATGGCAAATCTCGGCGTAAAAAATTACCGCTTTTCGGTAGCGTGGCCTCGCCTTTATCCCGAGGGTCGTGGCCCACTGAACCGGAAAGGTCTGGATTTTTATCATCGACTCATAGATGGCGTGCTGGCCGAGGGGATAACTCCGTGGATAACGATGTTTCACTGGGACTTGCCGCAAGCCCTAGAAGATGTCGGCGGCTGGCGATCCCGTGATATTCTCGCCGCTTTTGAAATCTACGCTGAGACGCTGGTTAAGGCCTACGGTGATCGCGTGAAGAACTGGATCACTTTAAACGAAATTCTTTGCTTCACAAAATTAGGGTATGGGGAAGGGGTTAAAGCCCCGGGTGCGCGGGAGTCGGCGGCCGTCGTTAATCAAACCTATCATCACGCTCTTGTGTGTCATGGTTTGGGCGTGCGTGCGGTTCGCACCTACGGAGGCGCTGGATCCAGAGTTGGATTGACGGATAACTCGTTTATTCCCGTGCCCGTCACTGAACTTCCTCGCGACATCGAAGCTGCTCGTCAGGTGTTCATCACGGAAAATATCCGGGTGTTGGATCCGATCTATCGAGGTCGCTACGATTCAGGTTACATCGAGAGCGCAGATGCACCGCAGGTTTACGACGACGATTTTAGACTGATATCACTCCGAACTGATTTTCTAGGACTCAACATTTACACCGGCCACTTTGTGCGCGCTGGCGAGAATGGACAGCCGGAATTGATGGTCCTCCCTCCGAGTTATCCGCACGCGGACAGCCCTTGGTTGAGTCTGAATGCTCGCGCGCTTTATTGGGGCCCCAAGTTGGCGGCAGACGTTTACGGCGTGAAGGATATCTGCATCACCGAGAATGGGGCTGGATACAACGATGGCCTTCCGCTGAAGCAGGAAATCGTCGATCTCCACAGACTGGAATATGTCCGCAACTGTCTCCGGGAATTGAAGCGTGCCATCGACGACAAAGTGCCGATCTCCGCGTATTTCCTTTGGTCCTTCTTGGATAACTTCGAGTGGGAGGATGGGTATCAGCGCCGATTTGGGATCGTGCATGTCGATTTCGACACTCAAAAGCGTACCCCAAAAATCAGCGCGAATTGGTACCGCGAGGTGATGAGAGAGAACCGTGTCGTCTGAGTTTGCCCGTCTTTCCAAAGCTTTAGTTAGTGCCCTGTCTGAAAAACAAAACTCCCCATGAAAATTAAAAGAAGTTTGTCGCTTCGACGTGCCGCCTCACTTGGAGCGGCATTGCTTACTATCGGCTTATTTGCGTCAAAAGGATTTGGTTCTTTTTCGTCGTCAGATTTTCTGAAGACGAACGGTATCCTCATTAAAAATAATTCTGGTACCGGCACGACCGTCGATTTGCACGGGACCAATATTGGCGGCTGGTTAACCCAGGAAAACTGGATGTCCCCTCAAGGAGAATTCGCGCTGGATCGAACGGGTTGGACAACTACGGCGTCTGTGAACGCCACGACTGCCGGCAACGCTATTGACGGCGCCGGCACATCAAATTGGAACACGGGGACTGCCCAAACCAACGGCCAATATTTTCAGGTCAACTTGGGACGAAGACAGACCTTCAATGAAGTGGATCTCGATACCGGAACAAGCACGACAGATTTTCCCGCAAGCTATCAAGTTCTGGTTTCGAACGACGGGGCAACCTGGACCGATGTCGCATCGGCGCTAGGTAGTCAGCCGATCACCGCCATTCTCTTTGCTCCTCAAGTCGCTCAGTACATCAAAGTCGTCCAGACGGGAAGTTCTTCGCATTGGTGGACGATTGCAGAGTTCAATGTGTATTCGACACCGATGCTGGATCGAACCGGATGGACAGCAAGCGCATCATCGACGGGATCCGGATCATCCGTCAACAACGCGCTCGATGGCAATCAAGGTACGCGATGGACCAGCGGCATCACTCAGGCGACAGGCCAGTGGTTTGAAGTGGACATGGGTAGCACGCAATCGGTCGGTACCATTCTCTTTGATGCCGGTCCTTCTTCAGCGACGGACTATCCCCGGGGATATCAACTGCAGGTGTCCACCGATAACACGAATTGGACGACGGTCAGTCCTGGTTATTTTGGGAACACGAGAACGATCGCTCTCGCTCTCCCGAGTAGTCAGAACGTTCGGTACTTCAGGATTATCCAAACCGGAACATCCAGCAGTTGGTGGTCGATCGCGGAATTGGTGGTTTATTCGCCAGGCAATTTTAACCGATCCGGATGGGTGGCAACCGCTTCTTCAACCGACACGTCCGGCGATGTTCCGGCGAACGCACTCGATTCGAGTACGAGCACACGTTGGAGCAGTGGCGTAGCTCAGGCGAACGGGCAGTGGTTCCAAGTCGATATGGGATCGAATCAGACGTTTAACCAAATTCAGCTCGACTCAGGATCGAGTTCATCCGGCGACTATCCGCGTGGCTATACCGTTCAGGTTTCGAATGACGCCTCTTCCTGGACGCAGGTGGCAAGCGGATCCGGATTCAACGAGATGCTTGCGATTAATTTTCCGGCGGTGAGTGCAAGGTACTTCAAAATTACCCAAACGGGCTCGAGCACCAGTTGGTGGTCGATCGCAAACCTCGACGTCTATCTCAACATCGATGAAAATGACCAGCGCGCCACGTTGTATAATCGATTCGGTACAACGACCGCTTCTAGCCTCGTCAATGGATTTGAGAACTCTTCATTTACCACGGCGGATTTGGATAACAGGAATGAATTTCGTCCGTGTTCCGATTCACTATTTGGAACTCGCGAACCCGGATGGAACCTGGCGAAGCGATGCCTGGACGCGGCTTGATTGGATCGTCAATCAATGCAACAGCCGAAATATTTATGCGCTATTGGATTTTCACGTACCTCAAGGTGGCGTTAATCCATGGGCCAGCGGTGGCCAGATCGGGCCGCTGCCTCCGATGTTTTGGCAAAACACCGCCTACCAGGACCTCGTGGTGACCCTTTGGCAAGGCATCGCCACACATTACAACGGCAATGCTGCTGTAGCCGGCTACGAAATTTTAAACGAAGGCATCGTCGCCTATAGCGAGTCTGCTGCGCAGCATAAAATGAAGAACGATTTCTACGATCGTGTTTACAAGGCAATCCGAGCGATCGATGCCGATCACACGATTTATCTGGATGCGTTTTTTGATTATTCCTTCGTCGAGCCTCCAGGGACCTATGGTTGGACGAATGTTGTGTATGAACTTCATCCTTACGATTTCGGTGACGCCCTGAATTGGGATGGTCAGAACACAACGATCAACAACACGGTCTCGGCTCTGATCGCGAAGCAGAACGACTCGAGTTGGGGCGCCCCGATCTATATGGGGGAATACTGCTTCTATTATTTCACCGATATCTGGCAAAAATGGATGTCCAGTTTGAATGCCCTTCACGTCTCGTGGACCAACTGGACCTACAAAGTGCGCGGACTGCAAACCGACTCAGGCGGAGGTAGTTGGGGTTTTTATAACACAAATACTTACTCGGTCCCCGTGCTAAACAGCGACACTTCCAGCACGATCAGTTCGAAGTGGGCTAACTTTGCTACCAGCAACTACACGGCGAACACGTCTTTGATCAACACGGTGACGCCTTTTGCGAGCGGGCAGAGTTGGATGGCAACGGTGCCCTTGGATCAGACCGGCTGGACCGCGAGCGCCTCTTCGACCGGATCGGGGGACTCGCCAGCAAACGCGTTGGATTGGAATCTTACCACGCGTTGGAGCACAGGAGCAGTTCAAACTAACGGACAATGGTTTCAGGTGAATATGGGATCGAAGAAAGTGTTCGATCAAATCTCTCTCGAGACCGAAGCCGCTGGTACTTGGAATTATCCGAACGCATATCAGATTCAGGTTTCAAATGACGGTTCGACTTGGACGACCGTCGCCTCCGGCGCAGGCTTTGGCCACAAAATGCTTGTTCAGTTTGCGGTGCAGTATGCGCAATATATTCGCGTCGTCCAAACCGGGAGCGACTCCGCTCAATGGTGGTCGATTGCTGAATTCCACGCTTACTCGGAAATGGCTCTGGCTCGAACGGGCTGGGCCGCGAGCGCTTCTTCGACCGACACACTCGGCGACGTGGTTGGCAATGCGATCGATGGCAACCTGAGTACTCGTTGGAGCAGTGGTGTGGCGCAAGCGAACGGACAGTGGTTTCAGGTCGATATGGGAAAGAATCAGACCTTCAATCGTGTTCTCCTCGATGCTGCATCCAATACCAATGACTATCCGCGCGGTTATCAGGTTCAGGTTTCCACCGATGGAACCACATGGAGTACCGTCGCTTCAGGAACCGGTTCAGGCCCGGCCGTGCTCGTTCAATTTGCGCCCCAAGTCGCGCGTTATCTGAAGATCGTCCAAACGGGTACATCGACCAGTTGGTGGTCGATTGCGGAATTGAATGTTTACGGCGAATGGGAATACGGGCGCACAGGTTGGACCGCTTCAGCGTCCGTCACGGATTCATTGGGCGATGTTGCCGCAAACGCAATCGACGGCAATTTTAGCACCCGTTGGAGCAGCGGTGTCGCTCAGGCAAATGGCCAATGGTTCCAAGTCGATTTGGGCTCTTCGCAATGGTTCAATCACATTGTGATGGATTCCGGATCAGCAAGTTCTGGCGACTATGCTAGAAAATATATCGTTCAAGTATCCAACGACGCGACCAATTGGACGGAGATAGCAACCGGCGAAGGAACGGGCCAAGTCGTGACCGTGAACTTTCCGATTGTTCAAGATCGTTATATTAAAGTGATCCAGACCGGCAGCTCTGGCAGTTGGTGGTCGATCGCTGAATTCAGGGTGTTCCAATAAATCTAACCAAGTCATCACTGCCATCCCGTTCGGACTCGCCGGCCGGGATGGCAGCTTTTTTCCCAACATGTATTCACGCTATATTCGTTTGATTGCAGTGTGTCGCGTAATTTTGTGCCCGAGCTTTTTGATTATTGGAGCCCTCTTGGCGTCCATCGTCAGAGCGGAAGATTCGCGCGGGTTTGTCTCCGTGAGAGGCTCACAGATTGTCGATTCGAAAGGGCAGGCGATTCACTTGCGCGGGACTAATCTCGGGGGATGGCTTCTCCCTGAGGGCTATATGTTCTTGTTCGAACGAATCAACGCGCCGAGACAACTCGAAGACATGGTGGCACAACTCATCGGAGATCAGCCGGCGAAACATTTCTGGGAGAAATGGCGCGAGAGTTATATCACTCGTGACGATATTCGGCTGATCAAACGGGCTGGATTCGATTCGGTTCGCGTGCCTTTCAGCTATCGACTATTTATCGAGAACGAAGATGTATCGCGAATGGAGGGGCCTGGGTGGGAACGGATGGATCGCGTGATTGGCTGGTGCCGAGACGAAGGGCTTTACGTTATACTGGATATGCACGCTGCGCCGGGTGGTCAGTCGGGCGATAACATTGACGATAGTCGAGGGTACCCATTTCTCTTTGAAAACGAGGAAAGCCAGACGATGGCGGTTGCTCTCTGGAAGAAAATTGCCGCACGGTACAAAAATGAAACGACTGTTCTCGGGTATGATCTATTGAACGAGCCGATCACGCCGTTTTTTGACAATGCGCGTTTGTTTCCGCGGGTAGAGCCTCTCTATAAGAGAATGGTCGCGGCGATTCGAGAAGTTGATCCGCACCACATTTGTATTCTGGCAGGACCAGGTTGGATAACCGACGTGAGTGTTTTTGGGAAACCCTTCGCTCCGAATTTGGTGTACACATTTCACGCCTACCACGAGCAGCCTACCGTCGAACGGTTAAAGCCTTATTTGGAATTTCGTGCAAAGTACGACGTTCCACTCTGGCTCGGAGAATCGGGTGAAGATAAGGACGAATGGATTTCGGCCTTCCGCCAGGTGCTAGAAAAAAACGACATCGGCTGGTGCTTCTGGCCCTACAAGCGAATGGGCGACGCAGCATGCACGATGACGGTTCCGACTCCCGCTGATTGGGCTCTCGTAAAGACGTTCGCGGAGGCGCCTCGAGGAACATTCACCGAAATTCGCAAGGCGCGTCCAAAAGGAGAGGCGGCGTCGAAGGCGCTCGATGAACTCTTGTTAAATGTCCAAGCCGCTCACGGCCGAATCAATAAAGGTTATCTGGAAGCGCTTGGCTTGCGTGTGCCGTAATACCGCAGAGAGGAGAGCATCTGTTGAGGTAGGCCGGCGCGTCCCTGCGACGGCATGGCAAGCAAGTACGAGTGTCTCAATCGCGAAATGCCGTCACAGGGATGCGACGGCCTACCTCAAGTCATTTCTCTGCTTTGCGGCTTGGCGCCTTTGCGCGAACCATTTCAAAACACCCACCTAGGACGCAGATCGAAGATCCTGGAGCAGTTGAGTTCCTTTGGGGCTGCCCCAACCTGTGCAGGCGTCCCAACCGGGTCCCGCTTGATAGCCGCCATTGTCCCCTTGAGTGATGTCGTTGAAATCGTTTTTCCCGATTTGATAAAGGCGGGGATTTAAAAATCCGATCGGTATCGGCATCTCCGGCAACATCGGGCAATCCTCGCCCCGACTTGTGGTCTGGGTTCACCGAGGGCGGAATGCCCATATTTATTTGATAATTGGGAAGTGCAAAAAACTCGCTCACCCCTCCACCCGTTGCTCCGCCGTCCGTGGTGTTATTCCATACCGTTTCGCTCGTAATTGAATTGCCGGAGCCCTCGAGATGCGTTCCACCGCAGGCGATGACGTTTGGGCTGGAGGCGGGAAAATCGGCGTGAACGCGGCCGTCTGGCTGGACGAGATCAGATGCCCCGTTATCGCCGGACGCGCAGAAAATAGTGACACCCAGCATGGCCGCATCCTGGCACACCGCGTCGAAAGCCTGCATCGCTTGGGGAGTCCAGGAAGATTCAGGACCGCCCCAACTGATCGAAACCACAGAGGGTTTACGTTGTGTATCATGTACGGCATCTGAAATCGCCTGGCGAAAACCATCGTCTGTATTGGGAGCGAAATACACGGCAATCGCAGCCTTGGGAGCGATCGCTCCGGCCACTTCGATATCCAACATCACTTCACCGTTCGCATCTTTGGTCGGACCCGTGGGATCATTTTTCCCGCCGAGTACCGATATCTCTATCACCTGCGGCGGGGAGAGTCCGAGTTTCGTAAAATATTGGATGAGATCGGCTGTTTGATAGCCGCCGCCGAGCTCAATTATAGCAATACACTGTCCGGCCCCATCGAGATTAACCGGAAAATTATACAGGCGGGCCACCTGGAGCGGAGTCAAGGGTCCCGCTCCGGCCGCGTTCATCTGAATTTTTCCCGGAGATGGTTTTAGACGAAAATGAGGTTTTGCCTGTGCACGTGTATCCAAACCAAATACGCCTTCGACCACCCTGGCGACTGAAGCAGGCATACTGACCGGTCCAGTGCAGCTAAAAAAGCGGTGGTTGCGATGTGAATACACATTCAAACTGACGTCAAAAGCGGCTTTTAAAGCGGACGCAGGACCCGAGATGCGGAAGACACGCTGGCCCAAGTCTTCGAAAACGACTTCGAATCGATGCTCAGTGGCAAAGCGTCGCAGTATTTCGAAGTCAGCGGGGTCCGCACCATAAAGCTCCGCAAACTTTTCCCGGCTAATGAAGGGCTCATTCACGGGCGCGGCAGGCAACGGTCGACGTCGCCGCACAATAAGAGTCACTTCGATTTTTTCATCCGGATTAACCGTTCCGATGACAGTGGCACCCTCCGGAGGGGACTTAGGGATACCCGGTATCACCACGCGTTCAGGTTTCATAGGCAGAGGACCTTTATTTAAATAATTAGGACGAGGCGTGTTGGTTTAACTCATACTTAGCTCAGGCCTATCTCCGAGACCGTTAAAAACAACCGATGATCCTACCGGAAAGCGGGCGCATCGCGCCAAGGCGGATGTGTTGAGGTAGGCCGGCGCGTCCCCGCGCCGGGCATTTCGCGATTGAGACACTCGTCCTGCTTGCTATGCCGTCGCGGGGGCGCGGCGGCCTACCTTCCGATCATTTCTCCGAGCGAGATTTATCTATGCACGCCCGACGGGCGATTTTACCGAATCACTTCTGTGGCGGAGATGGACTAATGGTATTTACGATCGGCACGCCCATCGCCCCCACGGGAATATAAATCGTTGTATGGTTAGGGGAATTCACCATCGCGAGCTGCGCTTTTATCGCCTCGTACTGAAGATACTGCGGCGAAAGCTGACCGTTAATTTTCGCCATCGATTCCGCGATGCCCTGCGCTTCGGCCGTGCGCTGCGTGGCCTTTTTATTGACGATATCCAGCTCCGTCTCCTGGCGGGCCAATTCCTGTTGGCTCGCAATTTTCCGCGCGACGGCCTCGGCGATAATCGGAGGGTATTGTATGTTGCCTACCACTACATTGAGAACTTCGAAGGGCGTGTTACGCGTTTGATCCGTGAGAGCCTTCCGGAGGTTCTCGGTGATCGTTGAGATATGATTCTGGACTTGAATTCCATCGAACTGCTCAACTTGCGCCCGGGCGAAAGAACGCGCCGGCTGCTTGACGTAGTTGTTATACGCCGTTGAGACAATCTGGTCGGGAGATTGCCCCGGAGAGAGGGTTGTATACTGTTCGACGAACTCTTTAACCTTCGTGGGATTCACGAAGGCCGGAACTTCCGGGCCCGGACTGGAGCCCAACGAATTTGGCGCTTCCAAAGACAGCACCTTCCGTGACGTAGCCGACGTATCCCGCCGGTGTTTCAACGTTGCGAAATCCGCAACCGGATAGAAAAAGCGAAGCACCACACAGGGATGCCAATAGCGCGATGCGAAACAGAGTCGTTGGGTTTTTCATGAGGAGAAAGTCCGATGATTTTTTGTAGGTTGATTCTCATAAAAAGTCGCTGCTTTACGGGTTATAAAGAGCCTTGCTTTTTATGGCGGCGGAAAGGCAGCCCAGCGAAGTGCGGTAACGCAGCCGTGATTGGCTGGGGGAGGATGGTCTTGCAGGAGCTAATTAAGTTCAGACTAAGGTACGCGTTTTTCGGCTTCGCAGACCTCGCCGCAACCGCTTTCCGTCTCCAACGAGAGGTCGTGCTACGACGAGGGGTGCGAAAATTTTGATAGGCGCCACGGTGCGAGGTTTTCGATCGCGTAACAATTTGATATAAAATTATTTACGAATATTAACCTGCGCAATAATCCGAAATTCGGACACGTATCTTCGTAATGGAAAACTCATGTGGTTCCTGCTAGCGTTTCCTTCGTTATCCCCCTCCAACCCCGTCTCCTCATGATCCACGTACGTTCTTGTCTCGTTCTCTTTGCCGTCGCGCTGTCCGCCAGCTTTGTGCCGACGGAGTCGTTCTGCGCAGAAGTCGATGTTTCTGCTGCCGAAAACGTGAAGCCTCTGCTTCCAAAGATTCCCCAACGCACTTTTAAGCTCACGGATTTTGGTGCCGTTGGAGACGGAAAAACGCTCAACACGGAAGCCTTCAAAAAAGCGATCGATGCGGTCGACAAGGCCGGTGGAGGGACACTCATCGTGCCGAAAGGGACCTTTTGCACGCGGCCGTTTGCACTCTGCTCCAACCTCGATCTGCATCTCGACGACGGAAGCGTGATCAAGGCTCCGGAGACTTTTGCAGAGATGGGAATGCTCGATCCCTCTTCCCTGCACTCGCAGGAAGAAGTGAAGGCGAAAGTGAAAACGCCCGATCCGCTGATCACGGGAAATCACCTTCACGATGTCGCATTGACGGGTAACGGCACCATTGATGGAAGCGGCGCGCATTGGTGGGCTTGGTCCGAGCGCGCCGAGCGAGCGCAAAAAGGCCGGCTCGTTTATCGGCGTCCTCACCTGGTCGTCTTTAACGGCTGCGAACGTCTGCACATCGCGGATATCACTTTAACCAACTCGTCGATGTTCCATTTAGTCCCTCGCAACATCAAAGAGCTCACGATCGAACGCGTGAAAGTACGCGCGCCATTCGATGCTCCGAACACGGATGCGATTGACCCGGGTCCTGTCACCAATTGCTGGATTCACGACTGCGACATCGACACCGGGGACGATGACATCGTGATGAAGTCCGGCGGCACCAATGTGCTAATCGAGAATTGCACGATCAAGCACGGGCACGGCATTTCAATCGGATCGGAAACCACGGCGGGGATTCACAACATGCTTGTGCGGCACTGTACACTCACGGGCACGGACAATGGCATTCGCATCAAGTCCATGCGCGGCGCCGGCGGACTCGTGGAAAATATTCGCTACACCGATATCCAAATGACGGACGTCGCCAACGCGATCATCCTCGATCTTAACTACGTCGACAACAACCGGCCTGATTTCAAAGGCGACCCCACCAAGGTTCCGGCGATCCACAACATCCTGATCGATAATATTAAAATCGATCACGCGAAGAACGCTGGAAAGATCGTCGGTCTGCCCGACAGTCCGATCACAAACATAACCCTTCGCAACGTGGAGATTTCCGCGGAGAAGGATTTGATCGTGAAGGACGCCGACAACCCCACTTTCGATCACGTGGTCCGGCATATCGCTGGAAAGTAACATCGGTCGAGCGCTGCAGCCACCCGCTTGGGCGCGTGGCTGCTTCCTCGGAAGGTGGGCCGGCGCGGGCTAACGTTCGTCCTCGATTCGATGCCGTCGCAGGGACGCGTCGGTCCACCTTATCGGTTCGTGCGGGAGGTCAATTTTTGTAGCTGTAATACACAAAAAATATAAAAATATAGTCTACACATACACAAATTAAGGCGTTGCGGAAAACAGCGACCAGAGTCGAATTCCTATGGGAGCGCAGGCCGCTGGCCTGCTTCTTTTTTAACCCCGCAGGCCAGCGGCCTGCGCTCCCATAATTTCCACCGCGCGCTGAGTCTTGCCTTCTCCCTCACCTGGCGGTGCGATGGGTCTGATGCAGGCCCTTTCAGACTACACGCTTGGCGAGCTCGAGCTCGCTCTATCGGCTTGGGGCTTTAAACCCTCGCACGCCCGAAGTGTCCTGCGGGCTTATTACCATGGCGACGCCTCGCCGGACTGGCGATCGATGCTTCTTCCGAAAGCCCTCATCACGCGCCTTGAAACTGAGCTTTCATCTCGAAAAGCGACGCTGGCCGCGCGGCAAGTGGCGGAAGACGGGACCGTGAAAGTCCTCTCGCGACTCCATGATGGAAAGACAGTGGAATCGGTGCTCATGCCGGATTTCCGGGCGGATCGCGCCGCTGGTTGCATTTCATCCCAAGTCGGCTGCGCGATGGGTTGCGATTTCTGCGCCACCACGAAAAGCGGGTTTGAGAGAAACCTGAGTGCGGGTGAAATGGTTGAACAGTTTCTAGCGCTTCGTCGCGAGGCATTGGATACCAACCGTCGTCTTCGCACGCTCGTATTCATGGGCATGGGCGAACCGCTGCTAAACCTGGACAACGTCCTCGCTGCTGTTCGCCGCATGGCCAGCAATGATCTTGGAGCGCTGGGCTGGCGGCAAATCACCGTTTCCACGGTTGGAATCGTTCCCGGCATCGAGGCTCTCACCGCGGCAAATCTCAATATCCATCTGGCCGTGTCGCTGCACGCGCCCGACGACGAAACGCGTTCACGACTGTTGCCGATGGGAAAACGCTTTCACGTCCACGCCGTTCTCGCTGCGGCTGACCGCTACCAAGCCGTCACCGGACGGCCTGTCACCATTCAATACTGTCTCCTGAAGGGCGTAAATGACTGGCTTGATCAGGCGCGTCAGCTCGGCGAGCTGATGCGCGATCGGCGCATGCACGTGAACTTGCTTCGCTACAATCCGACGGGGTTCAGTCTGAAAGGATACGAGTATGAGCGTTCACCGGACGAAGTAGCCGACGCGTTTTGCGCGGCGCTTCGGGAAAATGGCGTGGTCGCACACTTTCGACGTTCGCGCGGCCGCGACATCGACGCTGCCTGTGGCCAACTGCGGCAGCGGATGGCGAGTTGAAGCGTCTAGATCGCGCCTCGTTCTGATTGGAGCTGTGGAAAGGTTGGCGCCTTGCGGATGGGGCGTAACCCGATCGTAGCAATTTCGATTTGTCCTTTGCTTGCAGGCTCGGATTATCCACGTAGCTAATATAAGTTTGGATACATTGCCCAAAATTTCCCTCGAATCGCCACGAGGAACTCGATTGCTCAGTAGATCTTTCGCGCCGAACCTGATTGCCGGTTGCCTGTGTGCAAGTGTGACGCTCGCTTACGCGGGCAGTTTTGCGAATCTCATCTTTGGAGGCGCCTTGGCGCCCTATGCCAGTCGTGCGATGCTCGCGGCGCTGATCAGCAGCGTAATCACGATGCTGGTTTTATCGCTGCGGAGTTCCTTCGAATTTAGTTTGGGCGGCCCCGATTCCAATCCGTCGGCCATTCTGGCGGTGAGTGTCGCGGCGATTGCCCATTCCATTGTGCTGAAGGCCGGACTGGCCTCGTCCGAATTGTTGCCGACGGTCTTGCTGTTTATTTTCGTTTCTTCGTTGGGATGTGGATTGGTTCTCTATGCGATCGGAGAAAGAAAGTTGGGGCGTTATGTTCGCTTTATTCCACATCCCGTAGTCGGCGGTTTTTTAGCGGGAACAGGCTATCTGCTCGTGATGGGCGCCTACAAAATGTTGATGGGTGTTTCGTTCGGCACAGACGTTTTGGCGCGGATCTCGGAGTGCTCTCCGTTGGCTTGGAGCACCGCGGTCGCAGTGGCTGCGATCCTGACGGTGCTCTCTCGTTTCACGCGCCATTATTTGGTGATTCCCCTCGTGCTGCTGGGCGCGATCACGGGATTTTATCTGCTGCTCTTTCTCAAAGGAACGAATTTGGAGGAGGCTCGAAGACTCGGTCTGTTGGTCGAGCCTTTGCGCGTGGGTGAATGGAGGAATGTGGTCAATTTTCCTTATAGCGACGTAAGGTGGGATCTCGTGCTGCTGCATTGGCAGGATTTTATGGCCATGACGATGGTCGTGGTGATCGCCATTCTCCTGAACGCAACCAGCCTTGATTTGGCAACCGGTCGCGACGCGGATGTGGACCGGGAGCTGCAGGCCGTTGGGATTGCAAATATTTTATCCGGACTGTGCGGCGGAATGGTGTCGGTCAATTCCTTCAACCGCAGCATGCTCAATCTTAAAGCGGGCGCCAATTCACCGTGGGCCGCCCGTGTATGCGCAGGCGTCGTTCTCCTGATCATTTTGGCGGCGCCAAACGCCACCGGCCTTCTTCCGCGGCCTGTCCTAACCGGGCTGATTGCCTACCTGGGTATTTCTTTGCTTTTGACCTGGGCGTGGGAGTCGCGCCAAACCATGCCGTTAGGCGATTACCTGATGGTTTTTGCCATCCTGATTATGGTGGCGGTCTGGGGCATGGTGGCCGGTGTGTTGCTCGGCGTGATTCTGGCCTGCCTGAGTTTCGTTTTCACGTTCAGTCGGATGCCCGCGGTGAAATACGCTTTCAATGCGAAGAATAGGCGCTCGAATGTTGAGCGGACCACCGATGAGCTTCGCTGGCTTTTCCAAAACGGTCCGGTATTGCGAGGCTTCGCCTTGCAGGGGTTTCTTTTTTTTGGAACGGCCAACAGCTTGCTCGATGAAGTCCGCCAGGTCCTGCGGGAGACGCGATATCTCGTCCTGGATTTTCGGCTCGTTCGCGGGATTGACGCTTCATCTGCAATGATGCTGAAGAAAATAAAATCCCTGTGCGATGAGGCGCATGTGCATTTGGTCATTACGGGATTGTCGCCGGTGATCGTCGAGCGGCTGCGTCAGGCAAATTTCGACGTCGCTCAACCGAAGCTCCAGGTGCAGCCGGATCTCGATCATGGTCTCGAATGGTGTGAGAACCGGATCATCGCGGAAACCACCGAAATCAAACATTTGGTGGATGCGTTTACCGGAGCCTTCGAGACGAACGAAGTCGCGATCCTGTACCGATATTTCGAACACATTCACGTGCGCGCTCAAACGACCCTTGTCCGGCAAGGGGACGAGAGCGACGCCATGTTTATTGTCGAGCAAGGACAAGTGAGCGTCTACCTGCGCACGGTTACCATTCCGACTGAAAATGGCTTTAGTAAACGGCTTCGGAGTTATGGAGCGGGTACCGTTGTCGGCGAAATGGGATTTTACAGTGGAGAAGATCGGAGCGCTGACATTGTTGCCGATCTCGATACCCGGGCACTCAGCCTAACCACAAAGAGCATGACTTCGCTGGAAAAAGACCATCCTCAGCTCGGTCATAAATTGCACCGTTATGTGATCCGCGTCATGGCGGGGCGTCTTCGGGCTGCGAACGAAGAGATTCGCTTGCTGTTATAGGCCACGTTCCTCGGACTGAAGATGGGCCGGCGCGTCCCTGCGACGGCAATCGTAGCGAGGACGGACGTTGAACCCGCGAAATGCCGTCCCCGCGACTGCGGGACCGGCCCACCTCACACGCCTGACTTTGCCGCGGTCACACCTGTCCAAAACAAATCCGATTTTCGAGCTATTATCATCCTGAAAAAACGCAATTTAACCATAGAGCACATAGAGAGAAATTCGCTGTGAGCTTTGAAAAACGATTTCACTCCATGAGTGAAGCTCCGCGCTGTGCAGTTTAATTCGTAACGAATTGGCTCTGTGTTCTCTGTGGTTCAAATAGGTCTGTTGAATCTCTGAGGGTGCATTCCCCGAAGCTTTCTTCGGCTTAGTAGGGATTGAGGTAGGGGCAGTTATCCTTAACTGTCCTCATTGCGCGGACGCGGAGGTAAAAAAGAGGTCGCAGAGTAGTTTAGACATTTTTCGCATCAGCTATTTTGGACAGCAGTGGTTGCGGCTTGAGCGCGGAGCGTCGGCGAGCAGAGGGCTCTCACGTCTGCTCCTGAGATTGTTTCTTTCTCCATGAGGGCCTGGGTGATGGCTTCAAGGTAATCTCGATTCTTCAGGAGCAGTTCACGGGTCTCTCCATAGAGTCGATTGATGAGTTCGAGGATATATTTCTCAGCGCGGGAGCGGGTCTCAGGAGAATCAATCCCGTCGTAATTACAATCGGCGCCATTGCTCACCGCAACGAAACCGAGTTCCGACATGCCGAGGTTGAGGACCATGGTCCGTGCTATCCGGGTGGCTTGTTGAATGTCGCCGGCCGCTCCGCTGGTGACGCGGCCCATGATGATTTCTTCAGCGATACGGCCGCCCATCAAGCACCGCAACCGCGCTTCAAGTTGCTCCCTGGAAGAATTCAACATGTCGCGCTCAGGAGCAAAATGGGTGCTACCGAGGCTCTGGCCGCGGGGGATGATGGTGACCTTCTGGAGTTGCATACCCTCTTCGGCATTGAGGATCTGCATCAGTGCGTGTCCGCCCTCGTGGCAGGCGATGGTCAGCAGTTCGGATTGGGTCATGCTTTTTCTCCGCTCACGGCCCATGGCGATCTTGTCGCGAGCTTCGTCAAAGTCCGAGATTTGAACTTCGTTGTGTTCGTTGCGGCCAGCATGGATCGCTGCCTCGTTCACGAGGTTTGCCAACTCGGCTCCGGAAAAACCTACAGTCATTTGAGCGATGGCATCTGCTTTGAGCGATGCGTCTGCTTTAATCCCGTTCAAGTAGATCTTAAGGATCGCTTCGCGGCCCTTGATGTCGGGCAAGTCGACTTGGACTTGGCGGTCAAAGCGTCCGGGGCGTCTAAGTGCATTGTCGAGTGTATCGACGCGATTGGTTGCGGCAAAGACGACGATGCCCTCGCGGCCTTCGAAACCGTCCATGTTGGTGAGAATCGCGTTCAGCGTTTGGTTGTGCTCGCTGTGGCCGCCTCCGTCCCCGCTGGCGCGTGTTCCGCCAATCGCGTCGATCTCGTCAATGAAGATGATACATGGTGCGTTTTTGCGAGCTTCAGCGAATAGCTTTCGGACACGGCTCGCTCCGACGCCCACATACATTTCGATGAAGTCGGACCCGCTCACGTTGAAAAAAGGCACTCGAGCCTCGCCGGCGACTGCCCTGGCCAGAAGCGTTTTTCCAGTGCCCGGAGGACCTACGAGGAGAACTCCTTTGGGCATGCGGCCTCCGAGCTTCGTAAATTTCTTGGGGTCTTTCAGATAATCGACGATCTCAGAGACCTCTTCCTTCGCTTCGTCACAGCCCGCAACGTCGGAAAATGTTTTTCTATCCTTTGGTTTCGCCGGTTTCGGCGTTTTGACGAGCCCGCCCATGAGAGCTTTTTTCAGGAAAAAGAAGACCACCACGAGCAGGATGATGTTGATGAAAAGGCTGGAAGAAACGATTTCCCGGGTGACCGTCCACGCTCGCACCCACCAAGGGTGGCCAGAGGCTTCTATTTTTGCGGCGGCTTCCCGTTCTTTGACGTAGGCCTTGTTGTCTTGGTCCAAGGCGGCGAAGCCAACGGTCTGCTTGAATCCGAGTTTCCGCAGTTCCAAGGCTTCGTCGGTGGTGATGTAGCCGGTACTCGACCACATCGCCGCCGGTTTAACTAAAGCTTTGCCGGAATTGACCGGTTCTGTCGCGGCCTCAGTCGCGTAATTTCCGGAGACATAAACAAGCTGAGAATTGTTGGACGGGTAGGATACTTTTCCGTCCTTGATCTTGCCGGCGTGGAGCGCCTCGAAAAAAGCGGTCAGACCAACGTCGACTGGTTTGGCTGCCTCCTCGGCGAACGCCATAACTACGGTGCACAGGAGCAGCGCGGTTAGCTTAAACTTTTTATCCATAACAAGAGATCGACGCGACTTTGGGGTAAAGTAGGTAAAAAGCGAACGCGTCTAATCGGATCCCGGTCGTCAGCACCGGGGTAAAATGGCGCGGAACCCAACGATTTATAGAGTTTTGACAACCATGGACACTCGGTATCCGGTTTACAATTACGAGTAGGCGGGCTCGCTGGGCCCGCCGTTGGGGATATGGCGATGAAGAACTAAGATTCCACGTAAGCAGATTGCGTCCATTGACTACTAGGTCTGCACGTTCCGCGTGACAGCGGTCCCAGCCTCCTCTGCTGAAGCTTCGCAGGCCGCGGGCGGTCCCGCCCCACCTTTGAACCATATTCGTTTTACGCCTTGGCGTCTTTGCGCAGTTCCCTCAAAGTCCCCATGGGTTCGCGCATCGGTCGTGGGAGCGCAGATCCAATTTACGGTTGAGAGGAAAATCGCAGCTAAGCATCTGCAGGGAAACTACTAAGCGATTTAAAAGGCGTTCACAGCAGGGGTGGGTATTGCCCCATGGACATCTGAGAATCACTCTGCGATGCTCCATCCGTTGATTGGTACCGAGCTTCACTCTAGGAGCGGGCGACCAATAACGATTCCCACAGGAGCGGGGGCCACTCATTGAGCAGCAAAACGACCAGTTTATCGCGGCAGTACTTAGAGGCGTTGCGAATACGTCTTAAGGGGAAGCTACGTCGAGGCTTTCAGCCCGCCGACGATTTGGGGCGAGAGGCGCTAGCGCTCGGGCTTGAAGCGTTGGATCTCGCGCGGATCCACGATGAAGCGTTGTTAGCGCTCACACCGGCCGATTGTTCTGACAAGATTCGCCAGGGGATACGCAAGCAAGCCAGCCCGTTCTTTTTTGAGGCCTTTGCCCAACTCGAGGATAGCAATCGCCTTTTGAAGCTGGAGGTCGTGGCACGCAAAGCGGTGGAAAACGCCTTGATCAAGAGCGAACAGCACCACCTTTCTTTGCTGCAACAGTCGCGCCAGATGGAGCAACGATTGCGGCATCTCTCTCACCAAGTTTTGTACGCACAAGAAGAGGAGAGAAAGAAGATCAGTCGAGAACTCCATGATCAAGTCGCTCAGATGTTGGCTGGGATTAATGTCCATTTGGCGACATTGAAAGCCGCCGCTGCGCTCAGTAATGTGGCTTTGAATCAGAAGATAAGGAATACACAGCGAATGGTGGAAAAATCGATCGAGATGATTCACCGGTTCGCCCGCGAATTGCGCCCGCCCGTATTGGACGATCTCGGGCTTATTCCGGCCTTTCAGTCTTACTTGAAAGACTTTACGGAGCGAACGGGTATACTCGCACACTTTACCGTCTTCGCGGGAATTGAGCAATTACACAGCGACAAGCGCACGGTACTCTATCGTGTGGCTCAGGCGGCGCTGACAAATGTGAACCAGCACGCGCAGGCCAGCCGAGTGACGGTGACGATCGTGAAGTTCGGTGATGGGGTTCAGATGGACCTGCACGACAATGGAAAATCGTTTGATGCGGCACGCGTGTTTTTGTCAACGAAGACCCAAAGGTTAGGCATCCTCGGGATGCGAGAGCGCGTTGAAATGGTCGGCGGAAACTTCAGCGTCGAATCGGCGCCAGGCAAAGGCAGCACTATCCGCGTTCAAATTCCTTTCCAAGTGAGCAAAAAATAATTCTACCGATGAAACCAATTACTGTTTTACTTGCCGACGATCATATGATCGTGAGGGAAGGTTTCCGCGCCTTGCTAAGGATCGAGACCGACATAACGGTCGTGGGCGAAGCGAATGATGGACGAGTCGCCGTCGAAATGGCCAAAAAACATAAGCCGGATGTTGTGGTCATGGATATCGCGATGCCTCTGCTCAATGGTTTAGGTGCGACCAGGCAAATTCTTGAAATACTCCCTGCTACGAGAGTCCTTATTCTTTCCGCGCATAGCGATGATCCGTATATCGACCGGGTCTTGGCCGTGGGTGCTGCCGGCTTTTTGATCAAGCAAACGTCGGCGTCGTGTCTGTCAGATGCGATTCGGGAGATACACAAAGGGAATACCTTTTTCAGTCCGTCTATTTCCAAACGCATCCACGAACAGAAAGGGAACTCGAAAAAAGTCAGAGGCGCAAAATCGGCCAAGGGGCTCACTGCGCGGGAAATGGAAGTCATTCAATTGGTCGCGGAGGGGGCAGCCAATAAACAAGTCGCATCCGATTTAGGCATTAGCATTAAGACGGTGGAAAAACACCGTCAGCACTTGATGGATAAACTCAATATCCATGACACAGCTGGGCTCACACGTTACGCGATTGCTCACGGGATAATCGAAAGTTCGGTCCAAGTGACGATTATATAAACCGTGCTGGCTGCGCCAGCGGGTTGAAAGTTTAAGGTCGCAGGTTCCAAGAGTAGTCACGGCCGCCTCAGGTAAGGTGGGCCGACGCGTCCCTGCGGCGGCATTGTGAACGCGGACGGACGTCTCAATCGCGAAATGCCGTTCCCGCGACTGCGGGCCCGGCCCACCTTCAGATCGTTTCTCTGCTTTTGCGTCTCGGCGCCTTCGCGCGAACTCGGCCAGCTTACTGCGGACAATACCGCAGGGAATTTACCCGTACCTTGAACACCCCATATCGCTCGGGCGTTTCTTGGCGTATTATTCCAACATGACGGTAATTTCTCACTCTCCTTTTGTATCCCAGACGTCTCGGATGCCAGAAAGCCTTTACGGCGACCGCAAGGTCGGGGGCTTCTCGCACCAGCGGTGAACAAGGGAGCGACGGAGCTCATCAAGTTTTAGCGCTATATTCCCTGTCGCCTACGCTCGCGGCTCGTGGACGGGCCGCTCATATCGACGTCCATTTTCATCGGAAGGAAGTTTGTATGAAGACATACACATTCGCAGCGTTGCTCATCGCGGTCGTTTTACCCGCTTCATTATTCGCATCTTCGGAAGCTGACCGCAAAATCGAGGCTGCCGCCAAGTCTTCCTATAACTATCGCAGCGTTCTCCAGGATCATATCACGGTAAAATCACGCGACTGCGTTGTCACCCTAACGGGCACGGTGCAGGACAGGGACGATAAAGCGCTCGCCCAGGATACGGTGGAAAATATTCCAGGGGTGTTCCGCGTCGACAATAAGATAGTGGTCGAGCACGCGACCGCAGAGTATTCCGATGCTTGGATTGCGCTCAAGATTCACAGCACGCTCCTGGTGAAAGCCGACGTCAGCGCGGCGGACACGAAGGTTAACGTAAAAGACGGTGCCGTGACACTCATGGGTACGACGCGGAATCTTGCGCAGAAGGAACTCACCGAGTCTTACGTGAAGGACATCGATCAGGTGAAGTCAGTGAGGAATGACCTCGTGGTTCAACCACAAGTCACGGGTTGGCATACCTTCGGTGAAACGATTGATGACGCATCGATCACCTCGCAGGTTAAATACGCATTGTTGGGCAACCGCTCGACGAACGCTTTGAAGACGAAAGTCGAAACCACGGACGGTATTGTAACCCTTACCGGTGACGCCGACTCTGACGCAGAAAAATCCCTCGCGACAAAACTTAGCAAGGGCGTTCGCGGTGTGAGATCGGTCAGTAACAATATGACGGTGAAAACCTGAGCCCGGAATCTTGCGCCCGCGAAAACCATATAGTGCGTGTCTTCGAAATAAACGCTGGTTCTGTGCCCTGCTCTGCTCTCCAAATCAAACCGAGGCGCCAAGCGAACGGCTAGCCCGGAGGTAGGGCGGGACCGCCTGCGACCTGCGAAACTTTAGCAAAGCAGGCTGGGTCCGCCGGTCACGCGGAACGTACAGAGCTAGTCATCGATGCACGCAATCTGCTTACGTGAAATCTCAGTTTTCATCGCCATATCTCCGACGGCGGGGCCCAGCGGTCGCCCCACATTCTGCCATCTGAAGCAACATCTTTGCCCCAAAATTCATGTATTTAAAGTATCATTCGGCACTTACTCATAAGGTAATTCGCAAATCGCTTGTTTGGATTCTGCAAAAGCGAAAGAGCGTTTCTGCAAAACTCATTCAGAAACGCAGATTACCTTGCCGCTCTGGGTGCGTCGGTATAAGTTCGCTTGGGTTTGCGAAAAGTATTCGCGACGTTGATCGGACACCACAGACATACTCACTTTGACCCGCGATTCTCTGCCATCCGTGGGCCAGTCCGCCCCAGCCGCATCTCAGTCTGTAGCGACGATCATGAAACCACGCGGCGATTTCCCTATTGTAGGGGTAGGTGCATCCGCGGGAGGACTGGAAGCGTTCAGCGAATTGCTCACGCATCTTCCCGCAGACACGGGGATGGGATTTGTTTTGGTGCAGCACCTGGATCCAAATCAAAAGAGCAGTCTTACCGAACTCCTCGCAAAATCGAGCCGGATGCCAGTCGAAGAGATCACGGCGGATATCGTCGTGCAGCCCAACCATGTTTACGTCATCCCGCCTAATCGTGATCTGACCATTGCAGATGGGACGTTACGAGTGCATCCGCGTGTCCGGGTGCGCGGAGCAGCGAGAGCCATCGATTTGTTTTTCGAGTCGCTGGCGGCAGACATGCAACAGCGTGCGATTGGTGTGATTCTTTCCGGCCTTGCTTCGGACGGCACGCATGGACTCGAAGCAATCAAAGCAGAAGGAGGCATCACCTTCGCCCAGGATGAATCGGCTAAACACAATTCGATGCCGCGCAGTGCCGCCGCTGCGGGTTGTGTCGACTTCGTTCTCGATCCCGCGGGAATGGCAGAGGAACTGATGAGAATCGCAAGTCACCCGTATGTGCACGGAGTGGCTATTGATGAGGACAGTGAAAAGACAGCCAAGAACGCGTCGACAGAGCGTGAGGGAAAAAAGTCGTCCG
>WNFI01273671.1_pt1 | contig 29454 bp, 26 predicted proteins | sample 5400471 | NCBI WGS metagenome assembly WNFI01 (sample SAMN13153348, study PRJNA577476) | soil metagenome | isolation source: 100 cm saprolite on Douglas fir-dominated hillslope | place: USA:California | collected 2013-09-17
AAGCATTCCGCCAGCGTTCAATCTGAGCCAGGATCAAACTCTTCAGTTCAATCCACAGCTAATCACTCACTTGAATCACTTGGATCCAAAGTAAGCACTATTTGTCGCTTGTCGCCCCAGCAGCCTTTGCAGCCACCAAAGCTCGCACCAAACAGCACCCACCTCTATCGGCTGTAACTTGTTAAAGAGCGATGGCTGTCCCTTGCCGTGCAGAAGGGGAAGGGATGGTTGCGGGGGTAGGATTTGAACCTACGACCTTCGGGTTATGAGCCCGACGAGCTGCCAGACTGCTCCACCCCGCGCCAGATCGACGAAAAATATCTACGCCGAGAGGGAAATTATGCCATTTCCTCCCCCCTGCGTCAACCCAAAGTGGCTGCTAATTCCTCGGGTTAGGAGGCGGGGTCGAGGAATCAGGCACTTACCGGCTGCTCACGCCGGACGGCGTTCCAGAACCGCCTGCGCGAGGGTTCCGCTGTCCACGTGCTCGAGCTCTCCACCCACGGGAAGACCTCGCGCGATGCGCGTCACCTTGAGTCCCTTGCCCGCGAATAGCTCGCTGATGTAGTGCGCCGTCGCTTCACCTTCGACGGTGAAATTGGTGGCGAGGATCAATTCGCGCACGATGCCGTCGGTCGCGCGCCTCACGAGCCGATCGAGATGGATCTCGCGCGGCCCGATGCCGTCGAGCGGCGACAGGCGTCCCATCAACACGAAGTACAGGCCCGCGTAGCTCTGCGACTGCTCCATCATCAGCAGGTCTCCGGGCGACTCCACGACGCAGAGAAGCGCGGCGTCGCGGCGCGGCGAGGCGCACAGCGAGCAGAGCTCGTTCTCGGTGAACGTGTTGCATCGCGCGCAGTGGCGAATGCGTCCCAGCGCCTCGCCCAGTCCGCGCGCCAGGCGCTCCGCGCCCTTCTGGTCGCGCTGCAACAGGTGATAGGCCATGCGCTGCGCGGATTTCGGACCCACGCCGGGCAGGCAACGCAACGCTTGAATCAGCTCCTCGAGAGCCGCCGGCTTGTCCATGGGCCTTTCAGAAACCCGGCAGGTTCAATCCCGGAGGAAGGTTCAAGCCCGCGGTGAACCCGGCCATCTTGGCTTGCGTGGCCGCCTCCGCCTTGGCGACCGCGTCGTTCATCGCCGCCATGACCAGGTCTTCGAGCATGTCCTTGTCTTCTCCGAGCAGGCTCGGGTCGATCGCCACCCGCTTCACCGCGAACTTGCAAGTCATCGTGACTTTCACCAGGCCGGCGCCCGACTGGCCCTCGACCTCGATCTTCGCGAGCTCTTCCTGCGCCTTCCTCATGTTCTCCTGCATCTGCTGCGCCTGCTTCATCAAGGCGCCGAGCCCGCCCTTCATCATGTCGTCACCTCTTGTCGCGTGTGGGACTGCCCGGCGCGTCTTCCGGCGCGCGAATGGAGGACGGAACCACCTCGGCGCCGAGGTCGCGCACGAGCTCGCGCACGAAGGGATCCTCTTCGAGGGCTTGCGCCGCGTGCGCCTGGCGCAGCGCCATCTCCTTGGACTTGACCGCCGCGACGCTCGCGCCCGCGGTGGCCCCGACGCGCACGCTCAATCGAAACCCGGGACCGAAGTGCGGCGTGAGCTCCGCTTTCAGCTTGTCGAGGTAGGCCTTCTCGGCGTACATGCGGTGCGCTTCCGGCACCACCAGCTCGAGATGGTTGTTCTGCCAGGAGGCGAGCTCGCCATGGCGCGCGACCATTCCGGCCAGCCCGGTGAGGTTGAGGCGCTCGACCAGCGCCGGCCAATCCCCGTCGAACGCCGGAGTGGCGGCGACCGGAGCCGGTTCCGGCGCGGGCGCCGATGTCGCGCGCGAGGGTTGCGCGACCGGAATCTTCTCCGCGGGCGAAGCGCTGCGCTCCGCGCGCGGCTGCGTCGACGGCTGCGCGAAGGACAGCATGCGCAGCAGCGCCATCGTGAATCCCGCGAATTCATCGGGAGCGAGCGAAAGGTCGCGGCGCCCGAGAAGCGCGATCTGATACATCACTTGCACGCGCCCGGCGTCGAGCCGCTTGGCCATTGTCTCGACGCGCGCGGCGTCGGCGTCGTCTTCGGCGGGAGGCGCGCCCGCCTGCGCCAGCGCGACGCGGTGCAGGATCGCGGCCAGGTCCTCGAGCGCGATATCGAGCGAGATGCTGCGCTGCGCGATGCGCTGGGCTTCCTCGACGGTGCCCTTCCCGTCGCCCTCGACGATCTTCTCGAGCAGCGGCCAGACGAGATCGCCGCCAAGCGAGCCGAGCATCTGCGCAACCTGCGCGGCGCTGACCTTTCCGCCGCCATGCGCGATCGCCTGGTCGACGAGGCTCAAGCCGTCGCGCAGGCTTCCGGCGGCCGCCTTCGCGAGCTGCAGGAGCGCGGCTTCCTCGAACGCGACCCCCTCGGCCGTGAGCACGTGCTTGAGGTGCCCCGAGATAAGCGCCGCCGACAGCGGCCTCAGGTTGAATTGCAGGCAGCGCGACAGGATCGTCACCGGGACACGCTGCGGATCCGTGGTGGCGAGGATGAACTTCACGTATTCCGGCGGCTCCTCGAGCGTCTTCAGCATCGAGTTGAACGCGGGCTTCGAAAGCATGTGCACTTCGTCGATGATGTAGACCTTGAAGCGCCCGGTTCCCGGCTTGTATTGCGCGGTCTCGAGGAGCTCGCGCATCTCGTCCACCTTGGTGTTGGTCGCCGCATCGACTTCCATGAGGTCGAGGAATCGGCCGGCGTCGATCTCAGTGCACGCGCGGCACTTTCCGCACGGCTTCGAGGAGATGCCATTCGTCTCGCAGTTGAGCGCCTTGGCGAGGATGCGCGCCAGCGTGGTCTTGCCGACGCCGCGCGTGCCCGTGAAAAGGTAGGCGTGGTGCAGGCGTTTGGAGTCGAGCGCGTTCACGAGCGCGGTCACGACGTGGGGCTGGCCGACGATTTCCTCGAAGACCCGGGGACGCCACTTGCGGGCGAGGACTTGATAGCTCATCGGAGAACGGGGGACCCCGTTTAATGGGGCAGGATCAAAAAGAATTCGGGGTGGCGAGCCCGACCCCCGGCACTTGAAGGAATCGATTATGGCTGCTTCGTTCCCGACCTGACCAGGTTCATCGCTCTTCAATGCGGGGAGGCCCGCCAATACGAATTATGACACAGCGCTAGCGCGCTTCGAGCGCGCAGGTGCGAAATCCCGCGAAGGGATCGCCGCGCTCGGGCAGGTAGAAGTTGCGGTAGCGGTTGCTCGCGATCCGGCTGCGCGTGGCGAAGCTGCCGCCGCGCAGCACGAAGTGCGTATGGAACCAGGGCTGCGAGTAATCCCGATACGGGTCGGGCCTGAATCCGGGATAGGGCGCGAACGCGCTCGCGGTCCACTCCCACACCCCTCCCATCATTTGCCTCAGGCCGCTCGCGCTGGGCTCCGGGTCGGGAATGCTCGCCGAGGGACCGCGATGCCTGAAATCGAGCGCGCCGGCGGCCTCCGCCGGAGCGTTGCCCCACGGAAAGCGGTCGCCGCCGCCGTTGCGTGCCGCGAATTCCCATTCGGATTCGCTCGGAAGGCGGCGTCCGGCCCACTGGCAGAACGCGAGCGCTTCGTCGAGCGAGACGTGAACCATCGGCGCCGCGGGATCGATCGGCGCCCAGCGATCGAAGCGCCGCGACAGCCAGGTCGATCCTTCGCGCTTCCAGTAGCGTGGGACGCGCGCCTTCGTCGCCTCGACATACGCGGCGAATTCACCCTGCGTCACCGCACGCTCCGCCATCGCGAAAGGCGCCACCCGCACCACGTGCGCCGCCCTCTCGTTGTCGAAGACGAATTCGCCGCGCTCGGTGCCCTGCGTGAACTCGCCTCCCGCGAAGAGAATGTCGCGGGACTTCTCCGCCACCGACACCGGCGGATCGCGCGCTTCGATCGGCGGCGGCGGCAGGCCGAGCGTCTGCAGCGTCATCAACAGCGCCTCTCCGTGCATGTCCTCGTGGAGCAGCGCGAGATGGAAGAAGTAGCGCTCCTCCTCCGGCATCCCGGCGAGGGCCTCCAGCGCGGCGTCGAGCGAGTCGCGCATGTATTGCGACATCGCCTTGGTGCTCGGGTAATCGAGGTGCCAGCGGCTGTCGTGCGGCACCGTGCTCGAATTGAAGAGGGAGTCGGCGCGCTCGAGGAGCGTGGGCCGCGACTCTTCACCACCACGCAGGCACCAGTACTCCTGAAACCAGGCGATGTGCGCCAGCTCCCACAGCGGCGGATTGACGATCGGGATGCACGGCACGTCGAGAGAAGCGAGGTCGAGGTGCGAGTAGATGGCGAGCGTGCGCGCCCGCGCCTCGCGCAGGGCTCCGCCAAGGCGATCGCCTTCGTATAATCGACCCATGGTCACGGCCGCCAAGCCTGTGGTGTGCATCGTTACGCCCGGGACAAGAAATGCGAACAACGGCAATTGGCGCACCGCGGCGCGGTGGGCGGAAATGCTGCGCGATCGCTTCCGGATCATTGTACAGACGCAGTGGGACGGCACCGCGGCCGACGCGTTGATCGCGCTGCACGCGAGGCGCAGCGCCGCTTCCGTCGAGCGATTCGGCGAGCGCGCGCCCGGGCGGCGCATCGCCGTGGTGCTCACCGGGACCGATCTCTACAGGGACTTGCCCGGGAGTGCCGAGGCGAGGCGCTCGATCGACCTTGCGGATCGCCTCGTCGTCCTGCAGGAAGACGCGCTCCGGTTGCTGGACGGGCGATGGCGCGCGAAAGCCCAGGTCATCTTCCAGTCCGCCCATCCGCTCGCGCCGCGGCGCAAGCGCCGCGATCGGCTCGACTGCGTGGTGGTCGGCCACCTGCGCGATGAAAAGGATCCCCTCACCCTCTTTCGCGCGGTGGAGCTGGTTCCACGCGATACGCCGATCGCAATACGGCATATCGGCGAATCTCTCGATCCGAAGCTCGGCGCCGCGGCGCGCGCCCTGGCCCGCAAGGAGCCGCGTTATCGCTACTCGGGAGCGCTTCCACGCGGGCTCACGCGAGCGGCGATCGCCCGCGCGCACTGCCTCGTTCATCCCTCTGTCGTCGAGGGCGGCGCCAACGTGATCGTCGAGGCGATCACCTCGGGAACCTGGGTCATCGCAAGCCGGATCTCGGGCAACGTCGGCATGCTGGGAGACGATTACCCTGGATATTTCGAGCCGCGCGATGCATCCGGACTGGCCCGATGCCTCGTACACGCCGTGGAAGACCCGCGTTACCGGCGGGAGCTCGCCGCGGCGTGCAACAAGCGCCGGGCAATATTCATTCCCCGGCGCGAGGCGCAAGCGGTGAGAAATCTCGTCGACGCCCTTCTGGGGTAAGGGCGGCGGTAGAATTCCGACTTACTGCGGGAAAGGGCGATCTACGATGGACATGCAGGTACGACTCACCCAGTTCAGCCACGGCGGCGGATGCGGCTGCAAGATCGCGCCGGGCGTCCTGGAGCAGATTCTCGCGAAGGCGGCCCCGGGGCTCGTTCCCAAGGAGCTCCTCGTCGGGATCGAGACGAGCGACGACGCGGCGGTGTATCGCCTGAACGACACGCAGGCGATCGTCGCGACCACCGATTTCTTCATGCCGATCGTCGACGATCCGTTCGATTTCGGCGCGATCGCCGCGACCAACGCCATCTCGGATGTCTATGCGATGGGCGGCCAGCCGCTCTTCGCCCTCGCCCTGGTCGGCATGCCGGTGAGCCAGATTCCGCTCGACGTGATCCGCAGGATCCTCGAAGGCGGAGAATCCGTCTGCGCGCGCGCGGGCATTCCGATCGCCGGCGGCCACACCATCGATTCCGTCGAGCCCATTTACGGATTGGTCGCCATCGGCCTGGTCGATCCGCGCCACCTCAAGCGCAACTCCGGCGCGCAACCGGGCGACAAGCTCATCCTCGGCAAGCCGATCGGCGTGGGGATCATCAGCGCGGCGCTGAAGAAAGGCCAGCTCGACGAGGCCGGCTACAGGGCGATGATCGCGGCGACCACGCAGCTCAATACGCCGGGGACGCGCCTCGGCAAGCTCGATGCAGTCCATGCGCTCACCGACGTCACCGGCTTCGGGTTGCTCGGGCACCTGCTCGAAATCGCGAAGGGCTCGAAGGTCGCCGCGAACCTGCGCTGGGCGTCCGTGCCGCTCCTGCCCCAGGCGCTCGATTTCGCGCGCGCGGGAATCGCGACCGGCGCCTCGGGGCGCAACTGGACCGGCTATGGCAGCCGCATCGAGCTCGGCGCGGGCGTCGCCGACGCCGAGAAGGCGCTTCTCACCGACCCGCAGACGAGCGGCGGCCTGCTCGTGGCCTGCGCGCCTTCCGCGTGTAACGACGTTCTGGAGATTTTCCGGTCCGAAGGATTCGGCCAGGCTGCGATCGTAGGTGAAATCGTCGCCGGCGAGCCGAAGGTCCGGGTCGAATAACAGGGAGCTGCGATGAGCGAAACCGTTCGCGAGACGACGATACCGCAGGCTGCACCTCACCATGCGTCGCGGTGGGAGTGCTTCAAGAGCGTTCGCGAGCTCACGCGCCGCCTCGCCGCCCCTCTCTCCGCCGAAGATTGCACGATCCAGTCGATGCCCGAGGCGAGCCCCACCAAGTGGCACCTCGCCCACACGACGTGGTTCTTCGAGACCTTCGTGCTGGCGAAGATCGATCCTCGCCGCGAGCCGTACCACCCCAAATTCAAGTTCCTCTTCAATTCGTACTACAACGCGGTGGGCGATCGCCATCCGCGTCCGCAGCGCGGCCTGCTGTCGCGCCCGTCGCTGGACGAAGTGCTCGCCTACCGCCATCGAATCGAGACCGACGTGCTCGACGCGATCGCCGGCGCGAAGCTCGCCCCCGACGTGCAGGCGCTCATCGACCTGGGCATCCAGCACGAGCAGCAGCACCAGGAGCTGCTTCTCACGGACCTGAAGCACATGCTGTCGTGCAACCCATTGCGGCCCGCCTACCAGAAGAACTGGCCGCTCACCCCGATCCAGGCGCGAGAGCCGCGGTGGATTCGCGTGGCGGGCGGCGATCGGCAGATCGGCCACGCCGGAGACGGCTTCGCATTCGACAACGAGACGCCGCGCCACAAGGTATGGGTCCATGATTTCGAGATGGCTTCGCATCCGGTGAACAACGGCGAATTCATCGAGTTCATTAACGACGGCGGATACCGCAGGCCGGAGCTGTGGCTGTCGCTCGGATGGGACCACGTGACGGCGCGCGGCTGGGAAGCGCCGCTGTATTGGGAGAAACGCGACGAGCGCTGGCACATGTTCACCCTGCACGGCATGGCGCCGGTGGAGCTCAACACACCCGTGTGCCACGTGAGCTTCTTCGAGGCGGACGCCTTCGCGCGCTGGTCGCAGGCGCGCTTGCCCACGGAAGCCGAGTGGGAAACCGCCGCCGCGACGCTGCCCGTGGAAGGGAATTTCCTCGAAAGCGGCGCGCTGCATCCGCTGGCGCTGCGCGAAGCGCCGCCCGAAGGAACGCTCGCACAGGTGTTCGGCGACGTGTGGGAGTGGACGCGCAGCGATTACTCGCCGTACCCGGGCTTCCGTCCCGCGCAAGGCGCGGTCGGCGAGTACAACGGCAAGTTCATGTGCAGCCAATACGTCCTGCGCGGCGGATCGTGCGCCACGCCCACCGGCCACGTGCGCGCGAGCTATCGCAACTTCTTTCCCGCCGACGCCCGCTGGCAGTTCTCCGGGCTGCGCCTGGTTCGCGACGCCTGATGGCCGGAGCGGACCTGAGCCGGGCGGTCGCGCACTACCGCGATCTCGCCCCGCGCTACGATCACTTCACCCGGCGCATCAACGCGATCCGCGAGCGCACCATCGCCGCACTGGAACTGGCGCCGGGCCAGGTCGTCGTCGATGCCGGCTGCGGAACGGGATGGTGCCTTCCCCGCCTTGCCGAACGCGTGGGAACGAACGGGAAAGTCATCGGTTTCGATCCGTCCTCGGAGATGCTCGAGGTCGCGAGGTCGCGGCTGCCGTCTGGCGCCGTCGCGATCCACCTCCTCCAGGCGACCGGCCAGAGAGTGGCGCTGCCGGTTCCCGCGGACGCCATTCTCTTCAGCTACACGCACGACCTCATTCGCTCGCGCGCGGCCCTCGAGAACCTTCTCGCCCAGGCGAAGCGCGGCGCCCGAATCGCGGCGACCAGCACCAAGCTCTACGCGCCGTGGCTGTTTCCCGCGAACTGGTACCTGCGCTATTCGCACCGCGCCTATATCACCAACTTCGAGGGATTCGAGGCGCCATGGTCGCTGCTTGCCGCCTACCTCGATGACTTCCAGGTGCGCACCGGGCCGATGACGCAGCACTACATCGCGACCGGCAAGGTCCGCTGAGCGGCTAGGCGGCGGCGGTCTCGCGCCGCTTTTTGGCGGCAGCCTTTGGAACCGCGGGAAAGATCTGCATCGACTGCTCGACCGTGGCAAGCAGGCTCTTGCGCGTCGCGCCGTCGCGCGCCTGCAGCGACATGCCGGTGATGATCGTGGAGTAGAAGTCAGAGAGCGCGCTCACGTCCGTGCCGGCCGGGACGTCGCCCTCCTCGATGCCGCGCTTGATGCGAAGGCGCATGTGGTCGCGCGCCGCAAGCCGCTTCTGCGTGAGGACCTTCTGCAGGGCGACCGAGGTATTCGCCGAGGTCGCCGCGGCCATCATCATCAGGCAGCCGCGCGGGTGCGAGCTCTCGGTGAGGTCGTTCGCCAGGTAGATGAGCAGCCGCTCGATCGCGCCGCGCGCAGTAGGCTCGTCGGCGTACGGGCAGGAGAAGCCGCGATTCTGCTGGTAGCTTTCGATCGCCTCGAGGAAGAGGCGCTCCTTGTCGCCGAACGCCGAGTACAGGCTCGGGGGATTGATGCCCATCGCCTCGGTCAAGTCGCTGATGGAAGTGGCCTCGAAGCCCTTGCGCCAGAAGACCTCCATCGCCGCGGCGAGCGCCGCGTCGCGGTCGAACGAGCGCGGGCGCCCGCGCGGCTTGGCGGGCCTGGCGGCGTCGGGGGCGGAGACGGACCTTTTCATAGTGATCGATATTAAATGACTTCGCGCTGGGGCGCAAGGCGCCTGCGGTCGGTCGCGGGAGGGGCGCCGAAGAGGCGGGCGTACTCGCGGCTGAACTGGCTCGGGCTCTCGTAGCCCACCCGGTGGCCGGCGGTCGCGGCGTCGAGAGCCTCGCTCATGAGGAGCTGGCGCGCCTCCTGGAGCCGCAGCTGCTTCTGGAACTGCAGCGGGCTCATCGCCGTGATGGCACGGAAATGCTCGTGGAAGGACGAGGTGCTCATGCTGGCCCGGGCTGCCAGCTCCTCGATGCGCAGGGGCTGCTTGAAGTTGTTACGCAGCCAGTCGATCGTCTTGGCGATGCGCGTCGCGTGGGCGGCGGAAGTCGCGATCTGCCGCAGGCGATGGCCCTGCTCGCTCTTCAGCATGCGATAGAGGATCTCGCGGCGCACGCCCGCCTCGAGCGCGGGAATGTCCTCGGGCGTGTCGAGCAGGCGCAGCATCCGCACGAACGCGTCGAGGAGATCGGCATCGACGCGGCTCACGAAGAGTCCGCGCGTGGACGCCGCATCGCTCGATTGCGGCGGCGGGCTCTCGAGCAGAAGCGCGGCGATCTCTTGCGGCGCCACGTCGAGCTTCAGTCCCAGATAGGGCTTCTCCGGGCTTGCCTCGATGACCTGACCGGAAACGGGCAGGTCGACCGAAGCGGCGAGGTAGTGCGCCCGATCATATAAGTACACCTCGTCGCCGAGCATCACGCGCTTGGCGCCCTGCGCGATCACGCACACGCAGGGGTTATGCACGCCGTGCAGGCGCTGGGTCGGAGTCGATACGCGGTTCAATCCCAGCCCGCGCACCGCGGTGGAGCGCGAGCCCTCCACGCCGTCGGTGAATCGTGTGATCAGCGCCGCCATCTCGGCCAGCGCGCTTTCGAGCCTAAGGTCTTGTGTCTTCATGGCTTGCACCGTACTCCTCGATCCTTGCCCGCGCCAAGCGTTTCGCCCTCCCCGCGGAGGATCGGGCAAGAAGCGCCCCGAATCCGGCTAACGGCCGGCCGCCCTGCGGCCACAGACTTGCGCAACTCACACCCCGCCAGGCGCCGTTCGTACCCATTATATAGCGATCGATACGAAAAGGCTTGACACCGACGGGAAGCCCGGATTAAAGTCCGCTTACGTTGTGTAGTGTTCGATACATAAATAACAGGAGTCCACAGACATGCCAGCAAGATCGATTCCCCGCCGCAGCCGGGTCGCCACCGCGGTCGCCGCAGCCCTGACCGCTACCGTCCTCGCCGCGGGCGTCCTCTACTTCAACAGATCCAACGCCGCGTCCGCGTCCGCAGCCCCGCCGGCCACGCCCGTCATGGTCGCGACCGTCGTCCAGTCGGACGTCTCCACGTGGGACGAGTTCTCCGGCCGCCTCGAAGCGGTCGAGCGCGTCGACGTGCGCTCGCGCGTCGCCGGCGCCGTCCAATCGATCCATTTCAACGAGGGAGCGCTCGTGAAAGCCGGCGACCTCCTCGTCACCATCGATCCCGCGCCGTACGCGGCCGAGGTCGAGCGCGCGCAGGCGCAGGTCGTCGCGGCGCAGGCGCGCCAGGACAACGCGAAGAGCGAGCTCGATCGCGCGCAGCGCCTGTGGGACGAAAGCGCCATCGCGCGGCGCGAGCTCGAAGAGCGCGTGAACGCGCGCCGCGAGGCGGAAGCGAACGTGCGCGCCGCGGAGGCGGCGCTGCAAACATCGCGCCTGAGCCTCGGCTACACGCAGGTTCGCGCGCCGGTTTCCGGCCGTGTCGGCAGGCTCGAAGTCACCATCGGCAATCTCGTTCCCGCGGGCCCCGGCGCCCCGGTGCTCACGACGCTCGTCTCCGTGAGCCCGATCTACGCGAGCTTCGATGCGGACGAGCAGGTCGTGGCCCGCGCGCTTCACGACCTCCCGGGGGCCACCGCCACCACGCGCGGCAGGCTCGAGAGCGTTCCGGTGCTGATGAGCACCGCGATCGGCGCCGAGATCGAGCATCGCGGTCACCTGCAGCTCGTGGACAACCAGGTGAACGCGAAGAGCGGCACGGTGCGCGTGCGCGCGGTGTTCGACAACTTCGACGGCGGCCTCATGCCCGGCCAGTTCGCGCAGATCCGCCTGGGGCGCGCCAGCACCACCTCCGCGATCCTCATCAACGAGCGCGCGGTCGGCACCGACCAGAGCAAGAAATTCGTGCTCGTCGTGGGCGCCGACAACAAGGCCGCGTATCGCGAGGTGTCGCTCGGAGCGCCCGTGGAGGGGTTGCGCATCGTGACCTCGGGGCTCAAGGCCAACGAACGGATCGTGGTGAACGGCCTGCAGCGCGTGCGCCCTGGATCGCTGGTGGATCCGCAACAGACAAGGATGGCTTCTCTATAACCGATTGGGCCCCGGACCATCGCCGCGACTGCGGCGTCCGGGGCGACGAATAGCCGGGTGACAACAATATGAATCTCTCCAAGTTCTTCATCGACCGTCCGATCTTCGCCGGCGTGCTGTCGCTGCTCATCCTCATCTCGGGACTGATCGCGCTGCGGTTCCTGCCGGTCGCGGAATATCCCGAGGTCGTGCCGCCGGCGGTGATCGTGCGCGCGCAGTACCCGGGCGCGAATCCGAAGGTGATCGCCGAAACGGTGGCGATGCCGCTCGAGGAGTCGATCAACGGCATCGAGAACATGCTGTACATGAACAGCCAGGCGACTACCGACGGGCGGCTCACGCTCACGGTGACGTTCCGCCTCGGCATCGACCCCGACAAGGCGCAGCAGCTGGTGCAGAACCGCGTCTCGCAGGCCGAGGCCCGCCTTCCCGAAGAGGTGCGCCGCCTCGGCATCACGACGGCGAAGGGCGCGACCGACCTCACGATGGTCGTGCACCTGCTGTCGCCGAGCGAGCGCTACGACATGACGTACCTGCGCAACTACGCGCTGCTCAACGTGAAGGACCGCCTCGCGCGCATCGAGGGCGTGGGCCAGGTGGCGCTCTATGGAGCGGGCGACTATTCGATGCGCATTTGGCTCGATCCGCGCAAGGTCGCCGAGCGCGGCCTCTCCGCGGGCGACGTCGTGCGCGCGATCCGCGAGCAGAACGTGCAGGCGGCGGCCGGCGTGGTCGGCGCATCGCCCAGCGGCCCCACCATCGACCTGCAGCTTTCCATCAACGCGCAGGGGCGGCTACAGACCGAGGAAGAGTTCGGCGACATCATCGTGAAGACCGAGGCCGGCGGCGCGGTCACGCGGCTTCGCGACGTCGCGCGCGTCGAGCTGGGCGCCTCCGAATACGCGCTGCGATCGCTCCTCAACAACAAGCCGGCGGTTGCGGTGCCGATCTTCGCCGCCCCCAACTCCAACGCCCTCCAGATCTCCGACAACGTGCGCGCGACGATGGCCGATATCAAGAAGGCGATGCCCGACGGCGTGGACTACCAGATCGTTTACGACCCGACGCAATTCGTGCGCGCCTCCATCAAGGCCGTTGTGACGACGCTGCTCGAAGCGATCGCGCTCGTGGTGCTGGTCGTCATCCTCTTCCTGCAGACGTGGCGCGCGTCGATCATCCCGCTGGTGGCGGTGCCCGTCTCCGTGATCGGCACTTTTGCTGTCCTGTACCTGTTCGGCTTCTCGATCAACGCGTTGAGCCTCTTCGGACTGGTGCTCGCCATCGGCATCGTGGTGGACGACGCGATCGTCGTGGTGGAGAACGTGGAGCGCAACATCGAGGCGGGACTGTCCGCGCGCGACGCGACCTATCGCGCCATGCGTGAAGTCTCCGGACCGATCATCGCGATCGCGCTCGTGCTGGTCGCGGTCTTCGTGCCGCTCGCCTTCATCAGCGGTCTCTCGGGCCAGTTCTACAAGCAGTTCGCACTCACGATCACGATCTCGACGGTGATCTCGGCGGTCAACTCGCTGACACTCTCGCCGGCGCTCGCGGCGTTGCTCCTCAAGGGGCGCACGGAAGCTCCGGATGGGCTCACCCGCTTCATGGACCGCTACCTCGGCTGGCTCTTCCACGGCTTCGACCGGCTGTTCAAGCGCGGCGCGCACGCCTATACCGGGCGCCTCGGCGGCGTGCTGGGACGCAAGGCCGTGATGATGGCGATTTACGTGGTCCTGGGGCTGGCCACGGCCGGACTCTTCAAGGCGGTGCCGCACGGCTTCGTGCCCACGCAGGACAAGCAATACCTGATCGGTTTCGCGCAGCTTCCCGACGGCGCGTCGCTCGACCGCACCGAAGAGGTGATCCGCAAGATGGGCGAGATCGCGATGAAGACGCCTGGAGTCCAGGACTCGGTGGCCTTCCCCGGCTTGTCGATCAACGGCTTCACCAACAGCTCCAACGCCGGCATCGTGTTCACGCCGTTGAAGCCCTTCGACGAGCGGCGCGATCCCGGCCTCTCCGCGGGCGCCATCGCCGCGAGCCTCAACAAGCAATTCGCGTCGATTCCGGACGCGTTCATCCTCATGATCCCGCCGCCGCCGGTGCAGGGGTTGGGAACGAGCGGGGGCTTCAAGCTGCAGATCGAAGACCGCGCATCCCTCGGCTACGAAGCGCTCGATGCCGCGGTGAAGGATTTCACGGCCAAGGCATACAAGGCGCCGGAGCTCGCAGGGGTGTTCTCCGGCTACCAGGTGAACGTGCCGCAGCTCTACGCGGACATCGACCGCACCAAGGCGCGCCAGCTCGGCGTGCCGGTGACGGAGGTGTTCGACACGATGCAAATCTACCTCGGCAGCCTGTACGTGAACGACTTCACCAAGTTCGGACGGACCTACTCGGTACGCGTCCAGGCAGATGCGCCGTATCGCGCGCGCGCCGAGGATGTGGGCCTGCTGAAAGTGCGCTCGAACGGCGGCGAGATGGTTCCGCTCTCCGCGCTGCTCAACGTGAAGCCCGCGGCCGGCCCGGAGCGTGCGATGCGCTACAACGGCTTTCTCACCGCCGACATCAACGGCCGCCCCGCGCCCCGCTTCTCTTCGGGCCAGGCGCAGGCCGCGGTCGAGCGCATCGCCGCCGAAACGCTGCCGCCCGGCATCAGCTACGAGTGGACCGACCTCACCTACCAGGAAATCCTCGCGGGCAACTCCGCCGTGTGGGTATTCCCGCTCTCGATCCTGCTCGTGTTCCTCGTGCTCGCCGCGCTCTACGAGAGCCTGGTGCTGCCGCTCTCGATCATCATGATCGTGCCCATGGCGCTGCTGTCGGCGCTCACGGGTGTGTGGCTCACGCGCGGCGACAACAACATCTTCACGCAGATCGGCTTGATGGTGCTGGTGGGCCTGTCGGCGAAGAACGCGATCCTGATCGTGGAGTTCGCGCGCGAGCTCGAGTTCGCGGGCAAGACGCCGTTCGCCGCGGCGATCGAGGCGGCTCGGCTCCGGCTGCGCCCGATCCTGATGACCTCGGCCGCGTTCGTGATGGGCGTGGTGCCGCTCGCCTTCGCCATCGGCGCGGGTGCGGAAATGCGGCGCGCGATGGGCATCGCGGTGTTCTCCGGAATGATCGGCGTCACCGCCTTCGGCCTCTTCCTCACCCCGGTGTTCTACGTGCTGTTGCGCGGCCTCACCGGCAATCGCCCCCTCAAGCAACACGGCGAAGTGCCCCACGTGGAAGCCTTCGCCGGATCCTCGGATTGACGGAAAGGAAAATGAACGTGCAAAGGTTGAAGACGATCTTCACGATGTCGGTGCTGGCGGCGGCGGTCGCGGCGTGCGCCTCGCCACCCCCGCTCCCCGACTCGCAGTGGCCCGCATGGCCGGCGAGCTTCAAGGAAGAATCCGCGCGGTTCACGGCCGCGAAGCCCGGCGAGGCGCAGCCGCGCGGCGAATGGTGGAAGTCGTTCGCCGATCCGGTGCTCGACGAGCTCGTCGCGCGGGCCGATCGCAACAACTCCAGCATCCAGGTGGCCGCGGCGCGGCTCAAACAGGCGCGCGCGATCGCGCGCATCACCGATGCCGACCGCATGCCGCAGCTGGGCGCGGGCGCGAGCGTCTCGCGCGTCGAGGGATTCGTGAATAACACCGGCGGACCGGCGCGCAGCTTCGGCAGTGTCGGGGCGAACCTCGGCTACGAGGTCGATCTTTTCGGCAAGCTCTCGCGCGCAAGCGACGCCGCGTATCTCGACGCGCAATCGCGCGAAGCGCTGCTGCAGAGCACGCGCCTCCTGGTGCAGGCCGAGGTCGCGCAGACCTACCTCGCCTTGCGGGCGCTCGACGTGGAACGCGCGCTCGTGCGCGGCACCGTCGTCGCGTATCGCGGAACGCTCGACCTCACCGAGCGCCGCTTCCGCGCGGGAGACGTGGCCGAGCTCGACGTCGCTCGCGCCCGAACGGAAGTCGCGGCGACCGAGTCCGAGGCGCTTGCGCTCGACCGGCGGCGCACGGAGCTCGAGCACGCTCTTGCTGTCCTCGTCGGCGAGGCGACCCCGAATTTCGACCTGCCGGCGGGCGAGTGGAACACGGCGCTGCCCGTCATTCCGGCCGGAGTTCCCGCCACCGTCCTCGCGCGCCGCCCCGACGTCTCCGCGGCGCAGAGCAGCATGATCGCCGCGCAGCAACGCGTGGGCGTGGCGCAGACGGCGTGGTTTCCCGATATCGCGCTCACCGCGACCGGCGGGTACGCCTCTCCCGAGCTGGGCGACCTCTTCAAGTGGTCGGCGCGCGCGTGGGGCGTGGGCGCCCTGCTCTCGCTTCCGATCTTCGACGGCGGACGGCGCACCGCGGGCATAGAGAACGCTTCGGCGCAGTTCGACGAGGCGGTCGCGCGCTATCGCGAGCAGATCCTCACCGCCTTTCGCGATGTCGACGACCAGCTCTCGTCGCTTCGGCTGCTCGCCGACCAGGCCGAGGCCCAGGCGAGAGCCGTGGATTCCGCGGCCCGCACCACTTCGCTTTCGGACTCGCGCTATCGCAACGGCCTGGTGAGCCAGCTCGAGCTCCTCGACGCGCGCCGCAGCGAGCTGCGCAATCGCCGGCAGGCCCTGCAGGTTCGCGCCGCGCAATACCAGGCCACCGTGGGATTGGTGCGGGCGCTGGGCGGCGCATGGAGCGGCGCGACATGATCCAGAACGACGATGCTGGCGGCCCGGTCGTCGGGCTGCTGTTCGCCGCGCTGGCACTCATCCTCATGCTGCTGATATGAGGACGCACCGTGAGTCGATCCCTCCTCGCGTTGACTGCCGCCGCATTCCTCATCTTCCCGGGCGCCGCGCTCTGCGACGAGGCCCCGGCGAAGCTCGCGGCGCTCACGCTGGAGAACGACTTCTTTGCCGGCTCCGACCACCACTACACCAACGGAGTGCAAGCCGCGTTCGTGGTTAGCCCGCGCACCGTGATCGCGATCGGCCAGCGTATCTATACGCCGACCGATACCGAGTCGAGGATTCCCGATCCGGCCGATCGTCCGTACGCGGGATGGCTCTACGGCATGGCCGACATCCGGGTGCCCGCGGACGGCACGATCGATCATCTGACCGTGTCGCTCGGTTTCGTCGGCCCGGCGGCGCTGGGAAGGCAGGCGCAGAACGCAGTCCACCGCGCGCTCGGCGAGCATCGCGCGCAGGGTTGGGATTCGCAGATCGGCAGCGAGATCACCGCGATGCTCGGATACGAACGCGCCTGGCCGCGCGTGATCTCCGGCATGCTCGACAAGCGCTCGTACGATCTCGCGGTGCGCGTGGGCGGCGCCGTGGGCAACGTCTTCACCTACGCGGACGCGGGCGCCGTGGTTCGATATGGACGCCACCTGCCCGACGACCTTCCGGTCACGCACATCTCGCTCGGCCCGCCGCGCGACGGCTACCGCGGCACCTCCGAGCTCGGCTGGTACGTCTGGGCGGGATTCGACGGCCGCGCGGTAGCGCGCAACATTTTTCTCGATGGAAACACGTTCAAGGACAGTCCCAGCGTCGAACGCAAGCGCCTGGGCTACGACACGCAGCTCGGCGTGGCGCTTTCGTGGCCCAATGCGCGCGTCGGCTTAACGATGATCCAGCGCAGCCGGGAATTCGACGGCCAGCGCGGCAACGACCGCTTCGGCCAGCTCGCGCTGTCGCTCGCCTATTGAAAGGAGCTTTCATGCTGAAACACCGCATCCTCTCCAACCGTTTCACCCTGCGCTACCGCCAGGTCGGCAGCGGACCGCCGCTTGTCCTCATGCATACAATGAGGACGCAGCTCGACTACTTCCAGAAGATCGTGCCCGCGCTGCAGGAGCGCTATACCGTGTATGCGGTCGACCTGCCCGGACACGGCCGCTCGAGCATTCTTCCGGTCGAGTACGACGAGACCCTGTTTCGCGACTCGATGGTCGAATTTCTCGACCGGCTCGACCTGCAGGGCGTCACGCTCGCCGGAGAATCGATCGGCGGCACCATCGCCCTCACCGTCGCGGCCGCGGCGCCGAAACGCGTGGCGCGCGTGGTCGCCATCAATCCCTACGACTACGGCGAGCGGTTCGGCGGCGGCATCCGGCGCGGCTCCGGCGGCTGGGTCATCGCTTTCTTCCAATGGTTCGGGCGCTTCACGCTGGAGCCATCGCCGCTGCTCGCGACGGCACTCGCCGGCGGGCTGCAGGACCGCTCGAATCTTCCCGCGGGGCTTTTCGCGGAGTTGCGATCGTCAGGTGGGCGCAGGGGCTATCGCGCGATGGAGGCGTCCCTCTTCGGCAATTGGAGGAGTTGGGTCGCCGCGCGGCAACGCTACAAGGCGGTGCGGGCGCCCGTGACGCTGGTGTATTCCGATGGCGACTGGTCCCTGCCCAGCGAGCGCGAGCGCAATTTCGCGGTGCTGCACCCGCAACGCTCCATCACCATCGCGGGAGCCGGTCACTTCGTTTCGCTGGAGAAACCCGAAGCGGTGATCGATGCGATCGCGCGCTAGAAAAGAACGTCAGGAAGCGTAGAAGACGAAATACCCCTCGTCCGGGCTGGCCCAGCGCTCGACCGACGTGAACCCCGCGGCACGCAGCATCCTCTCGAATTCCCCGGCGCGGTATTTGTACGAGTTCTCGGTGTGGATGCGCTCGCCGGCGACGAACCGCCGCGTGTTCTTCCCGATCTTCGCGCTTTGCTCGTGCAGCGATTCGAGGTGCATCTCCACGCGGCCCTCGGACTCGTTGTAGAAGCCGCGGTGCACGAACGCGTCCAAGTCGAAGTCGAACCCGAAGCGCGAATTGAGGTGAAGCAAGGCGTTGCGATTGAACGCCGCGGTGACGCCGAGGGCATCGTCGTAGGCGGCGTCGAGAATTCGCTTGCCCTTCTTCCCGTCCACGCCGATCAGCAGGCCGCTGCCGGGCCGCCGCGCGGCTTTCTCGTGCACCGCATCGAGGAACACCATCGCCTCCGGCGGCGTGAAGTTGCCGATGCTCGATCCCGGATAGAAGAACGTGGCCGGGCGCGCGTCGAGGATGTCGTCGATCGGCAGCCCGCCGCCGAAATCGGCGATGACGCCGATCATCTCGACCTCGGGAAACTCCGGCGCCATGCGCGCGAGCGCGCGCTCGATCTCGGGTCCGGCGATGTCCACGGCGATGTAGCGCGCCGGGCTTACGAAAGGCAGCCATGCCTCGGCTTTGCAGCAGTCTCCCGCGCCCAGGTCGACGAACTGCCGGCCCATGCCCATCGCCTGCGCGATGGCGAGGCGATGCTCGCGAAAGATCGCGACCTCGGTGCGCGTCGGGTAATACTCGGGCAGCTGGCAGATCGCGCCGTAGAGCGCGCAGCCGAGCGGGTCGTAGAAGTACTTCGGGGCGATGCGCGCAGGGCTGGCGAGCAGCCCCGCGATCACGGCCTCGCGCTCGCCGGCGTCGTCCCCCGAGGAGCGATCGACGATTCGATACTGGATCGTCTTAGTGTCCGGCACGCGGAGCCTCGGCGAGAAGCTTCTCGATCGCCTCTACAGAATCCGGCCCGCTCCAGTCGCGCTCGCCGAACACCCAAAGGCGCACGCGCCCTTTCGCGTCCACGACGAAGGTCATCGGCAGGCCCCCGACCTTCCAATCCCGGGCCGATTCCTTCTGCGTATCGAGCAAGACCGTCAACGTGATCCTTTCCCTGGCGATGAACGGCGCGATCTTCTCGGGAAACTCGCCGTAGTTCACGGTGAGGACTTCGAGCGGCCGCCCGGCAAGCTTCGCCTTCAATCGGTCGAGCGAGGGCATCTCGTCCTTACATGGCTCGCACCATGTGGCCCAGAAATTCACCACGACCACCCGGCCGCGAAAATCCTTGAGGTCGACCTTCTTCCCGGAAAGGTCGACACGCGCGAGCGGCGGCGTGGCCTTTCCCTTCCAGGGCTTCAACTGCGCTTCGGCCGCAGCCGCGGCGGCGGCCGCGGCGAATGCCACCGCCGCGACGCCACGCAACAACCGCACGCTTCGCCCCGCGGGGCTCAGCCGATTTCCTTCGCGGTGATCTCGTACTTGAAGTTCTTCGCATCGAGCGAGTCGAGGCGCCCTTCGGCGGTCTCGCTCTGCGGATACATGAGGAACGGCACCTTGCCGCGCGTGGAGCCCGGCAGGTTCACGTCGTGCGCGTAGTTGTACGCGAGCCAGTTCATCTCCCACGAGCCGAAGAGCCGCTTGCGCGCCGCGACCGTCATCGGGTCGTCGATCGCCTTGCCGCCGCCTTCCTCGAGGACGACCTTGCGCACGTCGGCGGGATCCACCGGCACCCACCCGTAACCCGAGAGGTAGACCTCGGCGCGGCAGTGCTGCGCATTGGTGACGTCGCCGCCTTCGCGCCCGAGGCTCTTGTAGCCGAGCTGCGAGCCCGCCACGCGAACGCCGTAGACGTCCCGCGCCGGAAGCCCCTGCGAGCGGGCAAGTGCGACGTAGAGCGCATTCAGATCTGCGCACTTCCCACCCATCGCATCGTTCTCGACCATGAACTTCACGTCGCCCAGCCCGCAGCCGCGCGTCTTGGGATCACGGAACGTGTTGTCCACGATCCACTCGTAGATCGCGCGCGCCTTCTCGACGTCGGTCTTCTTGCCCTTGACGATCTCCGTGGAAATCTCCTTCACCTTGCCGTCGGTCGGCATGAATTCGGTGGGCTGGGTGTACTTCGCCAGGACCGCCTTGTCTTCGGGTTTCGCGTTGCCCGGCTTCGAGAGATCGACCGCGACCTCGTGCGTGGCAAAGCGGGTGGTGTAGGTGAGAACGGGGCGAACGCCCTCGGGCCATTCCGCCCAGACGATTCCGGCCCCATATTTCGGGTCGGTCGACATCCCTGACGTTCCGCCCTCGGCCTGGAATGCATTGCCGAGGGTCTTGTGGTACTGCGTGTCCTGCGTGAGCGGCGCGGGCACCCAGACCCGCGTCACGCCCGCGGGCCTGAGGATTTCGACCCGGGTCGTGACCTCGAAGATGCGCCACTTGTCGGCCGCGGCGGCCTGGGCGAAGGCGGGCGGCGCCAGGGTCGGGTACATGATGCTCGCCGAAGCGAGGCCGGAATAACGCAGGAAATCGCGACGATCCATGGGGAGCCTCCTTGTGATTCGAACTCGGAAAACCGCTATGGGAATGATAGCAAAGGCCGATCCGATAACATGACGACGTTGTCCGCCCTTTCAGATTCACTCGATGCCCGCCAGCCCCCCTTCATTGTCCCTCGCCTTCGGCCTTGCCTTCGAGGATCTCTATGATCCCGCGGGGCTGGAACGCCTCGATGGCGAATTCGTGAGCGCCCTGGCCGAGGCGGACGCCGGCCTCGCGGCGCGCCTCGCGGCGGCGCGGGCGAATCCGGCGGCGCTCGCCTACAAGGAGGAGGCCGACCTCCTCATCGCGGTGGCACCCCACCTCGACCGCTTCGTGGCGAGGCTCTTCGGCATCGAGGAAGAATGGCAGGACCTGGTCGAGGGCCATCACCGCCTTGCTCCGCTCTTCCGCGTCAAGCGCAAGTTCGTCCAGCGCCGCGCGATGCTCAAGATCAAGGCGGACGAGGCCGCCGGCCTCGACGGTCCGGCCCTCGAGGCGCAGGTGGCCGCGCTCCTCGGGGGCAAGTTCGACGAACTGGCATTCGCGCAGCGCATCCTCGCGTGGATCGCCGACGAGCCCGCGCATGCGCTGGAGCTCGCACTCGCCGAGCGCTTCGCCGCGTGGGCCGCGCATACCCCCGAGGGCCGCTGGCTTCACCGCGACGGCGTCCTCTTCAAGCCTCCCCAGCGCGTCGATCCGATGCATCTTGTCCCGGTGCAAACAGACACGACTCCGGGTTATTCCGTGCACACGCTGCACCACATCCGGCGGCGTAACGGCTTTGCCCTCACCGATCCGGGAACGAACCTCGCCGGCGCGCTCGACGAGGCGAACTATTGCATCTGGTGCCACGAGCAGGGAAAGGACTCGTGCTCCAAGGGCCTGAGGGAAAAGGCGGCTGAGGACGGCAGCGTCGCATTCAAGAAGAGTCCCTTCGGCGTCCCGCTCGCCGGCTGCCCGCTCGAGGAGCGCATTTCCGAGTTTCACAAGCTGAAGAGCGAAGGTTGGGCGGTCGGCGCGCTCGCGATGATCGTGATCGACAACCCGATCGTGTGCGCGACCGGACACCGCATCTGCAACGACTGCATGAAGTCGTGCATCTACCAGCGCCAGGACCCGGTGGACATTCCCCAGGCGGAGACGCGCACGCTGAAGGACATCCTGGCGCTGCCGTGGGGGTTCGAGATCTACTCGCTCCTCACGCGCTGGAACCCGCTCAACCTGAAGAGTCCCCTGCCCCGCGCACCGACGGGCAAGCGCGTGCTCATCGTGGGAAGCGGGCCGGCGGGATTCACGCTCGCCCATTTCCTGCTGAACGACGGCCACACGGTCGTCGCCATCGACGGGTTGAAGATCGAGCCGCTCGACGCCGCGATTTCCGGCGTGCAGCCCGACGGCAAGCGCGTCCCCTTCCGGGCTATTCATGACATCGGGGAACTGAGGGAGCCGCTGGAGCGTCGGGTCATGGCGGGATTCGGAGGCGTGGCGGAGTACGGCATTACGGTCCGCTGGGACAAGAACTTTCTCAAGATCGCGCGCCTGCTGGTGGAGCGCCGCAGCCATTTTGCGATGTTCGGCGGCACTCGCTTCGGCGGCACCGTGACCGCGGAGAGCGCCTTCGCCATGGGCTTCGACCACATCTCGCTCGCGGCCGGAGCGGGCAAGCCCACGGTGCTCGACCTTCCCAACGGGCTCGTGCGCGGCGTGCGCACCGCCTCCGACTTCCTCATGGCGCTGCAGCTCACGGGCGCGGCGCGCGAGGAGTCGATCGCGAACCTCACGGTGAGGCTGCCGATCGTGGTCGTGGGCGGCGGCCTCACCGCGATCGATACCGCCACCGAGTCGCTCGCCTACTACCCGGTGCAGGTGGAGAAGTTCCTCACGCGCTACGAAACGCTGGTGAAGGAGCGCAGTGCGGGCGCGGTGCGAAACGACTGGAACGAGGAAGAGACGGAAGTCGCCGAGGAGTACCTGACGCACGCCCTGGCGTTGCGCGCGGAGCGGGCGGATGCCGCGCGCGAGCGGCGCGACCCGCGCATCCTCGAGCTGCTGCGGCTGTGGGGCGGCTCGACGATCGCCTACCGCAAGCGCCTCATCGACAGCCCGTCGTACACGCTGAACCACGAGGAAGTCGAGAAGGCGCTCGAGGAAGGCATCCGCTTCGCCGAGAACCTGACACCGATGCGCGTCGAAGTCGACGATCTCGGCCGCGCGCGTGCCCTCACGGTGCGATCGCGCGTGACCGACGCCGCGGGCAACGTCACCGAGCGCGACGTCGAGCTTCCCGCGCGCACGATCCTGATCGCCGCGGGAACGCAGCCCAACACGGTATTGGCGCGGGAGGATCCCGCGCACTTCCTCCTCGACGGGCGCTATTTCCGCGCGGTCGACGAAAAGGGCCAGCCGGTGAAGCCCGAGCGCTCGGCCAAACCCGCCGACGTCCACGTGCTGCTGTCACGCGAACCCGATGGCCGCGCGATGAGCTTCTTCGGCGACCTGCATCCATCCTTCTTCGGCAACGTGGTGAAGGCGATGGGGAGCGCCAAGCAGGGCTTTCCGGTCGTGAGCCGCGTCCTCGCCGAACGTCCCGCGCGCAGCGTCGAGGATGCGAACCGCTTCCTCGCCGTGCTCACCGGCGAGCTGCGCGCCACCGTTTATCGCGTCGACCGCCTCACGCCCAAGATCGTCGAGGTGATCGTTCGCGCCCCGCTCGCCGCGCGCCAGTTCCGTCCCGGGCAGTTCTACCGCCTGCAGAACTTCGAATCCCTCGCCGCGAATCCCGAAGGCACGCGCCTGGCGATGGAGGGCCTCGCGATGACCGGAGCGTGGGTGGACATAAAGCAGGGGCTGGTCTCGACGATCGTCCTCGAGATGGGCGGATCGAGCGACCTCTGCGCGCTGTTGAAGCCCGGCGAGCCCGTGATCCTGATGGGGCCCACCGGCACGGCGACCGAAACGCCGCCGAATGAAACCGTCGTGCTCGTGGGCGGCGGGCTCGGCAATGCGGTGCTGTTCTCGATCGGCGCCGCGCTGCGCGCCGCGGGTTCTCGCGTCCTTTACTTCGCCGGGTACAAGAAGATGATCGACCGCTACAAGGTAGCCGAGATCGAGGCCGCGGCCGACGAAGTGGTGTGGTGCTGCGACGAGCCGCCCGGATTTCCCGCCACGCGCGCGCACGACAAGTCCTTCGTCGGCAACATCGTCGAGGCGATGGCGGCGCACGCTTCGGGCAGCCTGGGCAAGGCGTTCATCGGGATGCAGGAGGCGAACCGGCTGATCGCGATCGGCTCCGACGCCATGATGGGTGCGGTCGCGCGCGCGCGCCACGGCATCCTCGCGCCGTATCTTTCGAAATCCCACGTCGGGATCGGCTCGATCAACTCGCCGATGCAATGCATGATGAAGGAGATCTGCGCGCAATGCCTGCAACCGCAGGTCGATCCAGCGACCGGAAAGGTCACCTATGTGTTCTCGTGCTTCAACCAGGACCAGCCGCTCGACGCGGTCGATTTCCGCGGGCTGCGCGAGCGCCTCAAGCAGAACTCGCTGCAGGAGAAGCTCACCGCGCAGTGGGTCGATCGCTCGCTCGTGATCGAGGGTGCGCGGCCGCGGGTCACCGGTGACTGACTACGATCCCGAAGAAGCGATCAAGCGCAAGCTCGACGATGTGGTCGGAAGGGAATTCGACCCGATCGATTCCCAGATCGCGCTGCGCAAACGCCTGGTCAAATGGTTTGCGGGCGCGCTCTTCGCGATTGCCGCGGTCTCGCTGATCGTCTACATCATCGAGTCGCACCGCTTGCCGAAGGAACTCCCCCCGCAGAAGGCGAAACCGGTCGTCATCAAGATCGTCCCTTCACCGCCCCGAGGGCCGCCGCGGCCGTGAAGGCAGCGGCGGCAGTGCGTAAGAGCGTGCGCATGATGGCCTCGGTAGCTGCTATTTGCCGACGACAACGTGCTCAGAGGGCGTATAGCTTTGCGCCGTTGCGTCGGTGAGCGACAGTTGATGCTCGAAGGCCTCGAATTGCGCCGATTCCGTGGACGGGGCTTTGGCCGTCACCGAAGCTTTTTCGGGGACGGGAAACCGCGTCGGCAGGCTTCCCGGTCCACGCGCGACCTCCGCCGTGAGCCACTTGGTCTCCGCGGCCTGATAGGGAGTCGCGGGGGTCATGCTTCTCTTCGTCGGCACGACGTTGAACGGCGCCGTGTAGCCGTCCGTCAGCATCCTCTGTTGCTCGAAAAACGCGCTTTGATCCGCAGCTTGGGAGCCGAGCGCAGTAGCGGCGGCGGACATCGCGACCGCCACGAGAATCGTCTTCTTCAGCGTGTTCATGGTTCGTTCCTCTTCATGTGTCCGTCGGATTGACGTGACGCCATTACGAACCCGCTGAGTCTCGGCGGCGTTTCACATCCGCCGCATTGCGTTTCGGACGAAACCTTGAACGGTCCTAGTAAACGGTTTCGACGTTGACGCTGAAGACGTACCCGTTGCCCCGCTCGGTGCGAATGTAACGTGGCTTCGCCGGATCGGATTCGATCTTGCGGCGAAGCCGCATGATCTGGAGATCCACCGCGCGGTTGTAGACTTCGTCGTTATGCAGGCGCGACAGATCGAGGAGCTGGTCCCGGCTGAGGATGCGGTGCGGGGCCCCGAGAAGCACCACGAGGAGGCTGAACTCCCCCTTGCTGAGCACGGTGACGCTGGCGTCCGGGGCCGTGAGCCGGCGGGTGTTGAGGTTGAGCTCCCAGCCGTCGAAGCGATAGGCGCGGATCCCCTCGGGGCGGCCCTGGCGCACTTCCGCATGGCGGCGGCGCAGCACGGTGCGAATGCGCGCCAGGAGCTCGCGCGGGCTGAAGGGCTTGGTGATGTAGTCGTCCGCGCCCAGCTCCAGGCCCATCACGCGATCGGCCTCGTCGCTGCGTCCGGTGAGCATGATGATCGGAATCGTGGATTCGTCGCGCAGCTTGCGGGCGAGGTTCATGCCGTCCTCGGCGCGAAGCTTGAGGTCCAGCACGATGAGGTCCACAACCTCGGCGGCGAGTACCTCGCCCATCGCCCGGCCGTCGGCGACGGCCGTCACGCGAAGATCATGCTTGACGAGGTAGTCCGCGATCATCTCGCGGATCACCGGGTCGTCGTCGACCGCGAGCACGTGCGGCTCGAGGGCGTGTTGATCCGAAGCTTGCGCGTTCACGTCGGCATCTTCTCTCATGGTGCCGAGGGTAGCGGCACCGCGGCCCCACTGTTTCATACGAAACGATAAGGCTTTCGATGCCCACATCATACGATCATGGAAGAAACCAAACGAGTCCTCGTCATCGAGGACGACCCCATCCTGCGCGAGCTGCTGGCCGAATGGCTGCTGGCCGCGGGTTACGGCGTGGGCGTGGCGGCGGAAGGCGAGGCGGGACTTGCGGATGCGCGAGCCCATCGCCCAGCGCTGGTCGTGACCGATATCCACATGCCCGGAACCGGGGGCGCGGCGGTGATTTCGGAGGTTGGACGCATCTATCCGGGAATCCCGATCATCGCCATCTCCGCGCATTTCCGGTCGAATCGCTGGTTCACGCCGGAGGAGGCGATCGCGCTCGGTGCCGCGCGCGCCCTCGCCAAGCCGTTCAACCGCAAGGACATGGTGGGTGCGGTGGCGGAGCTCATCGGGCCCGCGGCCTGAACGCTCATCGCGCATGACGCAGCGCGGCGCGCTCTTCGTCTTCGGTGCCCTGCTGGTCGGCATCAACGTGCTGTCCGCGATATGGGACATCCGCAACGAGCGCACTCTCGTCGAGCGCAACGCGTTGCGTGACTTCAACAACCTCACCGCGCTCCTGGCCGACCAGACCGCGCGCTCCCTCGAGTCGATCGACCTCGTGCTTCGCGAAGCGGCGAACGACATCTCGGCAAAGGGCGCGGGAGAACCCGCGGCGCGCGCCGCGCGCCTCAAGGATCGCATCTCCGGCATTCCCCAGATCCGCGCGGTGCTGTTGCTCGACCGCGGCGGGCGAATCAGTCTCAGCACCGACGAACGCTCCGAGATCGGCGCCGACTTTTCCGACCGGTCCTATTTCAAGCAACAGCGTGATGGGGCGGTCAAGGGGCGCCACGTGAGCGATCCATTCCTCGGCCGCATCACCCATCGCTGGGCGTTTGCGGTTTCGGAGCCCATCACGGATCGCAGCGGCCGATTCGCGGGAGTCCTGGCCGCGATCATCGACATCGAATACTTCGACCGGCTCTATCGCTCGCTCGAACTGGGAGAGGGCGGATTCGTGGCGCTCGTCACGCGCAAGGGCGTTCTCGTGACGCGCGTGCCGCCACGCGAGGAATTGTTCGGCGCTCGGCTTCCCGACAGAGGCGGCGTACTGGATGCCGTCGGTCGCGAGGGCCGTATGTCGGGTTGGTCACCCACCATGGTCGCCGCGCAGACGACGCAGGTACTCCTTTCCGCCGTACCGATCCCCGATGCGCCTCTCGTTGTGATCGCCGGAGCGCCCGAGGGCACGGTGCTGGCACCTTGGCGCACGGAAGCCGTAAGGGTCATCGTGCGCACGCTGCTTACCTCGGCGGTGATGCTGGCACTCGTGGCGCTCGCGGCGCGCGAGCTCACGCGACGAGCGCAAGCCGACAGCCGGATGCAGGAAAACCGCCGGCTCGCGGCGGCCGAGCAGGAGCGGTTGCAGAAAAGGCTGCGTCAGGCGGAAAAGATGGAGGCCGTGGGACGCCTGGCAGGCGGCATCGCGCACGATTTCAACAACGTCCTCGGAGGAATCCTCGGCTACGGCGAGATGCTGCTGGAAAGCGCGGCGCAGGACTCGCCGGAGCAGCGCTATGCGCGCAACCTGCTGATCGCCGCCAACCGCGCGCGCGACCTGGTCGACCAGATCCTGACCTATAGCCGCACCCAGCGTGTCGCCCGCGGCCCCGTCGATATCGGGCGCATCGTCCGGGAAACGCTCGAAGTCATTGGTGGGTCGATCCCCCAGGGCATCGTTCTCAAGCCGTCGCTGCCCGAGGAGCCCCTGGTGGTGATCGGCGATCCGACACAGCTTCACCAGGTCGTGATGAACCTGTGCACCAACGCGATCCACGCCATGGGAGACAACGGAGCCCTCCGGGTGACGCTCGAAGCGGTGGAGCTTGCGCAGGCGCTCCCCCTGTCCCATGACACGCTCGCGCCCGGTCCCTACGTGAAGCTCGCGGTCGGTGACACCGGCACGGGGATGGACGGGCCCACGATGGCGCGCATCTTCGAACCCTTTTTCACGACCAAGGAAGTGGGCCAGGGCACGGGGCTCGGCCTGTCGCTGGTGTACGGCATCGTCGCGGGCTCCGGCGGCGCGACGCGCGTGACCAGCGCGCTTGGGCGCGGGAGTACGTTCGAGCTGTACTTCCCCCGGATGAATGTAGAGAGCGTCGATGTCGAACCGGCGCCAGGTCCGATCGAGCGCGGGCACGGCGAACGCGTCCTGCTCATCGACGACGAGAAGCCCCTGCTCATCATGACGGCTGAGCTGTTGACGCGGCTCGGGTACGAGCCCGCGCCTTTCTCCGATCCGCATTCGGCGCTCGCTTCGCTACGCGCGATGCCCGAGGCCTACGACCTGGTGCTCACCGACGAGATGATGCCGGGGCTCATGGGCACTGCGCTTGCCCAAGCGGCGCGCGAGGCGCGTCCGGACCTTCCCATCGTTCTCATCAGCGGCTACACGGACGCGGAGTTGGCACAAAGAGCGCGGGCCGCGGGCGTGCACGAGGTGCTCAAGAAGCCGGTCCAGGCACGCGAGCTCGCCACAGCGCTCGCCCGCGCGCTCGCCGCCTGATCGGCCGGCGCACCGCATCATTTGGCATGCCTCGTGGGAACGAGGGTCGAGGCCTGCCAGACATAGAACATGCTCGACGCAGAAACGGACCCCACGTTGCCGGTGGAATCGATGATTCGCGCCTGCAACACGTGGCGGCCGCGGGCGACGCCGGTCAGCGGGACCTCCAGCGATGCCGAGGGTGAAGCGGCGGGAACGCCGTCGAGAAGCACCTCGACGCCGTCTCCTTGCGCAAGCTGCGGGGCGACCGCGACCTGAACCGACAAGTCGCCCGAGTTGCTGAAGACCATCGCCTCGTCACTCGGAGCCGCGATGTCCAGGTCATAGCGCTGGCCGGGCCTCTCATCGGCCTGCGCGGTGCTCGCGCACGCGGCCGCGAGCGCAAGGATAGCCAGTAGCTTCTGCTGTCTGCCGTTCATGGTGGGGAACCTCCGGGATCACGCCGACATTGGCGTGCTCCCATTTCGTCGCGCGCGGATTTCAGGCTGGTATCCATCGACTGCGCACGCGTTTCGCACGCAACGTTTCACCCGGAACACGAACCGGGGGATGCGGAACGGTTCGGATATCCGGCCGGCCGATATTCACTCCAACGCAACCCTACAAAGGCGTGATGAGGAACTGGCATGAAGATTGGAATCGCAGGGACCGGAAGAATGGGCACCGCCATAGCGCGCAGGCTGCTCGAGCTCGGCCATGAAGTCCGCGTCTGGAATCGCACTCTCGAGAACACCCGCGAGGCTCGCGAGGCGGGAGCGACGACCGCGCCGACGCCGGGCGAACTCGTGAACGGGTCCGAGGTTGTGATTTCCTTTCTCCTCGACAACGCGGCGGTCGAGCACGTCTACCTCGGCGCCGAGGGGCTCCTGAACGGGAGCGTCGAAGGACGCCTCTTCATCGACATGAGCACGGTGAGTCCGGCAATTCACGCGCGGATCGCGCCGGTGATGGCGCTGCGCGAGGCCGGATTCATCGAGTGCCCCGTGAGCGGCTCGACCGCCGCCGCGCGGGCCGGCGCGCTGGTCGGCTTTGCCGGGGGCGAGGCCGCTGTGTTCGCGCGCGCCCAGCTGCTGCTCGCACAACTCTGCCGCCGGGTCGAGCACGTCGGGCCGCTCGGTGCCGGGATTCGGATGAAGCT